>ERZ1108162.4-NODE-4-length-302371-cov-36.509179_pt1 | contig 302371 bp, 252 predicted proteins | sample MGYA00403698_ERZ1108162 | MGnify/ENA primary metagenome ERZ1108162 (study PRJEB35170, sample SAMEA104062405) | human gut metagenome | biome: human gut; feature: human-associated habitat; material: faeces | place: Denmark | collected 2012-04-30 ... | reverse complement strand
CCCATCGCAGACTTGGTGGGCCGTTACCTCACCAACTATCTAATGGGACGCGAGCTCATCCATACCCGATAAATCTTTTACCACTGAGAGATGCCTCTCTGTGGTCTTATGCGGTATTAGCACACATTTCTATGTGTTATTCCCCTGGTATGGGCAGATTGCTCACGCGTTACTCACCCGTCCGCCACTAAGTAAAAAAGCAAGCTTTCTTACTCCGTTCGACTTGCATGTGTTAAGCACGCCGCCAGCGTTCATCCTGAGCCAGAATCAAACTCTTAAGTTTAATTGTTTAAAGCTGTTCTTTCGAACAACGGCTCTAACGTTATTATTTGCTGACTGTTCTTTTTGGTACTTTTGTGTACTCAAAAGTTAATTGACAGAAACTTTTTAAAAATAGTAATTTTTAATTCATTTCCTTCTATTCAATTTTTAAGCATCGCTTGTCCGAACTTCGTTCGGAGCTCTCTCAACGAGTGAGCTTAACTATCATACCATATTGCAAATCTTTTGTCAACTGATTTTCGCGACTTTTTTCAAAGTTTTTGAAAAACTTTTGTCGAAGTTTTGCGCTTCGTTATGATTTTGTCCGCCTCGTTTGACAGCTTGACTATCATATCACATCTACAAATTTTTGTCAACTGTTTTTTTGAATTTTTTCAAAAATCTTTTGCAAGCATTTTCGCATGTTTTATGGAGTCTGCCGCTCTCGTTTGACAGCTTGCCTATAATATCATATCCCGCCACGGAAGTCAACGTTTTTTTCGCACTTTTTTGCGATTTTTCCGCTTTTTTTCATTCTTTTTCTACAACGCTATATATAGTATTGTCGGCGATTTTCGTACCACTATACGACGCAAACTTGCCATTTCCTCGATTGTATGATATAATGAACTTAATAAAAAAAGAGAGGTTTAAAAATGTTCAAAACGCTGCGCATCGTCAGCACAGTGCTCTGCGCGCTGCTTCTGGCATTCATCATCCCGTCCGTCGTCTGGTTCAAGCCGGTGTACGTGATCATCGAAGCCGTGCTCGCCCTATTGTTTTTCGTGCTGATGATGCTTTTTAAAAGTTTGCAGGAAATGCGAGAGCCCAAGCCGCAGTCGCCCGAGGAACCCGAAGAGGAAAAAAAGGACTGACCCCTCCTCTTTTCTTCCGCGCGCACGCGCGCGACATATATTATATATAAAGATATTATATATAAAGAAAATCCCCGCCGCAAGAAAAGCGGCGGGGACCTTTTTATCTTTTTTCCTGACGCTCGACCAGGTCGATAATCTCGCTGATGCGGTCCAGGTCGTCCGTGTTGTAATAGTCGATATAGATGCGGCCCTTTCTGTCGTTTCCGATCAGGCTCACTTTGGTTTTGAAGGTGTGTTTCATCCGCTCGATCATGTCTTTGAGTTCGAGAGAAACCTGCATCTTCTTCTTTTCGCGCTTTTCGTCCAACTCTTCGGCGGAGGAAAAATATTCTCTCACACTGCGTTCGATGTCGCGGACGGACAAGCCGTCCTTGATGGCGTCGATCGCGAGTTTATACTGCGCGTCTTCGGGCAGCGTGATGAGCGCGCGGGCGTGCCCAGCGCTGAGTTTACCCGAGGCGACGAGTTCGATGACCTCGCGGGAAAGGGATAACAGACGGAGCGTGTTCGTGACCGCGGGGCGGGATTTGCCGATACGTTCCGCGAGTTCCTCCTGCGTGAGTTTATATTCGTCCATCAGCTGTTTCATGGCATTCGCCGCTTCGATGGGATTTAGATCCTCCCTCTGCAGGTTTTCGATCAGGGAAATTTCCTTGATCTCGCGGTCGGTGTAGGAGCGGATGACGACGGGAATCTGCTTTTTGCCCGCGATCTTCGCGGCGCGGTAACGGCGTTCGCCGGCGATGATCATGTACTGCCCGCCGATCATGTTATTGACGACGATGGGCATGATCAGCCCGTGTTTTTTGATGGAATCCGCCAGTTCGTTGAGAGCGTCTTCATCGAAATGCTTTCGCGGCTGGTTGGGATTGGGTTTTACGAGATCGATGTCCACCTCGATGAGCCCCTTGATGTCTTCGGGAAATTCCTGCGCGTTCTCCCTGGTAAAGGATTTCGCTGCGTTCTCATACGCCTCTTCCGTATCCGAAAAGAGTGCCGAAAGCCCCCTTCCTAATCCTCTGTTCGTTTTCATAATTACCTCACGCGATTTTTCTGCCTGAACGGACGAAAACTCATTTGCTTTGTCTTGCCAGATATTCCAGCGTCAGCGCTTTATAGGCGCGGGCGCCCGTACATTTGGGATCGTGCATCATGATAGGCTTGCCGTATGAGGAAGCCTCCACCAACCGCACGTTGCGGGGCACGACGATCTCGAACAGCCGCTTTGTAAAGAATTTTTTGATCTCTTCGGCGATCTGCTTGGAAATGAGCGAACGGCTGTCGTACATGGTGAGGACGACGCCGTCCACTTCCAAATCGGCGTTGAGATGCTGTTTCACGAGGCTGATGGAATTCATCAGTTGACTCAGTCCCTCCAAAGCGTAATATTCGCTCTGAATGGGAATGATGACCGAATCCGCGCACGCGAGCGCGTTGATGGTCAGAAGTCCCAGCGAGGGCGGACAGTCTATCAATATGTAATCGTACCGCGAACGGATCTCTTCGAGAGCGTTTTTCAGTACGCGTTCGCGGTTCTTTTTATAGACCAGTTCGACTTCGGCGCCCGCGAGATCGATGTTGGAAGGCAAAAGGTCGAGATTTTCCACTTCCGTGGGCATGATGTTTTCCAATGCCTTTTCGTCGTCGATGAGGACGCTGTAAATGGATTGTTCGAGCGAACTTTTGGAAAAGCCCAGCCCGGTGGTGGCGTTGCCCTGCGGATCCATGTCCACGAGGAGCACTTTTTTGCCCTCTGCGGCGATATACGCCGCCATGTTCACGCAAGTCGTCGTCTTACCCACGCCCCCCTTCTGATTTGAAAATGAAACTATTTTTCCCATTCTTTCACCGCTTTCGTCAATTTATGTTCCGCGGCGGAGCGCATCGGCGCTCCCCGCGGTCGTTTTTGTCACGTGGATCAGTGTTTCCGTTCGCCGTTTTCGTCCTCAAAGGGATCTTCGTCCTTTTTTTCTTCCGTCGGGGCGTCGTACCTCTTGAAAGGATTTTCCTGTGCGGCTTTTTCCTTGGTGTCCATATATTCGTTGATCTTTTCCAGCGGCTCGCCGTTCATCAGCATATCCACTTCGTCCGTATAAATGGTTTCGCGTTCGATCAAAAGTCTTGCCATGTTGTCGAGCACGGAACGTTTTTCCGTCAGTAATTTGGTCGCGCGGGCGTGTGCCTCTTCTATGATCTTGTGAACTTCCTCGTCGATCATGTTCGCGGTCTCTTCGCTGTAAGAGTTGTGGGCTTCCATATCCCTGCCGAGGAAGATCGGATTGTCCGAACCGTACGTGACAAGACCGACTCTTTCGCTCATACCCCATTCGGTGACCATTTTGCGGGAGATCTCCGTCACTTTCTGCAAATCGCTCGAAGCGCCCGTGCACACGTCCTTGATGACGATTTCTTCCGCCACGCGGCCGCCCAAGGTCATGCAGACAATGTCTTTGAGTTTATCTTTGCTCATATGGTTGTCGTCGCTGTCGGGCCGCGTCATCGTATACCCTGCCGCCATGCCGCGGGGAATGATGGAAACTTCCTGTACGGGATCGCAGTTCTTGCAAAGGCGTGCCAGAATCGCGTGCCCCGCCTCATGATAAGCGGTGATGCGTTTATCCGACTCTGTGACAAGGCGGCTCTTTTTCTGCGGCCCGACGAGCACCTTGTTGATACCTTCGTACAATTCTTTATTGCCGATGAGTTTTTTATTCGCACGGGCGGCGAGAATAGCAGCCTCGTTCAAAAGATTTTCCAGATCTGCACCCGAGAACCCGCTCGTCATCCTCGCAAGTATTTTGAAGTTGACGTTGGGAGCCATCGGCTTATTTCTGGAATGCACTTTCAAGATCGCCTCTCTGCCGCGCACATCGGGCAGGTTGACGTAGACCTGACGGTCGAAACGGCCCGGGCGAAGGAGAGCGGGATCGAGGATATCCGCGCGGTTGGTCGCCGCCATGACGATAATGCCTTCGTTGGTCTCGAAACCGTCCATCTGCACGAGCAGTTGGTTCAAGGTCTGTTCGCGTTCGTCGTGACCTCCGCCGAGGCCCGTGCCTCTCTGGCGGCCGACGGCATCGATCTCGTCGATGAAGATGATACAGGGTTGGCTCTTTTTCGCCGCGTCGAACAGATCGCGCACACGCGACGCGCCGACACCGACAAACATTTCCACGAAGTCGGAGCCGCTTATCGAGAAGAAAGGAACGTTCGCTTCGCCCGCGACGGCTTTGGCAAACAACGTCTTACCCGTTCCGGGAGGACCTACGAGCAGAATACCCTTCGGGATCCTTGCACCCAGATCGGAAAACTTTTTCGGAGATTTTAAGAACTCGACGACTTCGGCAAGTTCCGCCTTTTCCTCTTCCGCTCCCGCGACGTCTGCAAAACGCACCTTAATATTGGAATTGACACGCGCCTTGGATTTTGCGAAGCTCATCGCCTTGCTGCCTCCGCCCTGCGTCTGGCGTATGATGAGATAGAAGACCACGCACACGAGAATGATCCCGAAGAAAGGAATCAGATACGACCAGAAACTGCCCGCGTTGGGATCGGTGTAGGTATATTTGAAACCAGGATACTTCCCCGTCCATTCGTCGAGTTTCTGCGCGGTGTAATCGCCGCGGTCGCCGTACGCAAAGAAAATGTACTTGCCGTTCGCATTATATCCTTTATAAATATAATCGTCCACGACAATCGTTGTAACCCTCTCGCTTGCATCAACATTGGCAATCTTTTCTTCGTATTCAGAAAATTTGATTTCTGTGGCAGGGCTGTAAAAGCTCGTAAAAAGCGTAATCCCCAATAGGAGGATCACCGCCCCAAGCACCACCCAGAGAAGAATTTTCGATGATTTGTTCATTCAATTACTCCTTAAAAGTCCGTTTTATAACTTGTTTTTCTATTTGAATTCCCGCCGAAAAATTATGAACTGTTTTACCGACGTTTAATCAACTTTCCTTATTATATATATACAGGGGAAGAAAAATGCTTCCCTTACATAAAATAGGGTTGACTTTCGCACTATTCAGTATGTGCCAACTTAACAGATAAAATATCAGCCGCCTATCGATTCCCGTTTATTACCAATTTATAATGAAATAGTAAATTAGCGCTATTTTATTTCATAAATCATGTTACAGCGCCCGCAAACAATCGGCACATATTCATACGCTATTTATAAAAGCAGGGCAATCAAAGCCGCAAAAACTATTTGCCGTTCCGTAACAGCAAGAATATTTTCCTGTGGATTCTATCATACCATATCCTAAAAAAAAACACAAGGATTATTTGAAAAATAATTGAATTCTTGCTAATTTTTTACCGAATTATCATAAATTTACACACAAAATCATTATGCACCCCTCAAAAACGACCTTTTTTTAACCTCTAAAATGTTTCATATGAAACTTCCCCGGCCAAAGCAATGTTTCACGTGAAACATTGCTTTGGCCAACTGTTTTGCACGCGCTCGCCCTCAATTTAATGTTTCATATGAAACATTAAATTAGACTATCAAGGCCACGTTTCATGTGAAACAGATAAATTTCTCTTTAATAGTAAATAGATTCCAAGCAATCTCCTTTATTGAAACTATACATATTTTATCATATTTCAGATAAACTACTTGGTTTTTATCTGAAAAAACAGAAGATTTTAGGTCGGAAATTTTTCAAAAAAATAAAATTATTCTGTCTCAAATCGTCTGAGAGGCTTTTTTAAAAAGACGTAAACGCAACTAAAAAGTTTCTGTCACAATATAAACGCATAATATAAAGTTTAAAAATCAAAGTACGCAAATCAATAAACCTCTCTTACGCTAGTTATCAACACAAAATACATTAGATGCAATATTTAAAAATGCACTTATCCACACTATGTGCACAATTTGTGGATAAATTGAACCGCGCAGAAGGTATAAATCGACGTGAATTTGTCAATAAAGTAGTATCAACGCACATACGGAGAATGACGCAAATGGAATATTCATTCAATATCTACAACAAGATGGCTGGCGCGGGTATATTGATGGCACTGAACGCGTATATAGGAACAAACGAAGCACCGCCTGTAATACTTTGCATAGGCAGCGATCTTGCGATCGGAGACAGTCTGGGACCTGTCTGCGGTACCATGCTGCAAAACAAAAACTGCTATAAAGGGTGTTTCGTCTACGGGACGCTTAAAAAACCCGTGACCGCAAAAGAAGTAAAATATCTGAACGCATTTTTAAAAGAGACGCACCCGAATAGTAAAATCATTGCGGTAGATGCGGCAGTCGGCGCCGCGGGAGATATCGGTTTGATCAAAATCAATAATAAAGGTCTAAAACCGGGTCTTGGCGCCAATAAAAAACTTCCTGCGGTGGGAGACGTAAGCATTATGGGCATCGTCGCAGAAAAGTCGCTCTTTAATTATTCTTTACTGAATCTCACGCGCCTGAATTTAGTTTATAAAATGTCAGATATTATTTCCGATTCTCTGGCTACTTTTTTAATGAACGCGCATAAAACTTCTATGCGCCAAGTAATATAACATAAAAACAGCGCCCTAATTCAAATTTGGCGCTGTTTTTATGTTCAAAAAAAGAAATTATCCACATTATGTTGACAATTCTATAAATCAATCTTATAATATGGACAAGGAATGCCAAATCTTTCTGCATTCATAAGGAAAAAATCATGAATATACAAGAAACGGTACAAAAACAAAAATTGTACTTTCAAAAAGGAAACACTTTTCCGGTCTCATCGAGAATCAAGGCGTTAAAAGCCCTTCTCGCCGCCGTAAACGCGTGGGAAGATAAAATACTCGCAGCCCTCAGATCGGACTTAAATAAGAGCCCTGCAGAGGCTTATATGACGGAGATCGGCATGGTAAAGGAGGAGATCTCCTTTCAGCTGAAACACCTAAAAAAGTTCGCCGCGAAAAAGCGCGTTAAAACGCCGCTTGCGCAATTCAAAGCAAAAAGTTATACCTATCCCGCTCCTTACGGCGTCGTTCTGATCATGAGTCCCTGGAACTATCCCTTTCAACTCACTCTGGCGCCTTTGGCGGATGCGATCGCGGCAGGCAACTGCGCCGTCGTAAAGCCGAGCGCCTATGCGCCGCAGACAGCGCAGGTGATCGCGGACTTGCTCAAAGAAACCTTCGATCCCGATCATATCGCCGTGATCCTGGGAGGAAGGGCGGAAAACACCGAACTGATCCAACAAAAATACGACATGATCTTCTTTACAGGCGGTTCTTCCACGGGCCGCGTCGTCGCGGAAGCCGCGGCAAAGAATTTGACGCCCGTTGTTCTGGAACTCGGCGGCAAAAGCCCCTGCATTGTCAACGAAGACGCAAATATACCGCTTGCAGCCAGACGAATCGCGTTCGGAAAGTTCTTAAACGCGGGGCAGACTTGCGTCGCGCCCGACTACGTTCTCGTGCACAGGTCGGTACACGCGGCGTTTTTGGAGGCGCTCGAAACGCACATCATCAACATGTACGGCGAAAACGCGCTCACAAATCCCGACTATCCGAAGATCGTTAACGCAAAGCATTTTGCACGGATCTTGTCGCTCGTCGCGCCCGATAAAATCGTGTTCGGCGGAGATTCCGATGAGAGCGCTTTGAAGATCGCGCCGACCGTTCTCGACGGCGTAACGTTTACGGACAGAGTTATGAGCGAGGAGATCTTCGGACCTGTTCTACCCGTCATCGAGTTTGAAAGTTACGGACAAATCGCCGCGGCGATCGCACATCAACCGACGCCGCTCGCGCTCTATTACTTCGGCAAAGAGAGCGAACTGAAACAAAAAATACTGCGTGAGATCCAATTCGGAGGCGGCTGCGTGAACGATACCATCATACACCTTGCGACCACGCGCATGGGCTTCGGCGGCGTAGGGGAGAGCGGCATGGGCGCCTACCACGGCGAACGCGGGTTTTTTGCCTTTTCCCACGTCAAGAGCATCGTGGAAAAAAGCACCGCCATCGATATTGCCCTCCGCTATCATCCGTTTGACGAAAAGCGGCTCGATTACTTAAAGAAATTTCTTAAATAAACAAATCCCCGTTCGAACAAGTTCGAACGGGGATTTTTATTATTCTTCATCTTTTTTTTCGGGGGCCGCGTCGGCGGCGGTTTTGTTGCTGTTGCCGAGGTAGGTGCCGAAGAAGGGGGCGCGCTTGGCTTGCGGCCTGCCTTCGGGGCGGGGTCCTCTGTCCCGTCTGTCTCCGCCGCGTCGATCGTCGCGGCCGCGGAAATCACGGTTGTCGCGGCCTTCTCCGCGGTTGTCGTCCCTGCCGCGGAAGTCGCGCCTATCGTCTCTCCTGTCACGGTTAAATCTTCTGTCGTCTCTGCCGCGGTTGTCCCTTCTGTCGCTTCTGAAGGGCCTGTCCGCGCCGGGGCGCAGATTGTTGGGCACGATCACGATAAAGCGGTTGGGTTCTTTTCCTTCGCTCACCGTCTTGACCTCGGTGGACTCGGACAGCGCCGAATGGATGATGCGGCGCTCATAGGGGCTCATCGGTTCGATGGAAACCTTTCTGCCCGTGCGCACGGCCTTTTCAGCCAGTTTCTGTGCGAGGCGCTTTAACGTATCTTCGCGCTTTTCGCGGTAATTTTCACAATCGACTACCACGCGCTTGTACTCTTCGCGCCCGATATTCGCGACCGCGCCCGCGAGCACCTGCAGGGAATCGAGAATTTCTCCCCTGTGTCCGATGACCGAATACGTGCTGGTCGTGATCACGTTGATCTTGGTGTTTTCTTCGTTTTCGACAAGTTCGTTGGTCGCGGGAATATTCAAAAGTTCCATGATGCCGTCGAGAAATTCGACCGCGCGTTCGCCGTCCGTCATCTTTTTACAGATCTTCACTTTCGCGGGCGTGGATTTGAACAGCCCTTTTTTCCCCTCTTCCAGTACGGTTATTTCCGCCTCTTCTTTGCTCAGATTCAGGGATTTTAACCCTTCCTCCACGGCCGCTTCGACCGATTTGCCGATGAATTCGTACTCTTTCATCTCTTTTTCTTTTCATTCCGCGTGATGACTTCGCTCTTCGCGCTTTGCGGAATCCTCCTGTTATATTTCTCCTGAAGTTCTTTTTCTTCAAGTTTTTTATACTTTTTGTCGATGATGAAGTTGGTGCCGAGCGAACTTAAAATACCGAACACCGAACTTACGATCATGTAAATACTGAACGCCGCGCTGTACATGAACGAGAATATACCGAACATGATCGGCATGACGATCATCATGATCTTCTGCGTCTTTGCGCCCTGTCCGTTTGCCGTCTGCAATTCGTTCTGCGCTTTCTGGCTCTTGGACATAACGAACTGCGAAAGGAACATCGTGCCGATGGATACGACGATCAGGATAAAGTATCCGTTGGGCTCTTTCAGTTCGCTCTGCAAATTGGCTGTGATCTCGTTGTAAAAAGTTTCGCTGATAAAGTTACCGTTGTCTTTGATTCCCAGAAAACTCTTGAAATCTTTATAATTTTTCATGGGATGATTGAACGCGGTATCGGGATACCAGATATTTTTCACCCACAGGAAACTGACCTGGTTTTCGTGATAAGATTCTTCCGAAGCGGCGCGTCCGATATTCTGCATATACCGACGGCAGATAAAATCGTCGTCCTCTCCCTCATGTTCGGCTCGCAGCGCGTCTAAACTTTCCTCGATAGACGGATCAGCGACCATCGTCTCCGTTTCCACATAGTAGACTGTGCTGACGGGATAGGCATCGGTATCGGCAAAATCGCGGTCGTCTTTATTCGTGGTGATCTTCGTCTGGGTTTCTTCAAAAGAGATATATTTTCCGTCTTCGCGGAAAGTTTTGGTCATCGTAACTTTATACTGCATGACTCCTTCCGCATTCTTCCCGTATTCCGAACAGGTATAGACGGGCTCGGGATCCAAATCGCGGGAGGGGGCGTATTCCAGAACGGCGGCGGAATAATCGTTCGCCATCTGGTTGAAAACTTGCAGGTCTGTATATCTGGAATAACTGTTGAACGCGTTCAAAACGAGCATGAATACGACGAGCGACACGATGAGGGGCAGACAGGCTCCGAGCATGGAATAGCCGTTTTTCTTGTACAGTTCCATCATTTTGGCATTGTACATCTGCTGGTCGTTGGCGTACTGTTTCTGCAATTTTTCCAACTGCGGCCGCATTTTTTCCATTTTCAGGCTGTTTTTCCGCATCGACGCCTTGGAATAGACGTCGAGCGGCAGCGTGATCAGTTTTAATATCAAAGTGAAAACGACTACGCCAACGCCAACGATGCCGATCGCGTTGATCAGCCCGTTGATGAGTTTGGCGATCCAATTCATACTCACGCTGTCGCCGTTAAAGAACAGCGTGATGATATTGCTCTGCAATAAATAATTTAACATTCTTTGTGTTGTCCTTCTCTTTTTAAAGGGATTTTTGCGCAAAACGCGCGGATGGCTTGTCCCTGATTCACAGGACCCATCGTTTCCGGATGAAATTCTCGGGAGCGGGATCGTATCCCCCTTTGGAAAACGGATTGCAGCGCAAAAGCCGCCAGCACCCGAGCAATATCCCTAAAATGACGCCCTGGTTATTGATGCATTCCAGCATATACTGCGAACAGGTAGGGCGGTAAAGGCACGTTCCTTTGGAAAAATATCTTTGGTAAAAGAGAATCGCCCGCATACAGAACATTTTGATATACGGTTTAAACACGTGCCTGCGAAGATATTTGATTGTCTTTCTGAAATTTTGCCGACTCATTTATATAAGCCTTCTTTTTTAAACATCGCCCGAAGACCTTTTCGAAAGTTCTCCAAAGAATACTCGTCGGCTTGTTTGGGTACGAGAACGATCGCACAGGGCGATTTGAGTTGTCCGCATTCGGCGCGGAACGCTTCTCTCAAAAGCCTTTTTATACGGTTTCGCATAACGCTCTTTCCGTGCTTTTTACTGACGCACAGTCCCAGCGAAACTTTCGCGGCGGGCATATACATCATAAGCAAATAGGGGGAAAAAGATTTTTTTCCCCGCGCAAACATTCTCTGAAACTCGTTGTTTTTTTTGAGTCTGGTATACAAAATAATTTAAGCGGAGAGTTTCGCTCTGCCTTTGTCTCTTCTTCTCTTTAAAGTTTTTCTTCCGCCCTGCGTCTTCATTCTTTTGCGGAAACCGTGTACTTTGCTTCTCTGTCTCTTTTTCGGCTGATATGTTCTTTTCATGATAGATTTCTCCTAATTTTAGTTTTTGCTCAAAATATTATACCTAAAAACGCCGCGCTCTGTCAACCGTTTTTACGCGTTTGTGCGCACGGGGAGCAACAAATACAGATACGCGTCCCCGTTTACGGGATAAATCACGCAAGGAGCCACCGCGCCGTTAAAGCCTATGCGCGTCTTTTCGTCGCTGACGGCGTTGATGCACTCGCTCACGAACTTGGAGTTGAGCGCGATGGTGACGTCCTTGCCGTCGAGCATGATCTTTACGCTCTCGTTGACTCTTCCTATGGAAGTATTGGAACTGACGTTCGCCGCGCCGTCTTTGATATCGAACACGATGATGCTGTTTTTATCCGTCCTCGCGAGGATGCTTGCCCGATCGACGCTCGCCGCGAGCGCCGCGCAATCGACGACGATCTCGCTGGAAAACGACTTGGGTATGATATTCGCGCGGTTGACGAACTCGCCGTCGTAAAGGCGGCTGGTAAGAACGGTATCGTCCACGCTGACGAGCATCATGCCCTTCTGCACGTAGACGACGATTTCCTCTCCTTCGCCCGCAAGCATGCGCGCGATCTCGTTGAGGGTGCGCGCGGGACAGATGACGGAAATATCCTCGCTCATGGAGATGACGTTGCGCTTGCACACCGCCATGCGGTAACCGTCGAGGGCGGTGAAAGTCACCATTCCTTCTTTCGCCTCGATGAGGCAGCCTTTGAGCACGGGGCGCGAATCGTCCTGCGCGCAGCAGAACGTGGTGCGCGCGATCAGTTCTTTCAGATCTTTCTGCAAAAGCGTGAACTGATTCTCGCCGATTTCCATGTCGATGGAGGGAAAATCATCCGCGTTCAGAAGTTGTATGACGCTCTCCGCGTCCGCATATTGGATGGTCAGTTTGTCCCCGTCGGTGGAAAGGGTGATCTGCACGTTCTCCAATTTCTTGATAAAGTCGGAAAAATACTTTCCGGGAACGGCGATGTCGCCTTCTTCGAAAACTTCCGCGTTGATTTTTTTCTGTATGGCGATCTCGCCGTCGGTGGATACAAGCGTCAAACCGTCGTTCTTCGCCGAAATTTTAATACATTCCAGAATGGGGTTGGTGGTCTTGGTGCTGCACGCCTTGACGACTTTCATAACCGCATCGGAAAGATCCAGCCCTTCGCATATAACTTTCATAAAAACCTCCGTAATGGAAACGAATTCCCTTTCCCGAACGGGAAGAATGATACTTTACTTTTTTTATTTATAGGTATTATATTTATTAATATGTTCTGTTGAAATGTGGACAAACTCCCCCGAAACGGTGAGAGGTGCTTTTATTATATAGAAAAACGCCCGAAAAAGCAAGCAACTTTGCGCACAAAAGATGTGGACAAGCAGGCTTTTTTTTGTGGAGATACCTGTGGGCAATTCGTGGATAAGTGGATATCTTCCTGGCGCCGGAAGGAAGTGTTTTTTCCCGAAAAGGAGTGTGGAACCACAAAAAAGGGAGTTGTCCCGATTTCCACAGAAAGTTGTCCACTTGTGGAAAAATCGGGGTGGGGACAATGTTTCGAAAAAAATGTTGTAAATTCGCAAAGTGTATGATATAATAAATTCATGGATACACAATGGGCGCAAAAATATCTCGATATACTGGAAAGAGATGAAATCGCGCAAAAAATGCAGGCTTTCTACGATCTTCTCGTATTTTATAACGAAAAGTTCAATCTTACTCGCATTATTGGGCGCGAAGAATGCCGCATCAAGCATTTTTTGGACAGTATCTGCGCCGAAATGTACTTTCCCGCGGGCGCAAACGTCGCGGAGATCGGATCCGGCGCAGGGTTTCCCTCGCTGCCGCTTAAAATCGTGCGGGACGATCTTTCGTTCGCATTGGTGGAGTCCGTCGAAAAAAAGTGCGTTTTTTTACGCGAGGCGGTCAAAGAACTCGGCCTGAAAAATATACAAGTTATCCACATGCGCGCCGAAGACGGCGGAAAAAACCGCGCGTACCGCGAAAAATTCGACGTGTGCTGCGCCCGTGCCGTCGCGCGGCTCAATACCCTTTCCGAATACTGCGTGCCTTTCGTAAAGATCGGCGGCCGCTTTATCGCGTATAAGGGCAGCGCAGAAGAGGAACTTCGGGAAGCCGAAAACGCGTTCCGCGTTCTGGGAGTAAAAACGGTCGCCTGCGAGCGGTACGATCTCCCCGAGGAAATGGGTAAGCGTACGCTCATCGTCGCGGAAAAAATTTTTTCCACCCCCGCGGCTTATCCGCGCGGAAACGGGAAAGAGCGGGGAAAACCGCTGTGACAAAGGAAGATCTGCAAAAACTGGCAGCGGGAGGCAAGATCTGCGCGCTCACGGGGCACAGGAAACTGGGCTACGATTTCGACGAAACGCAACTTAAAGAAATTTTCGTCCGTCTGATCGGCGAGGGTTTTACGCTGTTTCTTTCGGGTATGGCCGTGGGTTTCGATACGGCGTGCTGCCGCGTGCTCTATAAACTGCGCGAAACGTTCGATATCGCGATCGTCGCCTGTATCCCCTTTGCGGGGCAGGAAGAAAAGTTTTCGCCGCGGCAGAAAGAAGTGTATAAAAATTACGTGGAAGCGAGCGACGGGAAAGTCGTTCTGTATCCGCGCTATCAGACGGGCTGTTATTTTGACAGGAACCGCTACATGGCGGACATGGGCGATCTGCTGATCGCCTACCTGCGCGAAGAGAAAGGCGGCACGTTTTATACCGTAAATTATGCGAAATCGAAAAATATCCGCATTTTGTACGTATAATAGAAGAGTATAAGAAATTTTTTCGAAAAGGAGGTTTCTATGGGTTGGTTCAACAGTCTTTCCGCATTGGAAAAGACGTATTTCATCATCGCCTGCGTGGCGTCGGTGTTTCTGATCATACAGATATTATTTATGGTGTTCGGGGGCGACGGCGACGCGGACGCCGACGGGGATATCGACGGTGACGGCGCATCCGACGGCGGCGGCGATTCGGGCGTTACGCCCTTTTCCGTCAAAGGCATCGTGGCGTTTTTTGCAGTCGGCGGCTGGACGGGGCTTTTGATGCTCTCTTACGACGTGCACGTGGCGGTATCCGTCATCGTATCGCTCGTCGCGGGAGGCGCGGCGCTCGTCGCGGTTTGGCTCATTCTCCGTTCCATTCTGAAATTGCAGGATAACGGCACGCTGGTCATGGAAAAGATCGTCGGAAAAACGGCGACCGTTTACGTCAGCATCCCGCCCAAAAGAAGCGGGCGCGGCAAAGTCACCATGACGGCGCAGGGAAGATTCACCGAACTCGACGCGGTCAGCGACGAGGAAGAGCGCATTCCCGTCGACGAAACGGTGGAAGTCGTCGAAGTCGTCGGCGACTGCCTCATCGTCAAACGCAAAGAAGCGTAACAAAACTTAAATCAAATATAAGGAGAGAAATATGCAACCTTTTATCATCGTACTCATCGTAGTCGTGGTGCTCGTGCTGTTCATGATGTTCTTGATGCTCGTCACGCGCTACAAGAAGTGCCCGCCCGATAAGATCATGGTCATCTTCGGTAAAGTCGGCTCGGATAAAGAAGGAAACAACCGCAGCGCGAAGTGTATCCACGGCGGCGCGGCGTTTATCTGGCCGCTCGTGCAGTCGTATACCTATCTCGATCTGACGCCCATTTCCATCGCCGTCGACTTGAAGAGCGCGCTTTCGCGCCAGAATATCCGTATCGACGTGCCCTCCATCTTCACGGTCGGCATTTCCACCGAACCCACCATCATGGAAAACGCGGCGGAAAGGCTCAAAGGGCTGAAACTCACCGAGATCCAGGATGTCGCCAAAGATATCATTTTCGGCCAGTTGCGTCTGGTTATCGCGACGATGAATATCGAAGAGATCAATACCGACCGCGATAAATTTCAGGAAGCGATCTCCCGCAACGTGGAAGGCGAACTGAAAAAGATAGGCCTTCGTCTGATCAACGTCAACGTGACGGATATTTCCGACGAATCGGGCTATATCGTCGCGCTCGGCAAAGAAGCGGCGGCGAAAGCCATCAACGACGCGAAGATCTCCGTCGCGGAAGCGGATAAGAACGGTTCCATCGGCGAAGCGAACGCGAAAAGAGAAGAGCGCGTCATGGTCGCGGAAGCGGAGAGCCAGGCGATCAAGGGCGAATCCAAGGCGAAAGCGGAGATTGCGAGAACGCGCGCGGCGCTCAGAGAACAGGAAGCGGAGGCATTGAAACTCGCCGTCACCGCGGAAAAAGTACAGGCGGCAAAGGCGCTCGAAGAGAGTTACGTCGCCGAAAAGCAGGCGGAACTTACGCGCGCCGCGAAAGAAAAAGCCACGCAGGAAGCGGACGTCATCATCAAGAGCGAGATCGAAAAGCGCAAGAAAGAGATCGAAGCGGATGCCATCGCGGAGCAGAGCCGCCGTATCGCACGCGGCGAAGCGGACGCCATCTTCGCGAAAATGGAAGCGGAAGCGCGCGGTATGAAAGAAAAACTGTCCAAACAGGGCGAAGGTATTGCCAAACTGGTTTCCGCCGCGGGCGGCAAAGCGGACGACGCGGTGCGCCTGATGATCGCCGATAAACTCGAACAACTCGTTTCCGAACAGGTCGAGGCGATCAAGAATATCAAGATCGACAAAGTGACCGTATGGGACGGCGGCAACAACGCGGACGGAAAATCCACAACGGCGAACTTTTTGAGCGGGCTTTTGAAGAGCCTGCCCCCCTTAGAAGAAATGTACAATATGGCGGGGCTTTCCCTGCCCAAGATCGTCGCGCCGCAAAAAGAGGACGACAAAGAAGAAGAGGAAGGAAAAGAGTAATTTTTTCGGGCGGAATTTCCCGGCGGGGAGGATTCCGCCCTTTTTTCGGTAGGTGAGAAAATGGAAAAGATCGTATTCAGCGACGGGGACAGCATCCGCGTTCTGGACGAAGGGGAAGAGGGAACGTACGCGAGCCAATATATCGCGGACTATCGCGAGCGCATGCGCCGCATGGTCAAGAACAAGGAATGGAAACACAGCGGTATGGGCGCGGTGTTCCGCGGGGATACCATGTCCGAAGTCGGCATGGATTCGGAAACGCGCGTGGACGCGTACATAAATTCCGTACATGCCGCGGGCGAGGATAAGGTGCTCTATACGTTTACCGTGAATCAGACGTCGGGCGTCATCGAAAAGACGCTTTCCGCAAAAAAGGACGGCGAACGCTTTATTTTACATACCAACGACGGCGAACTCCTATCTTCCGATTACAACGTGACGGACGGCAAATTCGTCGCGGAACTCAGACGGGGGGAGATCTCTTCCGATCTCGTGTTGTTAGATACCGAGCGCGGCGATTACGTCAGCATCACAGACGGCGATTCGCGCGACGAAAACCCGTCGTTTTCCAAAAAGCGCCCGGGCGTCGTTCTGTACGATTCTCTGGCGGCGGGCAGGAACGCGCGGGGCGAATTCGTCGAATATGCGCCTGCGGCCGTTTACGAGTACGATCTCAATACCCTCGACCTGAAAGAGATCCGCGCGAGCGAAAAATATTCTTATATCAAGCCCGTAGAGGACGAAAACGGCGATATTTATTGTATCCGCAAGCCCGCCAAAGAGCGGGAACGGCACAATCCCGTCGTGGAGATCCTGCTCATTCCGTATAGACTGCTGATGGCGATCGTCAATTTCATACAGATCTTCGTGGTGTTTTTTACGGGAAAAACGATGACGGGCGGCGGCAATAACCCCGCCAAAGGCAGGGATACAGATTCCCGTCAAATGATCATCCGCGGCAACGTGATCGAGGTGGACAAAGAGATCGCGCGCAACAAAAAGTTCAAGGATAAGGACCTCGCTTTTATTCCCGCGAGTTGGAAACTCGTGCGGATCCGCGGCGGGGAGGAAGAGGAGATGAAAAGCGGGATCTGCGATTTTAGCCTTGCGGAAGACGGCGTGGTCTGCACCAACGGCCGCAAAGTCTTTTTTCTGAAAGAAGGCAAGAGCGAGAAGATCGCCGAGGGCGAACTCGTTTTGAACGTGTCGACCGTCACCCGTGCGCCCGAAAGCGGCGATCTGTTCGATCTGTAATCCTTCGGAAACGTCAGAAGTATAAGTAAATCAAAACGCCGTCCGTTTGACAAACGGGCGGCGTTCGGCTATAATTCTGCATAAAATGATGAAAACAGGAGGCGCGGATGCAGACGGAAGAACTGAAAAGAGCGGCGGAAAACGGCGACGCCGTCGCACAGTACAATCTGGCGGTGCGGCTCGGCGAAGGAACGGACGCCGAAAAAGATGCGGTAGCCGCGGCCTTCTGGCTGGAACAGGCGGCGCGGAAAGGGCACATTTCGGCGCAGTATAACCTCGCGCTCTGCTACGAAACGGGCGAAGGCGTGAAAAAGGACGCAAAAAAAGCCGCGTACTGGTACGAACAGGCGGCGCGGCAGGGCGATGCGGACGCGCAGTACAATCTCGCGCTCTCCTTCGAAAACGGCGAAGGCGTCAGAAAAGACGCAAAGAAAGCGGTGCAATGGTATAAAAAAGCGGCGGAGCGCGGGCTAAAAGAGGCGCAGTACAATCTGGCAATCTGCTACGAAACGGGCGAAGGCGTGAAAAAGGACGCAAAAAAATCCTTATTCTGGTACAAAAAGACCGCCGCGCAGGGCGACGGCGATCTGTGCTACAAGATAGGCCTGCGCTACGAGCGGGGAGATAACGTGCGGCGGGACATGAAACGCGCGGCAAAGTGGTACGAGCGCGCCGCGCAATTCGGCTGCCGCGAGGCGTTTTTCGCCATTGCGGAATGTTACGATACGGGCCGCGGCGTGGAAAAGAACAGCCGCGCCGCCTTTTCCTGGTATCTGTTTGCCGCAGAGCGCGGCGACGCGGACGCGCAGTTCATCGTGGGCGCCTGTTACAGCGCGGGCCGCGGCTGCGAAAAGGACGTGTTCGAAGGCGCCCGCTGGTACAAAAAGGCGGCGGAAAGGGGCAGTGCGGAAGCAATGCTCTCGCTCGGCTACTGTTACCACGGCGGCGACGGCGTGCCCAGAATCGCGGAAAAGGAAGCCTACTGGTATAAACGCGCGGCGGAGAGCGGAAACGCCGAGGCGCAGTATCTGTACGCGCTCTGTCTGGAAGCGGGCGAACTTGTGCCGCAGGATTTCGTACAGGCGATAAAGTGGTACGAAAAGGCGGCGGCGCAGGGCAACGGCGAGGCGAAAGAGGCGCTCGCAAAGCGGAAAATTTATAAGATATTAAAATAAGAAAGGAGCGCGAAGTCGCCGCGCTCCTTTCTTATTTTAACGCAGATCTCGCGCGTTTAATATCCGCCTTGATTTCGTCGAAATTTGTGATAAAAAATATTTTTTCAAAAAATTCCCGCGAATGCTTGACATAAAAAGTTAATTATGGTAAACTCTCATCGAAAACAGAGAACAGGGACAGGGAGGACGAACGAATTATGCCGTTGCCGATAGCTCCCGCGGGCGAAGAACTCACGGTGAAAAAAGTATTGCTGGACGATAAGAACAAGAGGCATTTCGAAAACCTGGGCATTACCATCGGATCGAAGATCACGGTGGTATCGCAGGTGGGCGGAAACGTGATATTAAAGGTGCGCGAAGGCAGACTCGCGCTCGACAGAACGCAGGCAATGAAAATTCTGGTATAAAGAATATATATAGAGGATAGAAAGAAATGCAAAAAAAACTCAACGAATTCTCGGTGGGAGAAAAGGGAGTCGTTCTGAAGATCGAGGGCGAAGGCAAGATACGCCGAAGATTATTCGATATGGGCGTGACCCCCGGCGCGGAAATTTATCTGCGCAAACTCGCGCCGCTCGGCGACCCTTTGGAGATCACCGTGCGCGGTTACGAACTCACTTTGCGAAAGGCAGAAGCCTCCTGCGTTTGTATGGAGGTGAAAAATGCTTAAATTTGCGCTCGCGGGCAACCCCAACTGCGGCAAAACGACGCTTTTCAACACCCTGACGGGTTCCACGGCGCACGTGGGCAACTGGCCCGGCGTCACGGTGGATAAGCGCGAAGGCGTATATAAAAAACTTTCCGAGCATATCAATATCGTAGATTTGCCGGGCATTTATTCCCTCTCTCCCTACACCCCCGAAGAAGTCGTGTCGAGAAACTTTATCCTGGAAGAAAAGCCCGACTGCGTCATCAACATCGTGGACGCGACCAACCTCGAACGCAATCTGTATCTGACGACGCAGATCATGGAGATCGACGTGCCCGTCGTGGTCGCGCTCAACATGATCGACGTCGTGAAAAAGAGCGGCGACAAACTGGACGCGAAAAAACTGGAAAGAGAGATCGGCGTGCCCGTCGTGGAAATTTCCGCGCTCAAAGAAGAGGGCGTGAAAGAACTCATGGAGCGCGCGCTCGAAGCGGCAAAACAGAAACGCGACGGCAAAACCGTGCTCGCGGGCACGCCGCTCGACCACGTGATCTCGGACGTGCGCATCGCGCTCAAAGGCAAAGGCGTGGATAATCCTCTGTTCCACGCGGTCAAACTCACCGAGGGCGACGAGTTGGAAGTCGCCTCCCACCCCGAAGAGATGCGCATGGTAGAGGAATTCAAGGCGCAGTTCAAGGACGACGTGTTCGAGGGCGATTTCGAAGCTATGGTGGCGGACGAGCGCTACAAATACATATCCACCCATTTTTCGGGCGCGCTCACCCGCGTTCCGAAAAAGGAAAATTTATCGAAATCGGACAAAGCGGATAAGGTGCTCACGCACCGCATCTGGGGCATTCCCATCTTTCTGGTCATTCTGTTCGCCGTCTTTCACTTGACGTTCGGCACCGATCTTTTGTATCTCAACGCCATTTTCGGATTCGCGAACGACGTAAATACGGGCAACGGAGTACTCGATGCCTTTGTGGCGGTCTTTTACTCGTCGGAAGGGATCTCCACGCCGGGCGCCATCGTCTTTAATTTAATGGGCTTTATCACCGACCAGATCGGCGGCGGCATCGCGCTGGGAATGGAAAACGCAGGTGCGGCGGAATGGGCGCAGGGGCTGGTCAACGACGGTATCTGGGGCGGTCTTTCGGGCATATTGTCCTTTATTCCGCAGATCCTCGTGCTGTTTCTGTTCATCTCTATTCTGGAAGACAGCGGCTATATGGCGCGCGTGGCGTTCATACTCGACAGAGCGTTCCGCAAATTCGGTCTTTCGGGCCGTGCGTTTATCCCCATGATCATGGGTTTCGGCTGTTCCGTGCCTGCGGCGATCAACACCAGAACGCTGGCGGACGAAAAGGAACGCATCATGACCAACCGCGTGATCCCCTTCTTCACGTGCGGCGCAAAGGCGCCCATCCTCGCGGCTGTGTGCGGCGCGCTCGCGGCGCATTACACCAATCTGGACGGCGGTCTTCTGACTTTCGCGCTCTACGTGTTCGGCATGGTAATGGCGGTCGTCACGGTCGCGTTCATGCGGCAGACTTCCATGCGCGGCGAAGTGCCGCCCTTCATCATGGAACTTCCCGCGTATCACGCGCCGCAGTTCCGCAATTTGATGCTGCACCTTTGGGATAAACTGAAACATTATATCAAAAAGGCGTTTACCATTATTCTGGCTTCGTCCATCGTCATCTGGTTTTTATCCAATTTTTCGTGGAGTTGGCAACTCGTCGGCATCGAAGACAGCATATTATATAATATAGGCACGTTCGTGCAGTGGATCTGCACCCCCATGGGCTTCGGCCTGCAACTCGGCAAATTCGGCTGGGTGTTCGTCGTCGCGGCGGTCACGGGGCTGATCGCGAAAGAAAACGTCATCACCACTTTCTACGTGCTCGTACCCGCCATCGGCGCGGTGCTTCCCGATTGGGACGACGGCGAAAGCGGCATCGGCGCGGTGATGGCTCTGATGGAGTCCACGGGCGTCACCTGGCAGGGGCTGATCGCTTTCTGTGTGTTCAATATGCTTACCATACCCTGTTTCGCGGCGGCGGCGGCAGTGCGCGGCGAAACGCCCAAGGGCAAATTTAAAAATACGGTCGCATTCTGGATGATAACGTCCTATCTCACGGCAGCCATCGTTTATACGGTGCTATCCTGGTGGTGGACGGCATTTATCCTCGTTGCGCTCATTGCCCTCGTCGTGATCTTTTTCGTTTTTCGGAACAAAGGCATGATCCGCTGGGGCAAAAAATCCAAACAGCGCAACGAATAACGGAGTTTTTATGATACTCTCCCTTTCAGCCGCGGTCGGAACCATCGTTTCCGTCGCCGTCGGCGTATTGGCGGTCGGCATCGTCGTGTTCACGCTGATATACAGTTACGTGCGCAAAAAGCAGGGCAAGAGCGGTTGCGATTGCGGCTGCGACTGCTGTTCGTGCAAATCGGCGTGTCACTCGAACGAGAAAAAGCCGGACGACAAACCTAAACCCTGATTATCCATAACGTAATCTCTTATAACATAACCTCAGGAAAAGCCCCGACGGTCACCGTCGGGGCTTTTCTTTTACTCTGTTTTTCCTAAAATATAATCTGTGCTCACGTCGAAAAATTTCTTTGTGCACTATAGTATTTTGTCAAGCAAAACAAAAAATTTTAGTATATAATATCCTATATAAAATCTGTTTGGAGGCAAATATGCGAAAAATCATACAACAAATGCTGAAAGGCGAGCAGGTCGCATTCTGTGAAAGCGTGCAAACGGAGTTGAAAGCGCTTGCGGCGAAAAAAGAAAAAGCCCTTGCGTCGCTGCAAGAACTGTTCGCCGAGAGCGAAAAAAAGAAATTCGACGAGATCGTCGAGGGATGGGACAAGGCGAGCGCCGTCGCCTTCGAAGATTATTACGGCGCAGGTTTTGTCTTCGGTGCGCAAAATATCCGCGAAAACGAAAAGATGATCGAACGTTTCCGCGGCGAAAAAAGAGGAGCGTTTTAACGACTTTTACGAATTTATCGGCGATATCGCCGCGCTGAAAGAAGACGAATATTTGATAAACGGCATCCGCAAAGGTCTTTTGGTCGGCGTCTGCTGCGCCGACTTTTTAACGGAAAAAGCGAGCCCCGTATAACGGGGCTCGCCGAATCGTGTCTATTAAAAAAATTTCGTGAATAAAAATCTAACTTTTGCAAGCAAAACTCAATTTGCGCGTCAAGCGCTCGGGGAAAAAGAGTAAATTTGAAAATTGTGACAATAGGAGAGCCGTAACAAATTTTCGAAGAGAGAAAAACGCCGCAGAGCGTACAAAGTTGCGCGAACGGCGGTTGTCTTTCAAAACTCACGGAAATTTGTTCGTCTCTTTCGAACAAATTTCGTGAACTAAGTTGCCGAAATTTCCACGCAGCGGCCCGTGTCCGCGTCCTGGTACATCATCCAGTAGCCCTTGCCGCGCAGATCGAACAGCGAAAGGGGAAGATACGAGCAAAAACCCTTCAAAGCGGCGGGCGGCTCGCTCTTATTCGCCGCGGGTACGCCGTAGCAGATATAGCGCGGCTTGCCCTTTTCGAACATCAAACCCACCGTGTAATACTTTTGCGGCGCGAATTCGATCTTCACCCAGCGCGAATCTTCCACCGCGCGCTGCAAATTGTCTTCGGAAGGGTACTTTTCGAACAGTTCGTCGAGTTCACCCTTTACCGAATCGTAATAACGGGCGCTTCCGTTTTCGTTTCCCGGACTTTCGACTTTGAATAGGCGCACAGCATCTTCATCCGCATCAGCGTCCGCTCCGCAAGCCGTTTCTTCTGCGCGTTCTTCGCCCGTATCGACTGCATCGGCAACTGCATCAACAGCGCTAAGGCCTGGTTGTTCTTCATGTGATTTCTCCTTTATCGTCAAATTTTCCACGTTCGCGTCGGGATATTCGTAATAATTCTCCGTCGCCACGATCTCATCGTCGTAGGGAACGTTCTCGGGCGGCGCCTCCTCCCGTTCCTCTTTGGCGGCAGGCGCCGCCTTGCCCCGCTCCTTTTCCTCGACGGCGGCGCACAGTTTTTTTACGTCGTACACGTCCTCGCCGCTCTTGCCGAACGCCGCTGGCGCCGCGCGGAACGCAACGTGGCAGATAAGACAGCAGAATCCGTCCTCCAAAGAAAGCGTACTTTCCCGTTTGAGAGTGCCGCCCGTTGCGGAAAGTTCGAAAAATTCCAGCCCGCCGCGCGTGTCGGAAAGCGCCGCCACGTACCGCCCCTCGGAAAGGGGCGCGAAGTTGATGAGCGAAAAACACGCCGTCAGCCGCGTCCCGTATTTTTCCGCGGTCAAAAGCCCCGAAACTTTTTTTCCGTCGGAGGCGAATCCCGTAGAAAGTTGTTTCAGGACGCACATTTTTTTACAGTAATTACTCATAAATCCATTCCGTACAAGGGCGCGAATCCCCGCCCGTATTTCTTATTATGATAGTAATATATTCTTTCCCCGCATAAAACATACTTTTTTGTCGCGAAACGCCGAAAAGCGTCTAAAAGCCTGCGGAACGGGTTTTTTGTAACCTCATCAATTCGTTTTACTTTTTATAAAATTTGGTATATAATAATAGAGATTAAATACGTTAAATTCTTTGAAAAAAGGAGATATAACAATGGCAATGACCAACAACAAGAAGGTTTTGCAGTTTATCGACGAGAGCGCGGCGCTTTGTCAGCCCGACAAGATCGTCTGGATAGACGGCAGCAAAGAGCAGATCGAAAATTTGCGCGCGGAGGCTTGCTCCACGGGCGAAATGATCAGGCTCAACGAGGATCTTCTCCCCGAATGCTTTCTCCACAGAACCGCCGTCAACGACGTTGCGCGCGTAGAGGACAGAACGTTTATCTGCTGCAAAAACAAGGAAGACGCCGGCCCCATCAACAACTGGATGGATCCTGCGGCCGCCTATAAAATGGCGGGCGAGATCTTCAAAGGCGCCATGAAGGGCAGAACCATGTACGTTATACCCTATTCCATGGGCATCGTGGGCAGCGAATTCGCCAAATGCGGCATCGAACTCACGGACAGCATCTACGTCGTACTGAACATGACCATCATGACCAGAGTGGGCAAAAACGTTCTGGAAGCCATGGGCGAGAACGGCGATTTCGTCAAAGGCCTGCACGCGAGAGCGGATATCGACGAAAGCAAACGCTACATTCTGCATTTCCCCGAGGATAACACCATCTGGTCGGTCAATTCCGGCTACGGCGGCAACGTGCTTTTGGGCAAAAAGTGTTTTGCGCTGCGCATCGCGTCCTATTTGGGCAAGAACGAGGGCTGGATGGCGGAACATATGCTTATTTTAGGGTTCGAAAAACCCGACGGCGAAGTGAAATACATCGCGGCGGCGTTCCCTTCCGCCTGCGGCAAGACCAACCTCGCCATGCTCATTCCCCCCGAAAGTTATCGCAAGAAAGGCTATAAGATCTGGTGCGTGGGCGACGATATCGCGTGGATCCGCGTGGGCGCGGACGGCAGACTGTGGGCGATGAACCCCGAAAACGGTTTCTTCGGCGTGGCGCCCGGCACCAACGCGAAGTCCAATCCCAACGCTCTGGAATCCACCAAAAAGGGCACGATTTTCACCAACGTCGTGCACAACCTCGAAAACAATACCGTGTGGTGGGAAGGGCTGGATAAAAATCCTCCCAAGGACGCCATCGACTGGAAGGGCAATCCCTGGACGGAGAAAGAGCAGGCGGAAGGCGTCAAGGGCGCGCATCCCAACTCCCGTTTCACCGCTCCCGCGCGCAACTGCCCCTGCATCAGCAAGGAATTCGATAATCCCAAGGGCGTGCCCCTGTCCGCCATCGTGTTCGGCGGCAGACGCGCCAAGACCGCTCCGCTGGTGTATCAGTCCAAGGATTGGAACAACGGCGTGTTCGTAGGCTCCATCATGGCGTCGGAAACGACCGCCGCGGCTACGGGCGCGGTCGGCGTCGTGCGCCGCGACCCTATGGCGATGCGTCCGTTCGCGGGCTATCACATGGGTGACTACTTCAAACATTGGATCGAGATGGGCAAAAAGGTCAAAAACCAGCCTAAGATCTTTAACGTCAACTGGTTCCGCCTCGACGACGACGGCAAATTCCTGTGGCCCGGATTCGGTGAGAATATGCGCGTGCTCGAATGGATCATCAAGCGCTGCGAGGGCGAAGTGGACGCGGTGGAAACGCCCATCGGCTACGTGCCCAAGGCCGAGGACATCAACCTCGATGGCACCGACGTGACCAAAGAAACGCTCGAAGAGATCCTCACGGTCGACAAAGAGACCTGGGCGAAGGAAGCGGAAGGCATCGAAGAGTTCTACAAGCAGTTCGGCGACCGCCTGCCTGCGGAACTTTCCAAGGAACTTTCCGATTTGAAAGCGAGATTGAAATAATTTATAATACAGCCGCGCGGCGATCGCCGCGCGGCTCTTTTTATAAAAACGCTCGACAAACGGGGCGGGGTAGGATATAATAGAGAAAATACGAAAAAAACCGTTGGTATCAGGAGAGAGATATGATTGAAAAGAAAGGGCTGTTTTACGAATTCGAATATTATCTGCTGCCCGACGACGTTTCGAGCGTTGCCGAACTGGAAGAAAAATACGGTCACCGCGCGTTCGAAACGGTGCGTTACGAGCAGAAAACGTGCATGGCGCCCTACGTCACGGGCGAGAGCGAAAGGATAGAAACCATCTCGGTGAGCGATTATTCGCTCGCCTTCGACGCGACGCTCTTCGTGCTCCCGCAAAAGGAATACGATGCGAAACTGCGCGAAAATATCGCCAAAACGTGCCCGTCCTGCCATTATTATACGGACTACGGCGACGAGAATATTTCCACGCATTACGACGAGATCTCCTACGACAACGTATGCTACCGCCATTCCATCGACGGGGAGTTTCCCTATTTCGCCCGCGCGGCGTTTTTTTGGGAAAAGTTCGCGGCGGCGCGCGGGAAACTTGAAAAACTGCTCGATAAGGGAAAGGTCAAGGCGGCGAAAAAACTGTTCGAAACGATCAAGGCGGGCGCGGTCATCAGCGATTCGTTTCTATTTAAAAAGGGGGACGTGTACACGGTGTGCTTTGTGGGCGCGCGCGAGGACGTGTACAGCGTGATGGTGGACGCGGTGCTGCAATGCAGAACCGACGACATCCCCGATACGTGGGAATTCTATCCCTATCTCAAAAAGGGCGTCTTTACATACAATAAAAAAGAAACGGGGTTCGACATGAAAAAAACGCCGCCTCTCTTTTCCGTCAAGGAAGAGGACGGCTGGTTCCGCCTGCATTTCGCCGCGCCCGAACGGTATTCGAAAAAGCGCGCCTGGATGTATAAGGAAGCGGCGTACCTGTACCTGTGCGAGCAGATGGGCGAGGATCTGATGCTGTTCTTTACCAACGAGCGCGGCGACGCGGAAAAGGGCGAGCCGCTCATCAGCGCGGAAGCGGTCTGCCGTATGTTCGAAAGCCGCGTGACGGATGAAATCAAAGAACAGTACCCCGAATCGCTCTACCGCCCGATCGCGCGCATGGACGGGCAGAACGCGCCGGGGAAGGATCTTCCTTTCCGCGGCGATACGCAGTATTTCACGACCGCGGCGCCCTCGATCTCCATACCCTCGCTGAGCGGCGAACAGTCGCTTTTGCACGAGGAATACGGCTTTACGTTCGGCTATCTGTACGTCGGAGGGCTGGACTTCGACAACGATACGGAAAACGCGGAAAAAGTCATGGCTACGCTCGCGCATTATATGTCGGGAGGCAAAAAGAAAAACTCCGTTTCGGCGGCTTCTACGGGCGCGACCTATTACACGTCCGGGTTCAGTCTGGAATTTTTGATGCTGGACGGACACAGCCTGTATGAAAAATTCCGTCTGCTCGCGCCCGTTCTCAAAAAGTTCGGGGCAAGACTCGTGGTGCTCAAAGGCGGGCGGCCGCTCGTCTACGATTGCGAGAACGGGCCCAGGATCGCGAGCGAAACGCTCTCGTGACGGAAAAAATATTTATAATTTTTTTAAAAAAAAAGAGGTTTTCCCGATCAAAACCGCTTGACAGTATTTTGTATATAGGCTAAAATTTATGGGTAACAAACGGCGAACGGGATTCGCACCGCAGTTTTTTGAGCCGGAACCGCGGGGCGCTTTCAAAGCGCCGGAACCTTTCGGGTATGTAAAGATTTATAACGCAAAATATACACAAATTAAGGAGAACAACATAATGAAAACCTACATGGCCAATGCCCAAACGGTAGAGAGAAAATGGTATGTTGTGGACGCGGCGGGCGTGCCTTTGGGCCGTCTTGCTTCCAAAGTCGCGGCAATTCTTCGCGGCAAAAACAAACCTACTTTTACTCCCCACGTGGATTGCGGCGATTTCGTCATCGTCATCAACAGCGACAAGGCTGTTCTCACAGGTAAAAAACTGGACGACAAATTTTACAGATATCATACGGGCTACATCGGCGGCTTGAAAGAGATCCCTTACCGCAAAATGATGGCGGAAAAGAGCGATTTAGCCGTGTACGAAGCGGTCAAGGGTATGCTTCCCAAAAACTCTCTGGGCAGAAAAATGCTCAAAAAACTGCGGGTGTACAAAAATGCGGAACACAACCACGAAGCGCAGAAACCCGAAGAACTTAAATTATTTTAGTGAGGTAAAGGTAGCATGGCAAAAGCGAATTTAAAAAAGAAATTGCAGTTCTGGGGAACGGGCAGAAGAAAAAAAGCTATCGCACGCGTCCGCCTCATTCCCGCAGGCAGCGGTAATATCGTCATCAACGACAGAAGTTTGGAAGATTATTTCCCGCAGGGCACCTTGCAGTATATCGTCAAGCAGCCCATCGTTCTGACCTCCACCGAGAGCGCGTACGACATCGTTGTCAACGTGTGCGGCGGCGGCTTTACGGGACAGGCGGGCGCCATCCGCCACGGCATTTCCCGCGCGCTCATCCAGGCGCAGCCCGAACTTCGCCCCGCGCTGAAAAAAGAGGGCTTCCTTACCAGAGACCCCCGCGCAAAAGAAAGAAAGAAGTACGGCTTGAAAAAGGCGAGAAGAGCGCCTCAGTTCTCCAAGAGATAACAGCCGAAATTCATATCGCAGTATCCGAATACCGATTGTTTGCGCAATCGGTATTCTTTATCTCGGCGGCTTGCGGCTGTCGATGCGCCGCGAGATCATATCGTGGCGTTCCAGCACGCTGAGCATCTTGTTCATGCGTTCCTCGCCGGTAAAAATGCCCGCGCGTTCGGCGGGCGCTGGTGCGGGCGGGGCGGGCGCGCTTTCCTCTTCTTTTTTCGCCGTTTCGCCTTTTTCTTCCGCAAGATTGCCCAACGCGGATAAAATATTGAAGATTCCGAATTTTTCCACCTTTTTTTGCTCCTCCGTGAAATTTTTCACGCAAATTTAATATTTTTTAATTGATTAAAACACCGTTTTGGTATATAATAGAAAAGTATATTGTTCGGATAAACGAAAATACTCATCATCAAAGGAGTCAGACTTTTATGCGTAAAAGCGTCAAAAAGTTCGCGATCGTATTTCTCGCCCTCGTCATGGTTCTCGCCGTGTTCGCGGGTTGCGGCGGCGACTTTTCTTCTAAACCGCTCGACGGCTATTCCTCTTCGGGAGAAGTCACGTCCAACGGCGGATTTGTCGTCCAGAAGGGCGAATGGATCTACTTTATCAACGGCAGCGAAGAATACACCGCTGACAATACTTTCAATAAGGTGCAGAAGGGCTCTTTGATGCGCATCAAGGAAAGCGACCTCGCCGCGGGTAATTACGACAAGACCGACGTGGTCGTGCCGCTTTTGATGGTTTCGCAGGATTACACCTCGGGCCTGTATATTTACGGCGACTACGTGTATTACGCCACGCCTACGTCCACCAAGAATAAGGACGGCAAGGTGGAAAATTCCTATCTCGATTTCAAACGCTCCAAACTCGACGGCTCCTCGACCATGCGCGACTACTATTTCCGTATCAGCGACAACACCACCGTATACCGCTATGTGGAAGTGGAAGGCACCGTCTACTGTCTGTACGTGGATTCGGGCGAAAAGGAAATTCATTCCTATAACACCGCCACGAACGAAAATACCGTACTGGCGGCTGGTTACGAATCCTACGTATTCGATGCGAGCGACGTGACCAATCCCAACGTGTATTACACCATGCCCGTCGAAAAGAAAGTCGGCTACAAAAAGGGCAGCACCAATCAGGAAAAGTACAAGCAGGTCTACACCGTCAACGCGGCGACGACGAAAAGCCCTTACGAGATCGACCTTGCGGCGGATTACACCGATAAGGACAGCGGCGAAGTGATGGAGTACGTCAATCTCGGCACGCTCGTGTTCGACGGCATCGGCAAACTCGATACGCCCACCGTGTTCAACGTCGATGGGAATGACGGCGCGTCCGACAAGGGCTATACCTATTCGCTTATAAAGTATGAAAACGGGGGCTTGTATTATACCAGAACGGACGCGACCGCGTCGGGAAGTTCCGTCGGCGACGGCGGCGCCCTGTATTACATCGCGGACGGCGACGTCAAGGCTGCCGACTGGAATGCCGTAAAAGGCAACGACAGCGACAAAAACGTGCAACTTGCCGCCAACACGACGACCGCGGGCGCGAGTTCCATGTTCTATATCGAAGAGGGCGCTCATTATTATATGTATGTCAAAGACAATGCAATCGTGCGTGTCAAAGTGGGCGATTCTTCCAACGCTTTTGCCGAGGAGACCGTCTACGTCGCCTATAACGCGACGGGCGCGACGCTCTTGTACCGCGACGGCAACTACGTGTATTATTCCACGTCGGGCACGAACGGCAACGCGCTCAACCGCGTGATATACAACGGCGATCCCGAAGACTACAACGCCATGCTTGCAGGCGAAGACGTCATCAAACCCGCAAAGTATCTCGACGTCGATTACAATTCTTCCTGGTATAAGCCCGAGATCGTGAGCGGTTTCGTGTTCTTCGCCAATGCGTCCACCTACGGCTACAACTATGTGTACGTGTTCAAGAACCCCGAAACCAACGCGGCTCTGGAAGAGATCAACGATAAACTCGAAAAGGTGAACGACGTATTCGAGGATATCGCCGTCAAATTCAGCGATATCTCCAACGCGGCGAAATACTATTATTATACGGGCGATAACGCGACTATCTACACCGAAGACTATAAAGACGAGTACAAGGACGACGCGCTCGTCATATACGAACAATTCGTAAAGTGCGAGAAAGGCGTGTACGCGACCGACGAACTCAAGGACGGCGACAAAGCGTTCAACGTGGAAACGTACTTCTATAACCGTATCGGCGTTATGAAAGAGGACGACGTGGACGCGCGTGACGAAGCGCTCAAATCCGCGCTGCTCGTCAAGGAAGCGGACGAAGACGAGAGCACGGGCTGGAAAACGTGGCAGTACGTTGCGCTGTGGGTGCCCGTCGGAGTAGTCGTATTGGCGGCGGCGATCGTAGTGCCCATCGTGATCGTGCGCAAAAAGAGAAGATAAAAAACCGAAAAAGACGGCGAAAGCCGTCTTTTTTCATGCAAAAAAAATTTCCGCGAATAAATTTCAGAAAAACCGAAAAAATATTAAAAAAACAGTTTACAAATTCATTTTTTATTGCTAAAATACAGCGTAGTTAATCCGCGGCGGAATTTACTGTAACGAACCGCAGAAAAATACATACAATGTAACTGTAACCGAATTCACTTTCAGCAAGGGGGTTAAAACAAATGGTAAAATATATTAAATGTCCGAGATGCGAACTCAACTATATCGACTCGGAAAAACAGGAATACTGCGACGTCTGCCTCGCGGAATTGCAGGGCAGTAAATTGAAATTCGCCGACCTCGACGAGGACGACGATCTCGAAAAGACGGAACTCTGCCCCGTCTGCGGCGTGAATTATATGCGATTCGGCGACAAGATGTGCGACGAATGCAGGAAAAACAGCGAATATGAGGAAGACGAGATCTTAGAGCCCGACGAGGACGACGAGTGGCGCAATTACCTCGACGACGATGCGGAGGATCTCGTGCTCGAAGAAGAGCCTTTGGGTCTGCCGGTCGAACTTGCCGCCGAATTCGAGGACGATTTCGACGACGAAGAGATCGAAACGGAACCCGAAGAGATCGCCGACGATTTCGACGATCTGGATTTTTCCGACGACGATCTGGACGATTTCGACGACGATGACGATGAGTCCGACGAAGAGGACGATTTTTAAATAAATAAAACACCGCCGTGCTTCTCGCACGGCGGTGTTTTTTCTTTAATGGTGCGGTTTGATCCGTACGCTGCCGCAGAGGATCTCCGAATAGGAATAGGCTGTCTTGCCTCTGTAATTTTTATCGTGGGGCGCCACGGTGAACAGCGCGGGATACACGCCCGAGAGCCTGCCCGTAAACTGTACGATCTTATTGCGCCCGAGGTTGACGCGCACGTCCACGTCCGTATCGTAAAAGGAGCGGATGTTGTCTTTAATCGCTTGTAAGTTCTGTGTCGGCTTAATCATGACCGAATTATTTCCCTTTGCCGCGCTTTTTATGCGCATCGGACAAAAGCCGACAAAATTTTTCTTTTGCGCGGCGCATAACCCGTGTTTTTGCCTCATAGAATAGCAATGACATAAAATTGAGGAGTGAAGAAAATGGCTATTTCGGCACGTTACGAACAATACGATATCAATTCCGCGGGGAAAAGGCTGACGACGCAGTCGATCGTGGAATGCAGATTAAACGACTGGTCGGAAAACAAGATCCTCGCCGTCAACGCCTCTGTCGCCCTCACGGGCGCGGAAGTCGTGTCGGGCGAGATCCGCTACGGCGGCAAAATATATTTTTCCGTACTCGCGGCAACGCCGGAGGGCGCGATCGCGGGCGCGGAGCGCGCGGCGGAGTTTTCCCATAAGTGCGTAGCGGAAGAGGCCGCCCCCGCCCTCAGTGCGGAAGTGCGGCTCAAAGTGGAAAAGGTGGAAGTGCGCCTGGACGGAAAGGCGGTCATTCTCTCCGCGATCGTGTCCGCTTCGGCGCAGTTGGTCTTATCCACGCGCATCAACTGCCTGTCGGGCGGCGACGGCATCGTCGTCAAGACGGCGGATACGCCCGTGCGCCGCATCGCCGTGTTTTCCGAAAACGCCGAAGTGGAGGAGGAATTCGAAACCGATTACGTGGGCGACATACTCTCCCATTCGGAGAGCGCCTACGTGACGCGCGCCATGTGCGGGAACGGTACGATCGACGTGGCGGGCGAGATCGAACTGGGCATTCTGGCAAAGCGCGCGGGGGAAAAGGAACTCGTTTCCTACGAGCGGCTCATTCCGTTCCGAACGGAGATCGCCTGCGACGAGGCGGAATCGCACGACGGCTGCGACGCCTCGGTATGCGTGCGTTCGGTCAATATTTCCGCCAACTGCGACGAGGATAAAAACAAATGCGCCATCGTCGCCGAGATCGCGTTGGAGATCGGCGGCAAAGTATATCTTACACAGCAACTTCCGCTGTGCGAGGACGCGTTCAGCCCTTCCTGCGAATGCGCCGTCGAACGCGCGAGCATGAGTTACGACGAACAGACCGCGGCGTTTCTCGCCACAGAACGGGTGTCGGGCACTGCGGCGCTCATGGGCAAGATCGATTTCACCTGTAATATGCAGGCGGTGACCGCGCAGAATCTGGAAATCACGGGCGTGACCGCGGAAGACGGGCAGATCACCGCCGAGGGCGTTTTGTCCGCCACGGTGCTCTTTACCGACGGCGAGGGGCTGCCTGCAAGCGTACAGATCAGCCTTCCCTTCGCATTCCCCGTCTCCTGCGACAAGGCGAAACGCGGCGACCGCGTGCGCATCGACGGCATCGTGTGCGGCGTGTACGCGCGGCAGAAAAAGGAAGGGGAACTGGAAGCCGAGGGCACTCTGAAAATGTTTGTGCGCGTCTATTCGCCCCGTTCTTACTCTTACGTGTGCGGCATCGAGGGCGGCGCGGACATTCCCGAGAACGAATGCGCCATCAGCGTGTACATTCCCGAAAGCGGCGACGGGCTTTGGGAAGTCTCAAAAAAACTAAAAAAACCGCCTGAAGAGGTGAGCCGCTGCAACGCGGAACTTGAATACCCGCTCTGCGGCGACGAGCGCATCGTCATCTACCGCCGCAAATCTTCATAAAAGTGAATATCGTGCCGCCCCGCGTAAAAAGTTGCTCGGGGCGGCTTTTTTTATGGAATTTTTGCGAAATTTCACCATACGTTGTTTACAGCCTGTGTAAAAAATGCTATAATGAGATGAAAAAACGGAGACGTAGCCCATCGTGTTTGCGAAAAAAGTGAAAAGTTACGCGAAAGTCAACCTGTCGCTCAACGTCACGGGCGCGGCGGGCGGCTATCACCTCATAGACAGCGTGCTGGCGAGTATCGATATTTACGATACGGTGTGCGTCAAGCCGCGCGGCGACAGACTCGTCAACGTGTATATGCACGGGCTGGGCAGCGAAAATATCCTGCCCGAACGCAACAACGCGGTCAGGGCGGGCGAAGCGTTCGTTTCCGCTTTTTCCACAAAGGGCGCGGATATCGAGATATACAAGGACATTCCCATGGGCGCGGGGCTCGGGGGCTCTTCTGCGGACGCCGCTGGCGTTTTAAACGCCATGGCGGCGCTGTATAAGGTGACCGACAGGGCGGCGCTCAAAGGCCTTGCGGACGCGCTGGGCAGCGATACGGGCTATATGCTCGGCGGCGGCTTTGCGCGCGTTGCGGGGCGCGGCGAGCGCGTCTTTCCCATTCCCGCCAAAGAGCGCTATCATCTGCTGCTCCTGCTGCCGAAAAGCGGCGTGGACACCGCCGCGTGTTATAAAAAATACGACGAGGCGCCCGACGAAAAGCGAAACGACGCCGAAACGTGCGCGAGCGGGCTGGTGAGCGGCGATTTTCAGATGCTGTGCCGCGGCGTGTACAACGCTCTGGGCGCGCCCGCCGCAAAACTCAACGGCGACGTGCAGACGGCGCTTGACGAACTTGCAAAATTTTCGCCCGCCGCATACGCGGTCACGGGATCGGGCAGCGCGGCGTTCGCCCTGTTCGAGAGCGAAGAGTTGTGCCGCTGGGCGAAAAAAGAATACCGCGGCAAATTCCGCGCGCGCGTCGCGCATACGGTGACGCCCCGCGCAAAGCGGACGCCGCAGAACCCCTTTTCCCTTTCGGAAGAGGAAAAGAAACTTCTCGAATAAAAAGGAGGGTATCATGGAAGAAAGAAACATGCAGTTGGACGACGACGGCAAGATCAAAATGCGTAAAAACCGCGAAGATTTTCTCGATCATCCCGAAAAAGAGGACGACGAAGAGATCGTCATCGACGTTCCCGATTTTGCGGGGTTCCGCGAGGAAGACGACAACGTGGGGCTTTCAGGCGACGAACTTTCCGCAAAAAATCAATTGTACGAACAGTACGTGGCGGAAAAAAAGGCGCAGGCAGAAAAGATCTTCGAGCAGGCGGAGGCGTTGTTCGCGGCGGGCGAGTTGGAAAGCGCGGGCGAAAAATACCTCGACAGCGTGGCGGTGCACGGCGGCAACTGGAAAGCCTGGTTCGGCGTGGTGCGCGTGCAGACCAAGGATATGACGGATTTTTCGGGCATATACGACTGCCAGAACGCCTACAACCGCGCCTTGAAACGTGCGGGCAAAGCGGGCAAGGAAGAACTTGCGGCTACCTATGACGCGCGCCTGCAACAAAAGATAGCGGAAAACGCCGAGGAAGCGGAAACGCTCGAAGAGGCGGACGCTGCATACCGCGCATCCAAACGCGACGGCCTATCGGCGGCGCTGGAAGCGAGCAAAAAGCCCTTCTACCTTTCCCTCGTCTGTTTCGCTGTCGCGCTCGTCGCGGGCATCGTTCTGACCTGCCTCATCAATACCGTATCGGGCGTGCAGATACTTATTCCCGCCATGATACTGGACGCGGCGGCGGCTGTCGCGCTCGTCGTGTCGCTCGTGTTCTTCCGCAATTTCCATTTCGCGCGGCTCGCTTATAAAAAGAACGAGAGCAGCCTCTCCACCGAAGAGGGGCGCGCGGCGGCGGAACTCCGTTCGGAAAACGAACTCATCCAATCCATTATCGACGATTTTCACGCATAATCGAAAGGCGGGACCGAAAGGCCCGCCTTTTTTTCGTCCGCTGATTATTTTATGTAAAAAATGATAATAATTCACAAAACCGAAAAGATCGAAATTTTCACTTTTACTGTTTTGACAAATCGCCGATAATTTGATATTATTTTATCGATAAAAAAATATCGATAATCTGCAAGGGGAAGGAAAAGGGCAATGGAAGTCAAAAAGGACAATATAGGCATATCCAAAGCGACCATCGCGCGGCTGCCCGCGTATCTTCGTTATCTCAAAGAAAAGCAGGCGAAAGGGGAAAAGAAGGCGTCTTCCACGGCGATCGCCGAGGAAATGCACCTGAATGCAGTGCAGGTGCGAAAGGATCTGGCGCTCGTATCGTCGGTCGCGGGAAAGCCCAAACTGGGTTTCGAGATCACCGATCTTATCGAGGACATCAACCGCTTTTTGGGATACGACAACACGACGGACGCGGTCATCGTGGGCGTCGGCGGGCTGGGCAAAGCCCTTTTGGGCTACGGCGGGTTCCGCAATTACGGGCTGAATATCGTCGCCGCGTTCGACACGAATCCTTCGCTCATCGGAAAGAAAATCAGTTCGGTCACCGTGCAGAGCGCGGACAAAATACAGGAATTCGTGCGGCGGCAGAACGTAAAAATCGGCATCATCTGCGTGCCCAAAGAATTTGCGCAGTCGGTCGCCGACGAATTGGTGGAGGGCGGCGTGCGCGCGATCTGGAATTTTGCGCCCGCGCATTTGCAACTTTCCGAAAAAATAGCCGTTAAAAACGAGGATATGGCGGGCTCGCTCGCGATCTTGTCCAAACGCCTCGAACAAATTTTATACAACGAAAAATAAAATCAGGAAAGGAGGGTTTTCATGGAAAACCAAATCGTCGATTCGGTCGAAGCCTTGATGGCGAAGATCGACGAGGTCAGGAAGGCACAGGAAATTTTTGCAACGTATTCGCAGGAGCAGGTCGACAAAATTTTTACGGCGGCGGCGCTCGCGGCGAACAACGCGCGGCTCCCGCTCGCCAAAATGGCGGTCGCGGAAACGGGCATGGGCATCGTGGAAGACAAAGTCATCAAAAACCACTACGCGGCGGAGTATATCTACAACGCGTATAAGGACGTCAAGACGTGCGGCGTCGTCGAAGAGGACGCGGCGTACGGCGTGAAAAAGATCGCCGAGCCCATCGGCGTCGTGGCTGCGGTCATTCCGACCACAAACCCCACGTCTACCGCGATCTTCAAGACGCTTATCTGCTTGAAAACGCGCAACGGCATCATCATCAGCCCCCATCCGCGCGCGAAGAACTGCACCATTGCGGCAGCGAAAGTCGTGCTGGACGCCGCCGTCAAGGCGGGCGCGCCCGCGGGCATCGTGGGATGGATCGATATCCCCTCGCTGGAAATGACCAACACGCTGATGAAGACGGCGGATATCATTCTGGCGACGGGCGGCCCCGGCATGGTCAGAAGCGCCTATTCTTCGGGCAAACCCGCCCTCGGCGTGGGCGCGGGCAATACCCCCGCCATCATCGACGACACGGCGGACGTGACTGTGGCGGTCAACTCTATCATCCATTCCAAGACCTTCGATAACGGGCTGATCTGCGCGTCCGAACAGTCGTGCATCGCCGTAGACGGCGTGTACGAGCAGGTCAAGGCGGAATTCGCGGCGCGCGGCTGTCATATTTTAAAGGGCGACGAACCGGATAAAGTGCGCAATACCATCATCATCAACGGCGCGCTCAACGCCAAGATCGTGGGACAGAGCGCGGCAAAGATCGCCGAGATCTGCGGCTTTACCGTGCCTGCGGCGACCAAGATCCTCATCGGAGAAGTGGAGAGCGTGGAACTCGAAGAGGCGTTCGCGCACGAAAAACTTTCCCCCGTGCTCGCTCTGTACCGCGCGAAAGATTTCGACGACGCCGTGCAGAAAGCGGAACGCCTGATCGCGGACGGCGGTTACGGCCACACTTCCTCCCTCTATATCGATTCTATCACCGAAAAGGCGAAGATCGAAAAGTGGCAGGAGGCGATGAAGACCTGCCGTATGCTCATCAATACGCCGTCCTCGCAGGGCGCCATCGGCGACTTGTACAACTTCAAAACGACGCCTTCGCTCACGCTCGGCTGCGGCACATGGGGCGGCAACTCGGTTTCCGAAAACGTCGGCATCAAGCATCTTTTGAATATCAAAACACTCGCGGAGAGGAGGGAAAACATGCTCTGGCTCAGACTGCCCGAAAAGGTCTATCACAAAAAGGGCTGTTTGCCCGTCGCTCTGGAAGAACTCAAAACCGTACTCGGCAAGAAAAAGGCGCTCATCGTCACCGATTCTTTCCTGTACGAAAACAACTATATCAAACCAATTACCGATAAACTGGACGAAATGGGCATCCGCCACACTTGTTTCTATAACGTGGCGCCCGATCCCAACATTGCCTGTGCGAAAGAGGGCGCGAAACTGATGCGCGAATTCCGGCCCGACGTCATCATCGCGCTGGGCGGCGGCTCCGCCATGGACGCGGGCAAGATCATGTGGGTGCTCTACGAACACCCCGAGGTTGACTTCATGGATATGGCGATGCGCTTTATGGATATCCGCAAGCGCGTCTACATCTTCCCGAAAATGGGCGAAAAGGCGTATTTCATCGCCGTTCCCACCTCCGCGGGCACGGGGTCGGAAGTCACGCCCTTCGCCGTCATCACGGACGAAGCGACCAATATCAAATATCCGCTCGCCGATTACGAGCTTTTGCCGAAAATGGCGATCATCGACGCCGATTTCATGATGAATATGCCCAAAGGACTGACCAGCGCGAGCGGTATCGACGCGCTGACGCACGCGCTGGAAGCGTACGCGTCGGTCATGGCGACGCCTTATACCGACGGGCAGGCGCTCGTGGCGATGAAACTGATCTTCCAATACCTGCCGCGCGCCTACGAGAACGGCGCCAACGATCCCGAGGCGAGGGAGCAGATGGCGAACGCCTCCACCATGGCGGGCATCGCATTCGCAAACGCTTTCCTCGGCGTGTGCCATTCCATGGCGCATAAACTGGGCGCGTTCCATCATCTGCCGCACGGCGTGGCGAACGCGCTGATGATCTCCGAAGTCATCCGCTTCAACAGTGCCGAAGTTCCCACGAAAATGGGCACGTTCCCGCAGTACGCTTACCCGCATACCATGCAGAGATACGCCGAAGTCGCGGACTATCTGGGACTGGGCGGCAAGACGGATGCGGACAAGGTCAAAAATCTGATCAAAGCGATCGAACAACTCAAAGAGCTCGTCGGCATCAAAAAGACCATCAAAGATTACGGCGTGGACGAGGAGAAATTCCTTGCGACGCTCGACGAAATGTGCGACCAGGCGTTCGACGACCAGTGCACGGGCGCGAACCCGAGATATCCTCTGATCTCCGAGATCAAAGAAATGTATCTCAAATGCTATTACGGGAAATAAGGGAGGAAAAAATCATGGCGGAAATCATTCAGAAAACGCAGAAAAAGACCATTTACAGAGAGGGCAAAACGCTCGTCAAACTGTTCAACAACGAATACCCCAAGTCGGACGTTTTGAACGAGGCACTCAATACGGCGCGCGTGGAGGAGAGCACCACGCTCAACGTGCCCGCGGTGCACGAAGTGACCAAAGTCAACGGCGAATGGGCGATCATTCAGGACTTTGTCGAAGGCAAGACCATGCAGCAACTGATGGGAGAAAATCCCGATAAGACGGGCGAACTTTTAAACGAGTTTGTCGATCTGCAAGTGGAAGTGCTCTCGCAGAAAGTGCCGCTTCTCTCGCCCCTGAAAGATAAAATGCACCGCAAAATTTCGGCGACGAAGTTTGATAAAACGACGCGTTACGATCTGCACATTCTTCTCGACTCTTTGCCCAAGCACGATAAACTTCTGCACGGCGATTTCAACCCCGCGAACGTGATCGTATCGCCCGACGGCAGAAAATTTATCATCGACTGGGCGCACGCTACGCAGGGCAATGCCCGCTGCGACGCGGCGAGAACGTACCTTTTGTTCAAACTGGAAGGCAAGGACGACCTTGCGGAAGAATATTTGAAACTCTTTTCGGAAAAGACGGGCATTGCCAAAGTGCTCGTACAAAAAGCGCTTCCCATCGTGGCGGCGAGCCAGACGATGAAAGCGATCCCCGAAGAACAGGCGTTCCTCGAAAAATGGGTGAACGTGGTCGATTACGAATAATTCGGAACGATGAAAAGCCCCGATTGCGGCATTGCCGCAATCGGGGCTTTTATTTAATATTCGTCTTTCCCAAGTAAGTAATCTGTTGTAACATCAAAAATATCGGCAAGCATTAAAAGATTATCAAAACTCGTTTCGGAATTTCCTGTTTCCCAATCGTTGATGTTTTGATTTGTACACCCCAATAAATCTGCTAATTGCTTTTGTGTTAATTTCTTGTCTTTTCTTAACTCTTTTAATCTTTCTTTAAATTTGTTTTTCATGCTTATAAGTATATCAGTAATATTAAGAAAATTTCTTAAATTAGCAATTTTTCTTATTTCAGTAAAAAAACTTGACATTAAGAAAATTTCTTATTATAATTAAGAAAATTTCTTATTTCGGAGAAAAGTATGCAAAAAAAATATTCGGTCATGCGGCAGATTTATTTAGGCAGAAGGGGAGATTTTCAGATCTACAAACTTACAAAAAACTGTAAAAATTTACAAAAGTTATTCTGTAAAAAAGCCGACGATTTTGAGTTGAAATTGAATGAAGATTTAAAAAATGAGTTCGGACAAGTGATGGATACGTACGGTGACCTTTATTCCGAACTCATGTTGGAGCGTTATGAAGAAGGATTTAAAATGGGGCTGCGCCTGGCGTTTGAGGCGTTCGACGACCCCGAAACGGATTTCGACGAATAAAATCCCGCCGCTCTCAGAATTGAGAGCGGCGGGAATGCACAAAAAATCTTATAAACTTTCTAAATAGATCGAGGCGTTGGTCGCGGCGATCGCGCCGTCCGCGACCGCGGTCGCTACCTGCCGCACGGGTTTCGTCCTGCAATCGCCCGCAACGAACAGACCTTCCGTTTTGGTTTTGCAATTTTCGTCCGCGACGATATACCCGTCTTTGTCCAGGTCGGCGAGGTCCGCAAACGCCGCGTTGTCGGGTACCTGCCCGATCGCGACGAATACGGCGGGAATTTCGTGTCGGCATACGTTGCCGTCTTTATCCGTGTATTCGATGGCTTTCAGTTCCGTGTCCCCGATAAAATCCGTCACGGCGGTATTCGGGCGCACTTCGATGTTTTCTTTGGCGCGCAGCGCTTTTACGAGTTGTGCGTCTCCGAAAAATTTATCGAACAGCGTGTAAACGTACACTTTTTTGCAATAACTCGCGAGCAGCAGCGAATATTGCAGGGCGGTGTTCGCGTCGCCTATAACGGCGACCTCTTTCCCCTTATAAAACGCGCCGTCGCAAATGGCGCAGTAATATACGCCTTTGCCCACCAAATCGTCCCTGTTGCTCTTGGTCTTTAAGTGCTTATGCTTTACGCCCGAGGCAATGATCACGCTTTTTGCCTCGTATTCGTTGTATTCGGTCTTGACGGAAAAAATTTTATCGGCGCGCTTTTCGATGCGTTCCGCTTTTTCGATCTCCACCTCCGCGCCGAGCGCCGAGATCTGTTCGAATAAATTGTCCGCGAACGCCTCGCCGCTGATCTCCTTGATGGAAGGGTAATTTTCCAGCCGCGGGGAAGTCGCGATCTGACCGCCCAGACTTTCGCTTTCCAACAGTAATACGCTCTTGCCGTTTCTCAAAGCGTAGAGCGCGGAGGTCATGCCCGCCGCGCCCGCGCCGATGATAATTACGTCGTACATATCAGCCGATGCTCTCGATATATTTTCTGATCTCGCTGGCGTTGTCGTAGGTCTTGAACCCGTCGCCTTCGGGAACGAGCAGCGAGGGAGCCTTTTTCACGCCGAACTTCGCGGTCGCCGCCGCGTCTTCTTCGGCGTTGACGATCGCATATTTCACGCCCGCCTTGTCCAGCATCATTTTGCTGGTCTTGCAGTTCGGGCAGCCGTTTCTGGTAAAGAGCACGGGGCCGTCCAGTTTGGGCGCCGCCGCGTTGACCTTTTCGCACACTTTCGCCGCGCTCTTCGCGTGCAGTTTCGAGTTCGCGATATCGTACACCTTGCGGTCCTTGAACTCCTGCGCCTTGCCGTCGTTCCAGTTCTGCACGGGGCGGTAGTAGCCCGTGATGCGGCTGTAAACTTCCGTCTTGCCGCCGCAGACAGGGCACTTGAACTGTTCGCCCGCAAGATAGCCGTGGTCCTGGCAGATGGAATACGTGGGGGAAAGGGTATAATAGGGCAGTTTATAGTTCTCCGCGATCTTCCTGACCAGCGTCGCCGCGGCTTTCCAATCGGGGAGTTTTTCGCCGAGGAATGCGTGGAATACCGTGCCCGAAGTGTACAGCGTCTGCAATTCGTCCTGAATGTCCAGCGCGTCGAAAATATCTTCCGTGTATCCCACGGGCAGATGCGAACTGTTGGTGTAATAGGGCGTGCCGTTCATGTTCGCGGTCTTGATATCGGGATAGCGCTGTACGTCGTGCTTGGCAAAGCGATAGGTCGTCGATTCGGCGGGCGTCGCTTCCAGGTTGTACAGATCGCCGTATTCCTCCTGATAGTCGGAAAGACGCTCGCGCATATGATTGAGCACTTTTTTGGTGAATTCCTGCGTTTTGGGATCGGTCATATCCTTGCCCAGCCATTTGGCGTTGAGGCCGACCTCGTTCATGCCCAAAAGCCCGATGGTCGAGAAGTGATTTGCGAAGGTGCCCAGATAACGCTTGGTGTAGGGATACAGCCCCTCGTCCAAAAGGCGGGAAATGACGGTGCGCTTGGTTTTTAAGGAGCGCGCCGCAATGTCCATCAGACGGTCGAGCCGCTTGAAAAATTCATTTTCGTCGGCAGCCAGATAGGCTATGCGCGGCATATTGATGGTCACGACGCCGACGGAGCCCGTCGATTCGCCGCTGCCGAAGAACCCGCCCGATTTTTTGCGCAATTCGCGGAGGTCCAGGCGCAGGCGGCAGCACATGCTGCGGATATCGCTGGGTTCCATGTCCGAATTGAGGTAATTGGAGAAATAAGGCGTGCCGTATTTCGCGGTCATTTCGAAGAGCAGTTTGTTGTTTTCCGTATCCGACCAGTCGAAATCCTTGGTAATGGAATAGGTAGGGATGGGGTACTGGAATCCGCGTCCGTTGGCGTCGCCCTCGATCATTACCTCGATGAACGCCTTGTTCACGATATCCATTTCTTTTTGGCAGTCCTTATACTTGAAGTCCTGCTCCTTGCCGCCCACGATCGCGGGAAGTTCCGCCAGATCGTTGGGAACGACCCAGTCGAGGGTGATATTGGAAAAAGGCGCCTGCGTGCCCCAGCGGCTGGGGGTGTTCACGCCGTAAATAAAACTTTCGATGCACTTTTTCACCGCGTCGTAGGAGAGGTTGTCCGCCTTAACGAAGGGTGCGAGATAAGTGTCGAACGAAGAGAATGCCTGCGCGCCCGCCCACTCGTTCTGCATGATGCCCAAAAAGTTGACCATCTGGTTGCAGAGGGTGGCGAGGTGCTTTGCGGGGGCGGACGTGATCTTGCCCGAAATGCCGCCCAGACCTTCCTGTATCAACTGTTTTAAAGACCAGCCCGCGCAATAGCCCGTCAGCATACTCAGATCGTGAATATGCAGGTCGGCGTTGCGGTGCGCGTTGGCGATCTCGTCGTCGTAAATTTCCGAAAGCCAGTAATTGGCGGTAATGGCGCCGCTGTTGGAAAGGATCAGCCCGCCGACCGAATAAGTCACGGTCGAGTTTTCCTTCACGCGCCAGTCGGTCGCCTTCACATAACTGTCCACGAGTTCTTTGTAGTCGAGTATGGTGGACTTCATGTTGCGGATCTTTTCTCTCTGTCTGCGGTACAGTATGTATGCTTTGGCGATGTCCGCGTAACCCGCCTGAATGAGCACCTGCTCCACGCTGTCCTGAATATCTTCGACGGCAACGAGTCCGTCCTTGATCTTATTTTCAAAGTCGGACGTGACTTTGAGGGCGAGCATATCGATCACGCTGGGGTGATACTGTTTTTCCTGCGCTTCGAACGCTTTCGTGATGGCGACAACGATCTTATGAATGTCGAACTCTGCTTTTGCACCGTCTCTTTTGATTACGCGATACATCGATTCAATCCTCCCAAAACTTTCGGTAGGGCTCTATTATAGCACCGCCCCTTGCGATTGTCAATACTCTTGCGTCAATATTTAGTGTAAAAAATTTTTTATAAACACAAGATATGGTGTTTGCAACACTTTATTGAAATTTGTTCAGGAATTTTGGGAAGAATGTCGGCGTAAAATAAAAAAGGGCTTTACGGCCCTTTTTTTATGCCTTTTTCTTTTTTTTAAAGGAGGGAAACAGGACGATGACCAGTCCGACGCCCGCAAAAATGCCCCAGTGCGGTACTTTTACGGCAACTTCGTCCAGCCTGTCCAGCGCCTTATCCAGCCCGTAATGCACGAACGCCTCGCGGGGAAGTTCGTCCGGGCGGATGCTTTCCAGCAAAAGACCGTTGTATCTGGTTTCGAAAATATAAAACTGCCTGCCGAACGCGCGATAGGTGTAGATCTTTTCGACGTCGGAGATCACCTCGTTCTTTTTCGCCGCGTCGTATTCGTTGAAATGCAGATTGGAATAACTGAGCGCCGTCTTGACCCCGTCGCTCACGATGACGAATTTATAACTGAATATCATCACCGAAGCGGTCGCGACGATCAGAAAAAATTTGACAAAAATGCGCATAAGAAACCCTTTCTAACCCTAAAACGTACTTGTGTTTCGTTAGTATTATATAGCGGATCCGCGGTTTTGTCAATGTAAAAGGCGAATCGTATTTGCAAAAAACGGCGATCTGTGATATGATAGTTGCAATGGAAACACAATTTACGGGCAAACTCGGCGAGGGAGAAGTCGTCGAAGAATTGTTGGAAGGCGGGCTGAAAATCATTCAGAACGTCAAACTGTACCGATTTACCAGCGACAGCGTGCTTTTGACGCGGTTCGTCAAAGCGAAAGCGCACGAGAAGGCGGCGGATTTCTGTGCGGGCAGCGGCATCGTGGGACTGCATTTTTACGCGCTCAATCCCGAAAAAGTCGAGAGCGTCGCCCTTTTCGAAATGCAGAAAGATCTTTCCGATATGAGCCGACGCTCCGTGGCGCTGAACGGTTTGAAAAATTTTACCGCCGTGAACTGCCGCGTGCAGGATATCGGCAAGGAATACGACGAGTATTTTTCGCTCGTGCTCGCCAATCCGCCCTACGAGCGCGGCGGTTTTTCCAACGACGATTACAAAAAAGCGATCTGCCGCAAGGAGATCACGGTCACGCTCGCGGAGATCGTGGACGCGGCGTTCGCGAAACTGAAATTCGGCGGGCGGCTCGCGCTCGTCAACCGCGCCGACCGCGTGGCGGAAGTGCTTTTCGCCATGAAATCGCGCGGCATCGAGCCCAAGCGTCTGCAATTCGTGCGCGGCAGCGCAAACGCCAAACCGTATCTGTTGCTCGTCGAGGGCACCAAGGGCGGGAAGGAGGGCGTGGACGTTCTGCCCGATCTCGTCAACGTCAAATAAAGGAATAAAAAAATGGTTTATTTTATCGCCACGCCGATCGGCAATTTAAAAGATATCTCTCTGCGCGCGCTGGAAGTTCTGCGCGGCTGCGACTGCGTTTTCTGCGAGGATACCCGCCATTCGCTCAAACTGCTCAATCATTACGAGATCAAAAAACCGCTGTACGCCTGCCATCAATTCAACGAGCGGGCGGCGGCGGACAAATTGATCTCGCTCGCCCGCGAGGGCAAACAGGTCGCCGTCGTCACCGACGCGGGCACCCCCGTCATCTCCGATCCCGGCAATGTATTGGCGTCCGCCATGCGAGAGGCGGGCGTGGAATTTACGCTGATCCCCGGCGCGTGCGCGTTCGTGGCGGCGCTCGTGCTCTCCGCTTTCCCCGCCGACCGCTTTTCTTTCATAGGATTTTTGCGCGGCAAAAAGAGCGAAAAGCGCGCGCTGTTGCAGGAATATGCGTCCGATCGCGGCACGCTCGTTATTTACAGCGCCCCGCAGGACGTGGACGACGACGTCGCTCTTTTATTCGAGGCGTTCGGGCCGCGGAAGGCGGCGGCGGTGCGCGAGATCACCAAAATTCACGAAAGCGTGGAATATTTCGGTCTGGAAACGGGGCTTGCGGGCGAAAAGCGGGGCGAGTACGTGCTGCTCGTGCAGGGCGCGGAAAAGTCGGAAAGTCCCTTGAACAGCCTTTCCGTCTCCGAACACGTGGCGCACTACGCAAAGCAGGGTATGGAACAAAAAGAAGCGTTCAAGCGCGTCGCCAAGGACAGGGGCGTGTCAAAAAGCGAGATTTACAGGGAAATGATCACGCAAAAAGAGGAAGATTCGTAAAATTCTACCGTAATTCGACAACCTTCGAACGCAGGTATTTGGCGATTTCGGTCTTTCGGGGTTACAATAAAGAAAAAAGGAATGAGAATTATGAACGACTTCGGCAATTATTTGTACACTCTTCGGAAGGCGAAAGGCTATACGCAGGCGGAACTCGCGGATAAACTGGGCGTGACCAACAAGGCGGTATCTAAATGGGAAACGGGCGAGGCGTTTCCCGAAACGGCGCAACTTGTGCCGCTCGCGGATATTTTCGGTGTCACGACGGACGAACTCTTACGCGGCAGGAGCGCGCAAAGCGCGATCCCGCCGCAGGAAAACGAAACGCCTCCCGCAGAAAGCGCGGAGGAGATCGCGCGCAAATATCAGCCCGACTGGTGGCACAAAAAATTCGCCGCGCTCATCGTGTGCGGGTTCGCCTCCATTGCGGCGGGTGTCATTTCCGTCATCGCGGCGGGATTGCTCACCGAAACGGAATGGGTGCATATTGCCGTCACGTGCGCGCTGATGGCGCTCATCGGGATCGGCGTCGATCTGTTCATCTACGCGGGCGTCGCTTCGGAATATGCCTTTCTGCCCGTGAAAGACGGCGCATGGAAATCGCAACTCGGCGCGTTTATCCGCCGCTTGCTGGCAGGAATGTCCTTTGTCATGCTCGGCGTTATCGGCATCGTCTCCTGCGGGCTGTTCGAAGAGGGGGCGCTGTTGCCCAGCCGTGCGGTATTCGTCGGCGTTATTCTGGCGGGGTTTGCTTGTCTTGCCGTCGGCGTTTTCTTTTTCATTTACGGCGGCGTCGTGTGGGACGGCTACCGCAAAAAAGTCGTCAGCCGCAGCATGAAACGGGCGGATCGCTTTTTGACGGACGAAGAAAAAGAAGACATAAACGCGGTTCTGGAAGAGCGGGACGCTCTGCGCGCGATCGCGAGAGAAGACGAGCAAGACAATTCGCTCGCGGGCAAACTCAGTTCGGTCATCATGCTGCTCGCTACCGTCGCATTTTTGCTGCTGGGTTTTTTGGGCGGCTTATGGCATCCCGGCTGGGTCGTCTTCCCCGTGGGCGGTATTCTGTGCGCCGTCGTCGGCGTTATTTTCAAAAAAGACCGCTAAATCAAAAAGGACTGCCGACGGCAGTCCTTTACTAAATTTCTATTTGCAGGATTTTCCCGCAATCGGGAACGCTTAAACAAGAAAAACCGATCTTTTTGAGCGCGGCGACGACGATATCCCGTTTTTCCATGATGCGCGACGGATCGTGCGCGTCCGAGGCGTAGGAAACTTTCCTGCCTCCCATCTCATAGTACCGCCGCAAAATATCCGTGTCGGGGAGAAAGGGGCTGCCTGCCGTCTTGGAGGAAGTATTGATCTCGAGGATCTTATCCTTTTCAACGATCCTGTACAGAATACGGTCGAGTATTTCGGAAAAATCTTCGTAACGGATCTTGGGATCGGCATATACGGCGTTGCGCGAACAATATCCGATGTGCGCCACGATATCGTAGGGGTAGGGCGCGTCCAGACTCGCCAAAACCGCCTGAAAATAGGCGTTGTAAGCGTCGCGCTTTTCCTTGCCGCGCGTGTATTCGGGAAAATAACATTCTTCGCCCATACAGGTATGAATGCTGTTCACCACGAAATCGGGATGAAACGAATCTATGATCTTTTGGTATTCCCGAAAGCAAAAGGGCCCGTCGTGAAAGCCGAATTCGCAGCCGATCAAAAGATGCAGTCTGCCGCGGTATTCTTCCTGCAAGGCGCGCGTGGTTTGAAAATAGAGCGGAATATTGATCTCGTTTTCGGTTTCGCCTTCGATCTCTATGCCCTGCTCGGTATAATCATAATTTACGTGTTCGCTGATCCCGTAATAGGAAATCCCTTTGGCAAGCGCCGTTTCGATCATATCGCGTATATCGCCGCGTCCGTCCGCGGAGAATTTGGTGTGGGTGTGGATATCCGTCAAAATCATCGTTTTGCCTCTCAACTTCTTTTCCCTATCATAATAATGTTTTTTTTGCCGTTCGTCAAGCGCAAAGCGGCAAAAACGGAGGGCCCTTTTGCGGGCCCTCCGTCTGTTTTTACGTGTTTGCGGGAAGATCTGCGATCTTAAATACGCTCAAAGTGGCGTAATTGAAGACGATATCGCCCTCCGTGACGACTTCCAGCCGCGAACCCGCCGCAGTCACCGTTATGATGCGTGAAACAGATTCGGGAGCGTTTTCCGTGGAAATGTGGAAGATGTGCTGTGCGGTCGCCCCCTCCAGCCGCGTTCCGTCCAAGGTCAGATAGACCTCGTTGGTCGAAGGGAACGTCGCGCCCGTCGCAGGAACAGCCGTCCCGCTGAAAGCGGCGAAATACACGCCCGGTTCGTTAAAGACGATATCGCCCGTGTTCGCCGTGTGCGAAAGAGCGGTGCCGTTCAGTTCGGTATTGTCCGAGAATATTATGGGACTGCCGGCAGTGATCGTCGGCGTCGTATCCGCATAGGCGGTAACTGTATCCAGCGGCACGCTGCCCGCGGCGCCCGTCGCGCCCGTTGCTCCCGTAGGTCCGGTCGCTCCCGTGATGCTTGCACCTGTGGCGCCCGTAGGCCCTGTCGGACCCGTGGGACCTGTGATTCCCGTCGCGCCCGTTGCGCCTGTGGCGCCCGTCGCTCCCGTGATGCTTGCACCTGTGGCGCCCGTAGGCCCTGTCGGGCCCGTGGGGCCTGTGATTCCCGTTGCGCCCGTCGCTCCCGTGATGCTCGTACCTGTCGCGCCCGTAGGCCCTGTCGGGCAGGTACCGTATGGGAATTATTTTTTGTTATCCGGACATGAATTAAATTTATAATAAATATGGATCTCGCGAGGGGCGTTATCCGTCGGGGATTCTCCGATCGTGATAAATTCGATAAGTTGTAAACACATTTCGCGGGTGAGATCTTCACAGTTGCTGAAACGCCTGCATTCCGCCAGATACCTCATGGCGTCCGCGTCGTCCTCGTTCTTTTCGGCAAGGCGTTGTTCAATCTCGGCGAGAGCGGCCTCTGTCGCAACTTTTTCAGTCTGATATTTTTCACAGAGATTTTTGCACACGTTTTCGGGAAGATCGCCGAGCACTTTTTCTTCAAACGCGGACTGTATCAACCGATCCAATTCCGCAAGCCTGTTTTTGAACGCCCGCCGCTGTTTTTCGTCTGCGTTTCTGTTCTGAGCGCCGTGCTTTGCCATATACTGCAAAAAGCAGCGTTTTTCTTTTTCCTCATCGAATTTACGATCGCCGAGGAGAGATCGGATATCCTGTAAAACAAGGCTTTCGATTTGCTTTTCGGGGATGGAATGAGAAGTACAATACTTTTTCCCGAGATCGGTATAAGTACGGCATACGTACGTATTGCAAGGTTTTTTACGTGAACGGGCAGAGGTCTTGCGTTTCAATTTTTTCCCGCAGTCGGCGCAGACGAGTAAGCCTGACAGGGGATGTACGGCATTTTGTTTGTCGGTCCTGCCGCGGGAAACCGAACGGTTGATTTCCTGTACTTTTTCCCACACGTCGAGAGAAATGATGGGAACGTGCGCGTTTTTTCGGACGACGTGTTCGTTTTCGGGGACGTTCGCCGCCTTGTGATTTTTATATGAAACGCGCGCCGTGCGGTGCTGTGTCAGCGTGCCGATGTATGTCGTATCCTTGAGAATTTCCGTTACCGTTTTGGGCGACCAGTACGGAGAGGCGCGCCGCTCAGACTTTTTCCCGTCCAATCTCGTATAATACGCCGTGGGATTTGGGATCCCTTCATCGGTCAGCGCCTTTGCGATGGTGCGTGCCGAATAGCCCTGCAAGCGCATGTCGAAGATGCGCCGAACGACTTTTGCAGCAGGCTCGTCGATCCTTGCCGTGCGCTTGTCGTCCGTGTCCGCCTTATAACCGTACGGGTATGCCCAGTTAGTATACTTTCCCGCGCGCCAGTTTGCGTCAAGCACCGCGCGTATCTTTTTGGAAGTGTTTGCCGCGTGCCATTCGTTGAACACGTTCATAATGGGCATCATATCCATGCCTGCGCTGCCGCGGTCGGCGGTATCTACATTGTCGCTCAGGGCAATAAAGCGGATGCCGTACGCGGGGAAAATATAGTCGATATACTGCCCGATCTGTATGTAATTTCTTCCGAACCGCGAAAGATCTTTGACGACGATCGTATCCAGATTGCCGTTTTTCGCGTCGTTTAAAAGCCTCTGTATGCCCGGACGCTCAAAATCGGTCCCTGACCAGCCGTCGTCCACGTATTCACCCGCGATCGTGCCGCCGTTTTCCAAAACATATTTTTGCAGGATGGCGCGCTGATTTTCGATGGACATCGACTCGCCGCATTTCTCGTCGTCGCGCGAGAGGCGCAGATAAAGCCCCGTTCGATGCAAATTTTGCATTTTGAAAACCCGTATCTCTTGCCCGTATACGCGGCAAGAGACGTATTTTTTTATAGTACCATATATATGGACTGTTGCGGGCTTTGTGTGACGGTAACTTTTTACGGTCGGGAGAACCTCGTTCGGAATATGTGAGAAATTTTAAATTTTTGTAAATTTTTAAAAAAAGTATTGACAAATCGAGTTTTTTGGTATACAATGCCCCCAGGGGCAAAAACAAGAGAAGGTTATCGGGCCATGGAAAAAACGATAGGAAGGAAGTTGATAGCAGAAAGGGCGGGCGTGTCTATGCGGACCGTCACGCGCGTATTGCAAGGCGATAAACTTGTGGCGGAGCAGACGCGTTTGCGCGTTCTGGAAGTGGTGGATGAACTTGGCTATACGAGGAATAAGATCGCAGGAAATCTCAGCCGCAACAAGAACAGTAATTTTGTCGTCGTGCTCGTGCCGGATATGTCGAATTACTATTATTTGGAAATTTTCGATTATCTGACCAAATTTTTCGAAAAGTACGATTACATCGTGTCGATATGCCGCATAAACGAGAATAATTTGTTCAAGACTTTCGACACTATGCTGGAAAACAGGGTCTCGGTCATCATCAATCTGGGTTTTTTCCCGATCAACGAAGAATATTTGAAAAAAATAAATTCCGCTAAGATCAAAATTATCCATCCCGGCGTAGGTACAGACCCCGTTCCCATCAATATCGATTATTCGGCGGCGATGGAGGAGGCGTTTTGTTCCTTTCTCGGCCGCGGCCTGAAAAAGTTTAAATTCGTTTGCGGCGGCGGAAAAAATTTTTTGGAAGACGGAAGGATTCACTGTTTTTTGCAATTGCTCGATAAATACGGGCTGGAAAAAAATGAAAACAGTATTATCTGGGGAGATTATCCCGCCAGCAATGCGATGGAAACGGGAGAAACTGCCGTAAAAAAAATTTATCAGACGGAAGAGCCCGACGTGATTTTCTTTTTGACGGACGCCATGGCATTCGGCGGAATGCAGTTTCTCACAAAGATAGGAAAAAAGATCGGGGAAGATATTTCGGTCATCGGTTTTGATAATACGCTGATGAGCAAATTTTGCGTGCCGCCGCTGAGTACCATTGATTCTTCTACCGAAATCGAGATCCAAAGATATATCACTTACATATTGGATAAAAATTTAAATAACGATACCATCGTATCGAAATTCATAAAACGGGCGAGTTCGGTTTAAGATCAAAATCACCCATAAATCGAAAAGCGTACGCTTTTGTTTTTTGTAAACAAAAAACAAAACGATTTAGATGGCAAGGAAACGAAGGAACGGAAATGAAGACAAAAAAATTATTTATAGCGGGATTGATTGTTTCGGCAATCTTATTCATAGCGGCCTGCGCGATGGTCGCGGTTTCTGCGGTCGTATCGAAACAGGAAATGGATCTGGGGATCGACCTTAGCGGTTACAATGTAACGAAGATGCATACCGACAATGAAACCATCCGCGTTTTCGGCACGCAGGACGGCGAGGTTTTCGCCTCCGATCTCGAAGGGGAGATGTTGTGGGATGCCGGTGCGTTTTACACGAGTCCCGTTTACGAACTGGCGGTGGAGGGCGGCGACGTATTCGTCGTCTATGCCAACGGCAATGTGGTGCGCTTTTCTCTGGAAGACGCCGCGTCCATAGAGGAAGGGGAGAGTCTGTCCGAAACGAGCGTGTACTCCATAGGGACGTCTTTCAATACGAACGGAAACGTGAAAAACACGCAACTCATCGTCGTACCCGAAGAGGAGACCTTTTATCTGAGAGGGGTATTCAACGACGTTTCGCAGATCAACAGGATCTATCGTTTCGAATACGGAACGGAAACGCCGCAGCGTCTGGTCGGTACTTCCAACAGCGTCGGCGGCATGGCTTATTCGGAGGGTACGCTGTATTATGCAATGCGCAGCACGGTGTACGCGGTTTCGGCGGAGGGAGGCGTAACATCTCTGCAAAACGTCAACGAAACGATCGTCGCGCTCTCTTGTTTCGAAAACGCTCTTTCGCTCGTCACGGCGCAGAACAATCTTTTCATTCTTCCCGAATACGGCGCGGGCACGCCGCAAAACTATGCGCTTTCCGTATCGCTCAATTCGGAATACGTCTTTTCGACGGGCGAAAATTTCACGGCGAAGATCAACAACGGCGGCGTTGCGATGATCGATTCGTCCTCGCATTCGGTCACGCTCTCCATGCGGGCGTCCGATTCGCTGAATTTGATCATGTGGACGGACGAAAGTTTTGTTCTGTACAACGCAGCCGATCTGAACAATCCCACGATCACCTATTATTCGAGCGATCTTGCCAGATCCAAGGAAGTCTTTTCAACCTTGCTCTACGTATTCATTGCCGTGGCTTTGGCGGCGCTGGCGGCGGGAGCGTATTTCGGGTTCGGCATCAATTCCGACAGCCGCAAAAAAATGCACGGGAAGGTGAAGGGTTTTTTCACGGAAATGGTGCGGCATAAATTCATTTACCTGTCGTTGGTGATCCCCTTTATTTTGCTGATCGTCTTTTACTACATTCCGATCGTTTTGGGGCTGGGGCTTTCCTTCTTCGAATACATACCGGGCGTTCGCCTCGTGTTTGCGGGTTGGGATAACTTCGTATCCGTCGTACTGAACACGCAGTTTTGGAACGCCTCTGCGACCATGCTCATATTTCTCATCGCGGACCTGCTGAAAGCGGTCATTCCTCCGCTGTTCGTGGCAGAGGCGATCATTGCGGTAAAATTCAAGCGGTTTTCCCTCGTCGTGCGGATTTTGCTGTTTTTGCCCGGCATTTTGCCGGGCGTCGCCACGACGCTCGTTTGGAGCGACGGTATTTTCGGCTCGACGAGCAACAGCCTGATCAACGCGTTCGTAGGGTTGTTCGTGCCGGGCTTTGCAAAGAACTGGATCTACAGCGCCTCGAACGCAACGGCGATCGGGTCGTTGATCGCCTTCGGTTTCCCGTGGGTGGGGTCATACCTCATCTTTTACGGCGCGGTTTCCGGTATCGACAAATCCTTGTTCGAAGCCGCAAAACTGGACGGCTGCGGATGGTGGCGCAGGATGGCGTCGCTGGATGTGCCCCTGATTTTTCCGCAGATCAAATACATCGTGATCACGGCGTTTATCGCGTCGGTGCAAAATTATACGTCGATCTACGTTCTATACGGCGTCAACGGTCAGATCAAGACGACTGCGCTGCTCGTGTACCGAGAGATCATCAATGCTAATTACGGGGTTGCGAGCGTAATGGGATTGTTTATTTTTGCATTCCTGAGCGTTTGTACGGCACTGAACTTCAAGATCCAAATGAAACAAGGGGAGGAAGCATAAACATGGTTTCAAATTCTGAAAATACGGCTTTACGTCCCGCGAACGGCGAAAAAATAAAAAAGGGCTTTCGCCGCGGTATCGAGGGGCCCGTTGCCCAGACGATCCTGCTCGTCATCATTCTCATCATATTGCTTTTGACGCTTTTGCCCGTGCTGATCACGATGGTCATGTCCGTAAAGAGTTCGCAGGATATCATGGCGTATCCGATCTGGACGCTTCCGCAGACGGGCTGGTATTTCTCCAATTACAGAGAGGCGTTTTCAGTACTTTCCTCTCCTATGCTCAATACGATTTTGATCGATCTGATCTCCACTTTCGTCACGCTGCTATTGAGTTGCTTTATCGCTTTTCTGTTTGAGCGTTACGATTTCGGCGGCAAAAAGACACTGTTCTTCTTTATTTTTGCCCCGATGATGGTACCGAGCGTGATCCTGCTCTCGCCCACATATATCGTGGCGGTGCAGTGGCTGAATCTGGGGAACAACTGGTTCGGACTGATCCTTCCTTACATCGCGGGCAACCAGATCGCGAGCATATTCCTTCTCCGCGTGTTCATGCGGCAGCAGCCGGCTTCCCTTTACGAAGCAGCCCAACTCGACGGCGCAGGAGCGCCGCAGTTGTTCTTCTATCTGTGCCTGCCGCTTTCGGTGCCCATCATGATGATCCAGGGCATATCCATCTTTGCGGCAATGTACAACGACTATCTGTGGCCGTTGTTGCTGTACCAGAACGATCTGTCTTCGGGCGTCCTCATGCCGTATCTGCGGTCGATCGTGAACAACTACGCGCAAGGCGTGCAGTATGCCATGTATCTGGTGGCGGGCATCCCCCTTATCATCACCACCATCATCAGTATCAAATTTTTTGTCAGCGGCGATTTCGCCAGCGGGATGAAATTATAAAAATTATTCAGACAGGAGGTTTTCCATGAAAAAGTTTTCCAAACTTCTGGTGGCGGCCGTGTTGGCTCTTTCCCTCGGATTGACGGCAGCAGGCTGCGGCGGCAACGGAAATACGGGCGGAGACAACCCCGGCGGAGACAACCCCGGCGGTGACAATCCCGGCGGCAATACAGGCGTGACCGCGACGCTCGATTTTTATACTTCCGTAAATATCATCGAACAGTCCGCCTTGCAGCAGGTCGCAAACGCGTATTCGGATATGCAGTACGAGAAGGGGAACGATATCACCATTATGATCCGCAACAACACCGACCCCGCTGCGTATATGCAGACGCTGCGAACGCTCGTATCCAACGGCGTCAAAAATCCTACGATCGCCAACACGTCCGTCGTCGACGAGTACTACGGCACCGACAAGATCCTCGACCTTTCGGGATATCTGGAGGAGCCGAATCCCTACATAGAAGGCAATGCTGCCTGGATGGACGCGCTTGAAGAGGACGCGTACAGGGCGCGCCAGACGGGCGCTTCCACGACGATCCCCGGATTGAGTTATTCCAGCAACTACACGGCGGTGTATTATAACAAGGCGGCGGTGCTCGACGTGCTGGGTGACGATCCTCTCGTTGCCGAGGACGGTACCATCGACAATTCGAAGATCACGTGGGAATGGCTGCTGAACGCGTTGGAAACGGCGCAGAACGCGGACGCGAATTTCGACTATCCGCTCGGCTTATCGACGAGCGAACAGTCTTTCGGCTCGGATAGTTTCCATATCGGCGCTTCGGTCATCGAGGCGTATCTCGACCAGTATTTCCGCGATTTCCTGGACGTGGTGCATTCGAAAGAAGGCGATTACAGTTACATTTCGAGCATCGATTCGGTATGGAAATACGACGGATCGGACGGCTCGATCGACCTTCCGAACTCCTATACCTACAATATAAACCGCGTTGTGGATACCTATTTCAATCAGACCGGCTACAACCCGCTTTCCGAGCGCTATGAAGAGTTGATGGAAAATCTGTATACGCTTTTCTCTTACAGCGACCCCGAGGCCTCGTACAACGACGTATTCAATCGTTTCAACGAAACGGTCATCACGTACGAGGGAAAGGGCGGTTCGTACAGCGATATGAAACTCTTTTACATTGAAGATCTTACGTATATCCGTACGTACAGGGATGCCTTCAAGACAAGCGGCGCAGGCGGGGCTACGGTATACCCCACGGCGGAGCAGATCGCTTCGGAGATCGGATGGTTTATCCTGCCTGCGATCTCCTCTGACCTGGAAGGCGTAGCCGACAATCTGCGTCCCGAAGGCGGTCCGAACGAAAACTTCGGCGTTCTGAGCACGGGCGTTCAGTCTACCGATGAGATCGCGGTCGATTTCCTCCGTTATCTCATCTCTCCGACCGGTCAGGCGGCGATCTACGCCAGTTACGAATCCTCTAACTACGCGCCCATCAATATGCGCCAGTTGGTCAAGAACGTAACGATCCCCGAGAGCATCGACTATACGGATCTGATCAGTGCGGTGGGCGACTGTTCGAACAACCCGTACCGTTTCTTCGGCAAAGGCTCGGACATGGATACCATCACCGCGGGCAGCAGCGGCGAATATGTTACCGATCAGATAGCGGCGGTGCTTTCCGGCTATTTCCGCGGCGGCAATGCAGACTGGACGGCGCAGGCAACATCTTATTTCAATATCATCAAATCCGGCTTCGCCAATTATGCGGAAGAAAATAATTTTATCTACAACGATTATACGAAGGTTGCGGAGCAGACCAACAACCTCGTCAATTCGCCTTATTCTTCGGTAAGTTGAGGTAACGGGCCGTGAAAAAAATAGTGGCTTTGATCTTGGGACTGACGTTTCTCTTCGCCTTTGCCGCCTGCGGCGGCGGAGGGAAACAGTCCGGAACTCTGACGGGGACGCTGCGCGATTCGGATGATTATTCCACCGGATTCATGCGTACGTCGGCGACAGACGATTACGACCGCAGTTTCGGCGAAGTGACCGATTATAACGGAAACGTCGTAGGTATCTTTTACTTTTTATGGCTGAGCCAGGCATCGGTCACCACCAATGTCGATTCGTACATAGAGGACGGAAACGTCGAAGCGGTGCTGACGGGAGACGAGGTCGGCATGGCGCCCGCTTTCACCTATTGGGGCGAACCGATGTACGGGTTCTATCAGGTCGAGGATGAGTGGGTCGTGCGCAAACACGTGGAATTGTTCATCAACGCGGGGCTGGACTTCATCTGTTTCGATTGTACGAACAACGATTTTTATCAGGCAGCGGCAAAGGCCGTGCTCGACGTTCTTCTCGAATATGCCGAGATGGGCTACGACGTGCCGCGCGCCATGTTTATGACGAACAGCGATTCCACGCTGATGACCGAAAATATCTATAATGCGTTTTACCGCCGCGATACGTACGATGCGGTGTGGTTTTACGGGAACGGCGATAAGCCGTGGATCATCTCCTCCTATGCAGGCTCCGATGCGAACATTCTCGACCGCTTTTATTTCAAGCCCGCACAGTGGCCCAACCGTTCCTACAACGAAAACGGATTCCCTTGGATCTCCTGGCATTATCCGCAGGAAACGTATACGGATCGGGAAAACGATTACACGATCATGAGCGTATCCGTATCGCAGCACACGGGGATCGGCGGCTCTTTGAGCGACGCAGGCGTTACGGGCATCAATTTTTCGATTTCCGGCCTGTTCGCCCCTTATAACTACGATATGCTTTCCGACAGTCTGAAAGCGCGGGTTTCTTCAGAAACGGCAACGAAGTACTACAATTACAATTGGGGAAGAGGTTATTCGCACGAAACCGGCTCGAACGATTACGATTCCGCTCTCGCGAACGTCAATTTCGAAGAGCAGTGGGACAGCGCGTTGCAAAACGAGGACGTCAACCTCGTATTCGTGACGGGCTGGAACGAATGGATCGCGCAAAAACAGAGCAAGGATCCGCTTTTGGGGAGTTCTTACGGTTATTTTGTGGACACGTTCAGCACGGAGTTTTCCCGCGATATCGAAATGATGAACGGCGGTTATCTGGATAACTGTTATCTGCAACTGGTCGCGAATATTCGCGAATACAAGGGTGTCGGTTACGGCACGCAGGTCACGCGCAACGCGACGGTCGCAAAGGGAACGGATCTTTTCGACCTGTCGAATTGGTCTGCCGCTCCTGTCTATAAAGATCTGGTCGGCGAAACCGAACCCCGCGCGGCGCTCGGCGCGGGCGGCAATTATTATACCAACGATACGGGCCGCAACGACATTCAGGAGGTGCGCGTAGCCTCCGACGAGGAGTATGTGTATTTCCTCGTCGCGGCGGCGGAAGATATCACGGCCAAGGAAGCCGCAGATACCCGTTGGATGAACGTATTTATCGGCATCGAGGGGGCTGAAGGCGGCTGGAACGGGTTGCAATACGTGGTGAACCGCTCGCTCGACGGGACTACGGCCAGCCTGGATAAGATCGAAAACGGCGCGTATGCGTCCGTCGGTACGGCTGCGACCGTTGTTTCGGGCAGATATATGCTCGTACAGGTCGCAAAGAGATCTCTCGGCATTGAAGGCGATGAATTCGGGATCGTATTTAAGGTGACGGATAATCTGCAAAAGGATTTCGACGTTACCGACCTTTATACGAACGGCGACGCCGCCCCCATCGGCAGGATCAATTACAGTTATTATAACGGATAAGGAGGTATCGATGAGTAAATTATTAAAGAGAATTTTCGCGCTTGTTTTTGTCGCCGTTTTCGGCTGCTGCTTATTGATCGGCTGTTCGACGACAAACGAGCCGGGCGGCGAAACGGGAGGGGACGACCCCGGCGGCAATACCGGCGGGACGGACGAAGACCCGCCCGGCGTCTATTCCTACGGCGAAAACTGGGCGGATACTTACGACGCCGCGTATACGCAATCTCTGCTCGATATGGGGGAACAGGGGTTCACCCTTTCGCAGATCGGAGGCACGGACGGCGCAGGCAGGAGTTTTTCCGCACACGGGACCAAAAAGGACTCCTCGAGGTATGTAGGCGTATTCTATTTCCTTTGGCTGACCGATTTCGGCGGGATCTACGACATTTCGAAGATCCAGGAAGAGAACGCCGCGCTGGCTACGGATACCATCCGCAACCCGCTGTGGGCGCTCCCCGGTTCGGAATACTACGACGCATCCGTTTCACCTCTGTATGCGTTCCATTATTTTGAGGAGCCGCTGTACGGATATTATCAGAGCGACGATCCGTGGGTCATACGGCGCCATCTTGAATTGTTGGCGATGGCGGATATAGACTTTTTGTATCTCGACTTCACCAATGCGGGATTGAGCGGCAGCAGCGTAGTGAATATCTATCAGAAACAGACGTACGCCTTGCTGGATGCGATCCTGGAATTGCAGTCGAAGGGGTACGACGTGCCGCAAATCGTGCCGATGGTGTGCAATCCCTCTACGGGCGGCGGTACGCAGAGCATCACGAAGATCGTCGAGTGGGTATATGAAAATTATTACGCCCACGACGATTTCAAATACAAAAGTTGTTGGTTCACCGCCGACAAAACGCGCAACCCGAGCGGCAAGCCGTTGCTCGTGTGCTACGATTTCGACGAAAAATATCTTACGAACAGCGCCGCGGCCGATGCGTTCTGGATGCGGAAAGTGGTTTGGCCCACTTCGGTCTCGCAGAGCGACTTTGAAAACGGTTTCCCCTGGATGGATTATTCTCTGCCGCAAAACAATTACGGCGGGATCATGAACGTTTCCGTTGCGCAGCATTTGACAGGCAGTTGGTCTTCGGAGGCGTATCTCGCGCGTTCGCGCATGAACGCTTCGTATCAGTACCGCGGCAGGAGCGCGACTTCTTCGCAGAAATATGCATACGAAACGGACAGCGTCGAGCAGGCGGTTTACGGTCAGAATTTCGCGGACGAATGGTATAACGTCCTCCGTTACGAGGGCGACGACGAAGTATGGATGGTCACCGTGACGGGCTGGAACGAGTGGGTCGCGCAGAAATACAACCACAACGGCGCAAATTCTTATGCGAATTTTGTGGATACCTTCAACATCGCTTTTTCCCGCGATATCGAAATGATGCGCGACGGCGGCTATTCCGATAACTTCTTTATGCAACTTGCGCAGAACGTCCGCGATTTCAAATACGCGGCGACGGGAAAAAATTCGTCTGCAGCCATGTGGATGCGCCAGAGCGTCGATTGGGCAAATGTGAGCGCCTGGGACAATGTTTCGGCAAAATACATCGATATTACCGCCGATGCGCAGGCCCGCAACTATTCGAGCGTGGCAAACGTGTATACCTATACCGACGATTCGGCGCGCAACGATATATCGTACCTTAAAATCGCGAACGACAGCGAATACCTCTACGTGCTCGTAGCCGCGCAAGACAAGATCAGCGACTATACCGCGGGGGACGATTGCTGGATGAATCTTTACCTTTCAACGGGCAAGGGCGGCGGTTGGGAAAATTACAATTTCGTGATTAACCGCAGTCCGTCCGGCAATAAAACCTCGATCGAGGCGCTCTCTGTGGGGGCTGACGGCAAAATCGTTGCGACTGCGCTCTCCGCGCAGGCGGATTATGCGGTCAACGGACAGTATATTTCCTACCGTATCCCGCTCGAAGCGTTGGGCGTTACCAGTGCGGACGAAATTCAGATCAAGGCGTGCGACAACATTTTCGGCGTAAAAGCGACCGATGAAAACGACGGGGTGGGCGTGTATTCGTTCGGCGATGCAATGGCGTTCTATTGCGGCGGCGACAGCGCACCCATCGGCAGACTGAATTACGTTTACCGTATGGCATATTAAGGTTTTCATTTTTGCGGCGGGGCGGAACAAGGGGAAACCCATACGCCGCTCCGCGCTTAAATACTAAATTTATAGGAGGAATTATGGCTAATTTACTGGCAAAGTCCAAAAAGTACATATTGTGTTTTTTGGCGGCTGTTGCGTTGATCTTCGGCGTTACGGGAGCCGCGATGCTTTCCGACGGAAGATCCGTTTCCGCTGCGGAAACAGGGCATTGGATGTCGCATAACGGCTCGGGGAATACTATTCAGAACGGATTGACGAAGTATACCGCGGCGGCGATCCTCGCAAACGACCAGAATATTTTGGAAATGGAGAATAATACCGTATATTTCCAGATGATGGTCGATAAGGGCAGTGCATGGTCCGCGTTTTCGTTTTTGAACGGCTTAGAGTCGGATGTCAACGACTGGAAGGAAGTGGTGTGCCCCGGGGTGAATGCAGGCGTTGATACGAAACCGCATATCATTTTCCAGAACGGTGCCGGTCAGGCGTACGGAAACGGAATTTCTCCCGTATATGGGGTACGAAATGTGCCTTCCTTCTCGGATCGTCTGATCAGCGTTGAATTGCATATCGGCACAGGGGAAGGGGACGACGTGTCCTATATGAAACTGAACGGGAATATGCTCTTACACGAAACGAGCGACGTTTCCGCAATAAACTATATCACCGAGGCGGATTTCCCCAACGGTTGCTATTTAGGTATCCATATCAACTTAGCGGGAGATAGCAACCAGATCATTTATCTGGGCGAATACAATACGCCTTACGTAACTTCGCAGAGCGATGAACTGAACGATAAGATTCTGCAATACGATCCGGATTCTATTTCGGATAACCTCACGGTATCGGTGGCGAATCTTGAAGATGTTTCCGCCGCTACGGTGGAAATCAACGGGGCGGCTGTCGATAAACAGCACTACACGCTGACGTCTGACTCCGATTCCACGGCAAAACTCACGATCAAAAAGTCTTTCTGGACGAACGCCGCTTCTTTTGCCGCCGAAAATTATCTGACGATCACTTCGACCAACGGCAGCGCGTTTGTCGTTTTGGACGTTACCACGGGCGTTGCGCCCACATGGGTCGGCGATAATTACGTCGTCATTGACGAAATTGCCGATACGTCTTTCACGTTTAACAGCGTATATAATACCTATACGGCAGAATCGGTCACCATTCGCAGCGGTATTTACAGCGGCAGCACGCTCTCCGATCTGACCGCAGGGGAAGATTACACGCTGAGCGCGCCGGAGAAGCAGGACGATGATACATATGATTACACGCTTACCATCCGGGATACGTACCTGGAAGAGGCGCTGAAAACTTATTACGGAAGATATTTCCACATTTCTTTCGGCACCAATGCACTTACAGCCTCTCTCTATTATCAGCAGGATACCGAGGGGTGGGTGGCCCGTTCCGTCGATCTCGCTTCCGGTACGGCGCTGACGGCAGATGATTACTATACGACCGGCACCTTCAACAAGATGAGCACCGTGTCTCTGGCATCCCGTATCTATTACAACCGGGGGCTTGACGTCACCAAACCGATCGTGATCGAATTTGCAAGCATCCCCAGTTCGACGACCTGGGCAATGCTGAACGTCACGGACAGTTTGGAAACCATGGATTACTTCTCGGATAATACGAGAGAATCTTCTCAGTTGCAGGCGCTGTTTTTCGGCGAAGGCAGATCGGATATCCAGAAATTTTCCGGGTTCACCATCGGATCCGGTGAATCGACGAATGCAAGTTATCCGAAATCGGAAATGAAGGGCATCGTCGTGGAGATTTATTTCGGCAAAACGGCTGAAGAAAGTTATTTCCGCATCAACGGGCAGAATTGCGGCAGCCCGTCTGCCGTACAGAGCGATTTTTCGGACGGCGTTGCATACGTCGGCTGGTTCTTCAACGACACCAAGGGCGGATTCAACTTCAAGGTGAACAGCAACGTCAACGCGGTAGCGGTCACTGCGCCCGTCGATGACAAAGCGTATGCGATGGATCTCGCCAAAGCGGCCGATTTCGAGATTTCGCTCATCAACGTGAATGCAGAGGGCGATATCACCGTCAAAGACGCCGCAGGCAATACCTTGGTCAAGGATACCGATTACACATACAGCAACGGGAAACTCGTCATCAAGGCTTCCTATTTCGGCAGGATCGACTTTACAAAAAGCAGCGTTATTTCCGTTTGGGATAACGTGAACAAAACGGGAACGCAATTCTCGATGGCTTATTCGTCTTCCAATATGAAGGATACGTCTGTTGCGTTCGTTACGGTAGGCGCTTTGACGGATGCCGTGTTTACGCTGGACGGCGTCAGCGAAGTTTCCATGGTCCTGGATAAGGACAGCAACGAGATCGATGCATCGCTGTATACCTTTAAAGACGGCACGCTGACTATTAAAAAAGACGTGTTGACGGACAAAGCGGGTGTTACGGAGTTCATAGTCGTGAGCGGTTCTGCCCTGTATCCCTGCTATGTGTATGCGGATGCGTTTGAAAACGGCGGCGTGAAGACGGAAGGGGACGGCTCCGTATCCAACAAGGACGGCACTTTTACGTTTGAGGGCGATGCCGTGTATACGATCATGCAGTCGGTTGATTTTGCGGCTGGGGCGGCATTCCTCGTAGATTTCACCTCCATTCCCGGTTATTACAACAACGGAAACGGAAAGACGGCGGGCTACGTCACGTTCGAATTCTATGATCCGTACAGCGGCAATACCTTGTATTACACGCTTTATTGCAACTATGCGGACGATGCCATTACGGATAACTATACGGCTCTTTACGAATCGTATTACATGGTCAATGAAGAAGGCGGCTACGTCATTATGCCGACGAGCAGAACGATCAATATCAGCAACGGCGAAAATCCTTCCGCTCTCGGAAAGCATGAGATCGTGTTCAGCTACAGCGACGGCGTGATGACGGTCAAGATCGATTCCGCCCGTGCAACGACGATCTCGTCGCTCGGTTCTTTCAGCGTTAGTTCTTGCGTCTGCACCGTGGCGGTGCCCGAAGGAACTGCGGACGGGAAAATGGCGTTGACTTTGAACTATTATGAAGGAACGGAAGTCCCCGACGTGACGCCCGGTCCCGGCGGCGACGATGACGACAAGCCCGACGATAACCCCGGCGGCGATACGACCGACGATGTCGAGAAAGGCGGTTGCGGCGGTGCGGTCGTAGGTACCGGTACCGTAGCGGGCGGCGCCTTGCTCCTCGCGGGGATCGCGGTGCTTATGAAAAAACGCAGCCGTTCCAAATAATCAAGAATATTTTGAGGGCGAACAAAAAAGCGATCTATTTTATAGATCGCTTTTTTTCTGTAAAATAATGCTTTGTTTTACAGAAATCCGCATCGCCTGCTCACGTGCGATTTCAAGTATGATCTTGCCGATCTCTTTCTCCTTTGTGAAATGTCTCGTTACAAGATACTTTTTGCCGTCTGTTTCGTGCAGTTCTTTTGAAGTCGGGCAGGCGGCATACTGTTCAAGCAACGGTCTTATCGGTCCGTTCGTATGGTTCCCCTCCTTAAAAACGCAAAATTTTTCTATTATTTATATGAAAATGCATTCATTTTTGTGTGACGTTGGAACGTTTTTCTGAGTACGGGAATAAAAGAAAGGTAGCGGACCTTTCGCTACCTTTTTCCCATATGTTACCTGCTCTGTCGGGCCCGTGGGGCCTGTGATTCCCGTCGCGCCTGTTGCGCCCGTGATGCTTGCGCCCGTTGCTCCCGTAGGTCCTGTCGGCCCGGTGGGACCTGTAATTCCCGTTGCGCCTGTGGCGCCTGTCGCACCCGTGATGCTAATGCCCGTAGGTCCTGTGGGTCCGATCGCGCCCGTTGCGCCCGTTGCACCCGTTGCACCCGTTGCACCCGTTGCACCCGCCGCGCCTGTCGCACCGGTCGCTCCTGTCGCGCCTGTGGCACCCGTCGCGCCGCGCGGGATCACAAAATCGAATACCGCGGCTTCCGTAGTTCCCGCGTTCGTCACCGAGGCGTTTTGCCCGGGTTCCGCAGTCGATACGTTGCCGATAGAAATCGTTGCCGCGCGTCCGCTTGCGCCCGTGGGGCCTGTCGGACCCGCAGGTCCCGTCGCGCCCGTTGCGCCCGCGGTTCCCGTCGGCCCGGTCGGACCGGTCGGGCCTGTGCAACCTGTACAACCCGTAGGACCCGTGGGAGTTACGCCAAATGCATCGATGTTCGGAACAGGTTCGCATGCGCGCCTGCAGCCGCAACGCCTTTGCTGCGGGCAGAATAAATAGACGGGAAAATGAAAACAAGAATCGTTCATTGTTCGTTTCCTTTGTTCTTTAAAATTTTATCGAAATATTGTTTGTTATGCAAGTAACTTGCGTTATTCGGTTTAAAATGTCCCGCAAGTTCGTTATACTTTTGCGCTTTTTGTAATTGGCCGAGCCTGTCGTAACAAACGCACAACTGAATGGCGGGAATATATCCGTAACAGTCCGCAAAAACGAACGCGCCCGTGGTAAGGTCCGGCTTTAAATTCAAGGCGAGTTTGTACCAGAAAACGGCGCGCCCGTACATGGCGTGCTGCATATAAAAAGCGCCCAGATCGCAGCACGTTTCCGCGCGCGGCGAATCGAGTTCGAAACTCTTGAACAGCGCCGCGAGCGCCTGTTTCGGCATGTTTTTTTTGTAAAAACACGCCGAAAGGTCGCGGCAGGCGCAAATTTTGTTTTCCACCCATCCGTCGCCGTTCAAAAATTCGCTGTACGCGGTCACGGCTGCATCGTACAACCCGTTGTCGAACAACTCCCGCGCATAGTAAAATTTTTGCCGTTCGTCCGGCGTCTTACCGTCCGCGAGCATTTTTTGGAAAATCTTTAAATTGCGCCCCGCTTCGGCAGGTCTGATTTTTTTGTGAAAGACGGAAACATCCGAATGCACGACGTTTCCGCGCGGCACGATGACTTCGTGCACCGCGCCCACCCACGAAAAGTTTGCCGTCCTCCTTACGATGCGTTCCCGCTCGTAAGATAAGGTGGGCTTTCCTTCTTCGTCGAATGCCGCAACGTAGGGCATCATCACCATATCCACGTCCGCCGTCAGGCTGTTTTTCAGCGCTTTCAAGGCTTGGCGGTTGGTTTCGTCCAGCACGTCATCGGCGTCCAGCCACATTAAAAAATCGCATTCAGACAGGGAAAACGCGTAGTTCCGCGCCGCGGAAAAATCGTAGACCCATTCGAAGGTATACACTTTATCCGTGTACGTTTTCGCGATTTCGACCGTTTTGTCGGTCGACCCCGTGTCCACGACGATAAGTTCGTCGTACGTTTCTTGAATGCTGTCGAGGCAGCGCGCGAGCACGTCTTCCTCGTCCTTCACGATCATACAAATACCGAGCGTCATAAAATTCCTCATTCGTAGCCGAGGCGTATTTTTCGCCTCTTATTTCATAATATGATTATTTTTTTGAGAATGTTATGCGCGAATCCTTTGATTTTTCCGTTTAATTTGGTATAATAGGATAGCCGAATCACTTTTGTGCCCGTGGTGGAATTGGATACCATAAAGGCCTCCGACGCCTTCGGTCCGGGTTCGAGCCCCGGCGGACACACCAGCCCCGCGATATGAAAATATCGCGGGGTCTTTCTTTTGCTTGCTTTTTGCCCGATAGTTTGATAAAATAAATAAATTCATACGAAAGGGAAGTGTCGAAATGGCAAAAAACAAGGAAGATTCGGAAGCGGAAGAGTCCGAAACAAGCGTCGAAGAGGCGGCCGTAGCCGCCGTGCCGCGCAAAGAGGGCTTTTTTCGAAAAGTCCGGAATTGGCTGAAAAACACGGTGCCTGGCGTGGCATTGTGCGCGGCTCTCGCCGTGCCCGCGTGGTTTTTGGGCAAACTCGTGCCCGTCATCGGCAGCGCGGTGTTCGCCATTGTGTTCGGCATGATCCTCGCGTTTTTCAAAAGGCCCAAAGTTCTGGACGGCGGCGTGCGCTTCACTTCGAAAAAGGTCTTGCAGGCGAGCATCGTGTTTCTGGGCTTCGGCATGAACTTTTACACCGTCATGGAAGTGGGCGGAAACTCCGTACTCATCATCCTTTCGACCATTGCGACGTCGCTGATCGTATCCTTTGTTTTGGCGAAACTGTTGAAGATCCCCTCGAACGTGGCGACGCTTGTCGGCGTGGGCTCGTCGATCTGCGGCGGCTCCGCCATCGCGGCGACCGCACCCGTCATCCGCGCCAAGGATTCCGACGTGGCGACTTCCGTTTCGGTCATATTCCTGTTCAACGTGATCGCCGCGTTCACGTTCCCCGCGCTGGGGCAGGCGATGGGCATGAGCGATACGGGTTTCGGTATGTGGGCGGGCACCGCCATTAACGATACTTCCAGCGTCGTGGCGGCGGGACAGAGTTGGGCGAGCATGACGGGCAGCGACGTCGCCCTGCAATATGCGACCATCGTCAAACTCACGCGCACGCTTGCGATCATTCCCATCACGCTTGCGCTCGCGATTCTCGAGGGTATCAAGGCGAAAAGGAGCGCTACCGCAGAGGGCGGCATCCGTTTCAGTTTCGTAAAAGTCTTTCCCTGGTTCGTCGTCTTTTTCCTGTTGGCGGCAGTCGTAAATACGTGGCTGTTTCCTGCGCTGCGCGTGCCCGAAACCGTTCCCGCCTTTTTAAATACCGCGGGGAAATTCATGATCACGCTCGCCATGGCGGCGATCGGCCTCAATACCAATATCGTCAAACTCGTACGTTCGGGATGGAAACCCATTCTTTTGGGCCTTGTCTGCTGGATCGCCATCGCGGGCGTCAGCATCGGCGTGCAGTCGGCGCTCGGGCTCTGGTAAATTGCATATCGAAAGGAAAACCCGATGCGCGCATCGGGTTTTGTCGTTTTTTGGGGCGGTATCTACCGCAAATGAAAAAAGGTTTGTATTATCGCGGGGGATGTGTTATAATAAGAATACGGAAATAAAAAGGTGGGTATAACTATGTCGCCGTGGGAAATCATTCTGATCGTGCTTTTGAGCGTGATCATCGTTTTGCTCGTGTTGGGCGTGATCGTGTACGACAGGTTCAAGGAACTGATGCGCAAGCAGCGCGTTGGTTTCGTCTTGCAGGATGAGTTCGCCGGCGAGGCGCCCATCGTCTTTCTGGGGGATTCTCTCACCGATTTTTACCCGACGGGCGAATTTTATTCGCCGTACAACGTCGCCAACCGCGGCATCGCGTGCGACACCACCGCGGACGTGCAGGCAAGGCTCGACGAGGTCATTGCGTTGCGTCCAAGTCACGTGTTTTTGCAGATCGGCATCAACGATCTGATCAGAGAAGGGAAAAAATTGACCGCCGAAATTTTATGCGAACGCGTATTCAAGATCGTGGACGCGCTCGTTGCGGAGGGGATCGAAGTAACGCTGTTATCTCTCTATCCCGTGCGGCGGAAAAAATATTTTATCGTCAGTCCCGCGGTCTTGAACCATGCGGATAACGGGCGCGTCAACGCGGCGAACGAATTGCTCGCGAAAAAAGCGGCGGCGGCAGGCATGGAATTCTGCAACGTGCACGCGGAACTGACGGACGGGACGGGCGAACTGAAAAAAGAATTCACGCTGGAAGGGCTGCATCTGACGCTGCCTGCCTATCGGCAGATCACCCGATATTTGCTGCCCTACGTGAAGCGGGCCGAACAGACCCGAATGGATAACCTATGCCAGATTTCAGAAGCAGACAACTGAAAAAAAACGAAAAGCAGACGCGCCGCCGCGAAAGGCGGTCGGGCCGTCCTTTCGGCGAGGGGAAAAAAGAGGATAGTATGCCCGAACGGCTGCGCCGCATCGCGGCGGAGCAAAAGGCTGTCAGCGACTGGCTGCCCCTCGACAACGCCGCGCTGATCTTTCCCGCGAGCGAAAACGCGGATATGTCCAGCATGTTCCGCGTGGGCGCTCTGTTAAACGAGCCGATCGATCCCGTGGAACTGCAATACGCCGTAAACGAGGTCGTGCCGCGTTTTCCGGGGCTTTGCGCCACGCTCAAAGGAGGGTTTTTCCGCTATTATCTGGAACCTTCCGCCACGCCGCTCGTCGTGCAGGAAGAGAGCGAATTTCCCATGCGACCCATTCCGCTCGACACCCGCCATCACATGGTGCGCGTCCTGTATTACGGAAACGCGGTCGCCGCGGAATTTTTCCACGTGGCGACGGACGGCAACGGCGGCATCGTCTTTTTAAACACCCTCATAGCCTGTTATCTGCGCCGCAAGGGGATTTTTGTGGGCGAGGGGGCGAATTGTCTGGACACGCGGGACAGGCCCCGCCCCGAAGAACTTTCCGACAGTTATAAAAAAGTATACGACGGCAAGACGAAAAAGGACAAGCGGGAAACCAAGGCGTATCATATGCACGGCAAAAAACTGCCCGCCACCATGCTCGCCGTCATTCAGGGGATTTTGAATGCCGACGAGTTGAACGCGGCGGCCAAAAGCAGGAACCTTACGGTGGGGGAACTGCTGACCGCCGTCCTCGCCTACGCGGTGGACGCCGAGCGCGCCTTTTATATGCGCGGAAAAAACCATCCCATCGTGGTCAATATCCCCGTCAACTTAAGAAAAGTATTCCCGAGCGAAACGCTCAGGAATTTCGTCGCCATCATGCCCGTGCGCGTAGAATGCGGCAGCGATTTCGAGACCATCGAAAAGACGGTCAAAGAACAGTTCGCGCATATGCGCTCGGAACAATATCTGCGCGGCTATGTGAATTACAACGTCAACGTGGAAAAGAACAAATTGTTCGTCGCGCTGCCTCTGCCCGTGAAAAACGTCGGCATGAAAGCGGTTTTAAAATTGTATTCCGACCGCGTGACGACGACCACCTTTTCCAATCTCGGCCGCATCGCCGCGCCGAAAGAATTCGAGGGGCACGTGCTGCGTTACGATTTTTATCTCGGTCCCAACCGGTGCCAACTGACCAACCTTTGCGCGGCGGCGTATAACAACAACGTCGTTTTGTCGTTTTCCCGCTATCGGCAGGAAACGGGCGTCGAAAAATATTTTTTCCGCAAACTTTCCGAACTGGGCGTTTCCGTCACGCTGGAAAGCAACTGCGAGTTATAGAGGCATAGTATGAAATATTGCAGACAATGCCGCGTCTTTGCGCACAAAGATCTGACGCGCTGTCCCTTATGCGGCAGTTATCTGGTCGGTGCGGAAAAAGCGGAATCACCTCCCGCGCGCTACGAGCGGGAATCGGAACCCTGCGTGCGTTTCGTGCCGCTCGATTACCAGGGCGACTTTTTCCGCCATTTCCTGCGCAAAAAATCGCTGCTTCTGACGATCGCCGCCATTCTCATCGCCGTGCTCGTTAACCGCCTCATCACGCCACGGCAGCAATGGTGGGGATACGTCGTCATCGGCGGCCTCGCGGTCTACTGGTGCGTGCTGCAAACCATTTATCGCCGCAGAAGGTTTTATTCCCTGCTCGCCGTGTGCGCCTATGCGCTGTCCGCCGCGCTGTATCTGATCGATCTGACGATCTCTTTCGACCTGGCGGGAAACGCTTCTTATTTCGGGATCTCTCTGCAATACGCCGTACCGGGGCTCTTATTCGCCCTTTTGATCACCTGCGACGTGATGTCGTTCGTCGAAAAGAGCGGATATAAATATTATCTCGTTTCGCTCGTTCTGGTTTCCGTGGTCGCGCTCGTGCCCGAGATTGTGGTGCTGTGCCTGCCCGTTTACCGCAATTGGCTCACGTTTCCGCTGTTCTGCTTTACGCTTTTGAATCTGTTCGTGGTAGCGGTCCTGTATTGGAAGCCCCTGAAATCGGAAATGGCGAGGAAATTTCATACTTGAAGCAAAGGAGTCTTGATTTTTGAAACAATTTTTCTCTTATGTGAAAGGGCGCGTCAGAGCGGATAAGATCCTGACGGCGATCGTATTCGTCTTTATCGCCTTTTGTGTCGGTTCGGGTATCTATTTCGGCGTGATCGGGCAGGCGCGGAATTGCGTCATGTCCTTTGCCTATTTATTGGTCGTTCCCGTAATCTATGCGGTGGAATACGGCGTGCGCCTCAGATTCGCCCCTTTGTTCATGGCGATCCTCCTGTTTTTGATCGCGGGCGGAATTTTGGGCAGCGCGTACGATTTGTATAACTATATCCCCCGTTTCGACGAGATCCTGCACGGCATTTCCGGCGTGATCTTCGCCGTGCTCGGGTTTTCGCTTATGAAAGCGCTGCTCGGCAAAGAGGAGAGCAATAAAAATTTTTTCATCTGTCTTTTCGTGGGGCTGTTGTTCAGCCTGTCCATCGCCCTCTTATGGGAGATGTTCGAATACGCCGCTTATGCGTTTTTCGGCATCGATATGCAGGAAGATATGCTGATAGACGGTTTTTCCTCCTACTTTTTGATGGGCACGCACAACGCGACGGAAGTGATCGACGGCATTACCCAGACGGTCATCTACTATGCGGACGGCACGAAAGTCATTCTCGGCGGCTATCTGGACGTCGGGCTTTTCGATACGCTCAACGATATGCTCGTGTGCCTTATGGGGGGCGTCGTCTATATTGCGGCACTTCTTATCGACCATAAACTGGGGGGAAGGCTCCGCAGACTGTTGGTTCCCGAAACGAACGCGTTCGAGCGTGCCAAGCGCCAAAAGAAGGAAAAGGCGCCCGCAAAGGAGTTGTGATGCAGTTTGAGATCAGTCCCGTCATCGCGGCGGTGCGCAGCGCGGAAGAATACGCCGCGGCGCTTGAAAGCGGCGCGGAGACCGTATTCGTCGTCAAGAGCGATCTTCTGTCTTTGCGGGAGATGCTCGCAGAAAAGCGCGGCAAACAGGTATTCGTGCATGCGGATACGTGCGAGGGGCTCGGCAAAGACAAAGTGGGGCTGGAAGTTCTCTCACGTCTGGGCGCGGACGGCGTCATCAGCACGAAAAATTCTTTGATCGCCGCGGCGAAAGGCCTGGGGCTGGGAACGGTACAGCGGTTTTTCCTCATCGATTCGCTGTCCGTGCAGACCGCGTTCGAGAGCGTGTCCGCCTCCCGTCCCGACTGCGCGGAACTGATGCCCGGCGTCCTATGCAAAGAGATCGCGCGCTTTCGCGCGCGGACGCAGCCGTTCAACGTCAAGATTATCGCGGGCGGGCTTATCGAGAGCAAATCCGACGTGATCGCCGCGCTTTCCGCGGGCGCCGACGCCGTTTCCGTCGGCAGACAAGAATTATGGTATATATAATAATTTGATCATTATCAAAACAAAAAAGACGTCTTTTTTGTTTGGGCGCGCCCAAACAAAAACAAATCTATTCGCAAATAAATGAAAAAATGAAACATACTAATACAAAGGAAAAAACAAATGAAAGAGAAAAACGTTCAGATATCGGTTATCATACCGGTTTATAACGCGGAACTTTATTTGGAAAAGTGCATCGAAAGCGTGCTCGGGCAGACCTTTGACGCGCTGGAAGTTATCTGTGTGGACGACGGCTCGTCGGATGCGTCCGTCGAAATTTTGCGCAAATTTCAAAATAAAGACGAGCGGCTCATTGTTTTGCAGCAGAAAAACCGGGGAGCGGGCGCAGCCCGCAATAACGGTCTGCGCCGCGCGAAGGGAAAATTTATCCACTTTCTGGACGCCGACGACTGGGTGGATACTGCCGCGTACGAAAAACTTTACAAAGTTATGACCGATTCCCGCGCCGACGTCGGCGTGTTCATGTATACGCGCTACGACAACCGCACGGGCGCAGAACGCAAGGTCAGATTGTTCGAACTGGAAGAAGGTAAAACGGAGATCACGACCTTTTCCCGTAAATACTGGCATTTCTGCAACACTTCGGTGGTTCCCTGGAACAAGATCTACAATGCGGAATTCCTTCGCTCCGTCGGCGCGCGGTTTGACGAGATCGTCTGCGCGAACGACCGCGCTTTCTATTTCCAGACGATCACGGCGGCAAAATCCATCGTGCTGTATGCCGAATCGTTTGTTTTTTATAGGGAAAACAACGAACTGTCCCTGGTAGGGCAGGGGCGTTCCAAACATTTCGACTGTCATCTCACGGCGAACGATCGCATCTTTCAGATCGCAAAATCTTTTCCCGACGAAATTTTTCAGCGCGTATTCAACGCCAATATGGAGGATCTGTTTTCTTTTTTTTGGAAATCGAGCAAGAAAAGCAAAAAAGAAAACTTTCGCGGGATCTGTGATATGCTGGTGCGTGAAATGTACCCGTTCGACCTCGAATCGTTTCGCGGAAAATCCTGGTACGCGAACGGAAAGATCGCGCTTTTGCATCGGAAACTGGATACCAATAAAATCGTCGTACCCGTCGTCTTTGCCACAAATAACGGCTACGCGCCCTTTTTAGACGTTGCGATCCTTTCTCTGATCGCGCACGCCACGCCGCGTTACTATTACGATATTTACGTTTTCGAAACGGAATTGAGCGATCTCAATATTCAAAAACTGGAAGAACACAAGGGCGAAAATTACCGCGTCAACTGCATCGATCTAAAGTCCAAATTCAACGATTCCACGCTGTATTCCCGCGCGCATTATTCCAAAGAGATGTATTACCGCATCTTTATCCCCGAACTTTTTTACCATTGCGATAAGGTCGTGTATCTCGATTGCGACGTGATCGTCAACCGCGATATTGCGCAGTTGTACGAAACCGACCTCGGCGAGGCGCCCTTGGGGGCGGTGCATAACGCCATGAATTACAGTATGTACCGATACGTCACGAGAATGCTGAAACTGCCCGCGGAACGCTATTTCAATTCGGGCGTGCTGCTCATCAACGTAAACTCGTTCGTGGAAAATAAAATTAAAATCAAATGTTTCGATCTTTTGAAAATAAAGAACAATCTCGTCTGCCCCGATCAGGATCTTTTAAATCTTTCCTGCCGCGACAGCGCGAAAATGCTGGACAGCGGCTGGAATTTCCAATGGCACAACGTACTGCCGTATGCCGAAAAAGTGGTCAAAGAATCGCAGGCGTCGCTGGATAACGCGCAGGCGAAAAAATACATCACGCACTTTACCTCGGGGAAAAAGGCGTGGTCGTATCCCGAAAATGAATTTTCCATCGATTTCTGGAATTATGCGGAATCCTCCCGTTACAACGGCATTATCCGTCAGATCGGAATGAGCAAGCGGATCCATACCACCGTGTACGAGGCGCTGCAAAACCACAACGACCGCTTGAAAACCGCGGACGAGGCGCTGCGACGGCTGTGGGCGCTGGAGTCATCCTTTTCCTATAAACTGGGAAGATTTTTGACCTGGATCCCCCGTAAAACCGCGGCATTTTTCCGTTGCTGGCATACGAAAGGCTTCAAATATACGATGGTGCGCGTCTTCCGCGGCAAAAAGCGCGCCCAAGAATATCTGGAAAGGAGGGAAAATGATTAAAATAAAGGTACTCGGCTGCTGCGTTTCCCGCGAAATGTTCAACTATACCGATCGGTTAGAAGTGACTAAATGCGTCTATACGCCGTTTATCACGCTGAACGAGCCGCCTTTTCCCGTGGATCGCGAAGCGATAGACCGCGTCGCCCCCAATCGCTTTTTTGCGAATATGCTCGATCTGGAATGCCGCAAAAAAATATTCGGTTATCTGAAAGAGGGGCAGGCGGATTATCTGATCTTGGATTTTGCAGAAACCGTTACGGATTTTTACCGGATAGAAAATGGCGTCAGGTTGCCCGCCACGGAACATTATAAAGCGCTTTTAAATGAATTGCATCAACCGTACGAACGGCAGAAATATACAAATTGCAGCGTAGAAAGCATAGTGAAGAAACTGTTTGAGGAACTTTCTTCGGTGATTTCTTCGGATAAAATTATTTTGAATCGGGCGACCTACAGCAAATATTATCTGAAAGAGGAATACGGCCGAATGAAAATCTATCCGTTTACCGATCATTTTCGGCTTTTGCCCGAGGCGCAGGCGCGCGTTCGCGAGTTCGAGAACCAAGCGTTGAAATATCTCGGCGGCGCGCCCGTTTTGCCGCCGTTAGAGGCTTGTTTATCCGACGGGGCGCATAAGTACGGCGTCAGTCCCGTGCACTACGCCGATTGCAGTTACCGCTTTATGGCAAGGCGGCTGGAACATACGCTCGGAGCGATTTCGGAAAAAGAATTATACGCCGAGCACGAACGGCAATACGGCGATTTTATAAACCTGTTATTTCATTCGATCGATTAAAAGGAGACAAAAATGTTAAACGAAAAAATTGCGAAGATGCTCAACGAACAGATCACGAGGGAATTGTTTTCCGCTTATCTGTATCTGGATTTTGCCAATTATTACGAGGACGAGGCGTTGGCAGGATTCGCCCATTGGTACGAAGTGCAGGCGCAGGAAGAGCGCGACCACGCGCTTTTGATGCGCAGATACCTCATCGACAGCGGCGTGCGCGTCGTGTTTGAAGCGGTGGAGCGGCCGAAAGGCGAATATAAAGATTTCGCGCAGCCGTTAAACGAGGGGCTTGCGCACGAACGGTTCGTAACCGCGCACATATGCGCCGTTTACGAACAGGCGCTCGCGCTCAAAGATTACAAGACCGTGCAGTTTCTCGACTGGTTTGTGAAAGAACAGGGCGAAGAGGAGAAAACCGCCGAAGATTTGATCCGCAAGATGAGCCTTTTCGGCGGTGACGCGAAGGGCCTGTATCTTTTGAATCAGGAACTCGCGGCGCGCGTCTACGTGCCCGCGGTCATTCCCGCGCAATAAAAAAAGAGCGGAAGATATTTTCCGCTCTTTTTTTACATAGCCGCCGTTTTATAAAAATAATAAAAGGTATCGTCCTCGCCGATGCGCCGCATGCCTGCGGATAAAAGCGCCTTTTCGGAGGCGACGTTTTCTTTATAGCATTTCGCCTCGATCTTTTCCAGCCCCAGTTTGGAAAACCCGTAGCGCATATAGGCTGAAAGGCTCTCTTTTGCAAGTCCCCGGCCGCGATATTCGGGCAAGAGCCGGATCCCGATCTCCGCCTCGCTTAAAAATCCGAAATTGAAGAGGATCACTTCGCCCGCGAGTTTGCCGTCCAGGTAAATGCCGAGCGGCATTTCTTCCTTTTTCTTAAAATCCTTGCGCGCGGAATTTAAAAACCATGCGTCGGAAACGTCCTTTCCCTTCGCGTCGTCGCGCCAGTCGTAACCCCAAAACCGATTGAGTTCGGTATCCCGCGCGAGCCGCGCGTACTGTGCGGCGTCGCCGTTCGGAACGGGCGCCAAAATCACGCGTTCGCTTTCGATCTCGGGCAGTTTGGAAAGCGCGTCGATGCTCCGCCTGATGGCGAGATTATACTTGTCCACGATCTCCACGGGCAAATAATTGAGTTTGGATTTCCGAAGTCCCAGATCTCCCGAATCGTCCTCGCGGTTAATATAGTGCACGTTTTCGTCCGCGAACGTCCGGGCGAACAGTTGCGCCACGGTCGGGTACGCCCCCGGATAGTCGCGCAGCGCCTTTTCGATATGGATGATGAGCATGTCGCCGCAACGCTCGCCGATGGAAGCCGCCACGATCTTGCCGCCCACGGTGAGATATCCGCACAACAGCCCCAAGTCTTTGAGATAAGGCAAAATTTCTTTCGCCGCCTTCATTTCCTCGGTCGCGGAAAACTCGCCTTTGGCGAGTTGATAACTCTCGTATTCCTCGAAAAACGCCAGAACCCCGCACGCGTCGCTCTGTTCGCATACGTGAAACTCGTAGTCGGGAAAACTCTTTTTGAATTTATTGACGTGGTTGCGCTGTCCGCTGTAATTGCCGCCCGCGTAGGTCTTGAAATCGCTGGCGTAATACAGATAGTCGCGCCAGCGCCGCTGGTTGGCGACGTGTACGTCGCTGCCGTAGCGGATGACGAGGGAGGCGAGCCGCGACTTGGGCACGTTCGTGTAGTGGATGCGGATCTTATTTTCGCGGCAGTATTTTTCCAGTTCGGAGATCGCCTGCCATTCGCAGTATTCGTCGCCGCTCAGGCATAAGGGGTAGTGGAAGTATACGTTGTTCACGTACCGCTCTTTGAGGATGAGCGTATCTCCGTAGATCGCGTATTCGGGGGAAATATATTTATTCCACATGAACAGGAATCCCGCCGAAAAGTTGGCAAGATGCAGATTCTGCGCTTTGAAAAAGGGCAGAAGATCTTTGATCCTCTTGCGCGTCAGTTTTTTAAATTTCATAATCATTCCGAATGTCAGTTTTTTCCATAATTATAGCACATTCCGCATGATTTTCAAACCTTTCGGGCTACGTCAGAGAAAAAATATGCAGGATGAAGCGCGGGATATCGGGCATCACCCGCACGATCGTCTCGTAAATTTCCCCGCGCAGGGCGATAAAATCAGGCCATTCGTCCACGTGCCAGAAGTATTGCCCCGCAGTGACGTCGCCGATGGCGAACATTCCCTGCGCGTATCCGCCGTAGGCGATGTATTGCGCGATCGCGCACCCGCCGATGGAAAAAAGCCCGACCGCCACGCCGCCCACGGCGAACAGCCCCACGGCAACGGCTCCGACCGCCACCCCGCCCGCGGCGATCGCGCCCAGCGCGAAGATGCCGAAGGACAGGCACGCGAGCGCCAAGATCCCGACGGCGAGAACGCCGAACGACAAAAGTCCTGCGGCGACGAATCCCACCGATATGAGTCCCGTCGCCACGTTGCCGACGGCAATGACGCCCTTGGCGCGGCACAGTCCGGGGCCGACGTTTACGTGCACGAGCGGCAATCCCAGAAAGGTACGCTTGCTCTTATATTCGTAATGAAAGCGGCGGCGGAAAAACGGATATCCGTGCCGCGGCTCTCTATCGGGTTCCGCATCCTCTCCGCGCAGCAAAAAATCGACGCTCACGTGATAGAAGGCGGCGATCGCCACCAGTTTTTCGGGTTCGGGATAACTCGCGTCCGTCTCCCATTTGGAAACCGACTGCCGCGAAACGCCGAGGCGGTCCGCCAGTTCTTCCTGCGATAGATTTTTGTCCTTGCGCAACTGATACAATCTCTGTCCGAGCGTCATGTCTTACCTCTTTTCGAATTTTTCTGCGCTCATTATAACACGGAATCGGGAAAGCATGCAATATTCTCCGCTTTGCAATCTGTCAACCAATGGTTGCGTTTTGTCTTTTGCGCAAAACTTTCGGGAAAAACACGGCGAAAGCGACAGTGCTCGCGAGCGAGCCCGCCACGTCTGCGATGGGCTGCGCGTAGAAAGCCGCCTCCACGCCCAAAAAGGCGGGCAGCACGAGAAGAGATACGAGATAAAAGACCATTTTCCGCAGCATGGAGAGCACGATGGCATACTGCGGCTGCCCGAGCCCCGTAAAGCCGTCCACGAACGCGTACTGAAAGGAAAGGGGGATAACGCCGATCATGTATATGCGGATGCCCCACACGCTGTTTTCCACGATTTGAGGATTGGATGTGAACAACTTCGCGAAAGGCGCCGCGCCCGCAAAGGAGAGCGCGAACATGAGCGCGGTGAACGCAAGACACATTCCCAGTATGCACTTTTCCGCCCGCTTGATAAGCGGTATGTTTTTCGCGCCGTAGTTATAACTGAGAACGGGCTGCGTACCCGTGGAAATTCCCATCAGGGGATTTAAAACGAGCGAGGAAAACGCCACCACGACGGTAGACGCGGTGATCCACATATCGCCCGACGCGCCGCCGTAGCGCTGTAAGACCGCGTTGAATACGATGATGATCGCGCTGTCCGTCGCCATGATGAGAAAGGGCGAAATGCCCATTTTCAGCGTCTTTACGATGGTTTTGATCGAATATCCGCCCGCCGTCAGGCGCACTTTGGTATTCTTTTTGCGAAGGAATACGATGACGAACAGGAATGAAAGAAACTGCGACAAAACGGTCGCGAGCGCCGCGCCCGCCACGTTCATGCGGAATGCGAAAATAAACAGGGGATCGAGCGCCACGTTTGCCACCGCGCCGATGATCGTCGTCATCATGCCTACGCCCGCATAGCCCTGCGCGATGATAAACTGATTCAGCCCTACCGCGGTGATGGAAAAGATCGCGCCGGCCGCGTAGATGAGAAGATATTCGCGCGCGTATACGTAGGTATTTTCGCTCGCGCCGAACGTCATGAGGAGGGGGCGGATAAAGACCGTCGTCGCCGCGGAAACGAAAACCGCGAGCGCGACGAGCGCCAGAAGGGCGTTGGAGAGGATCTTTCGGGATTCGTCCTCGCGCTTTCTTCCCAGAGCCATGGCGAACATGGGCGCGCCGCCCAATCCGACCCAGAATGCGAAGGAGGATATAAGCGTTGCGACGGGCGCGCAGACGCCTACTCCCGCCAGCGCGGTATCTCCGATCGTTTCGATATTGCCCACGAACATTCTGTCCACAACGGAATATAAAACATTGATAAACTGTGCCGCCATGGCGGGCACCGCCAGTTTTACGACGGTGGAAAATACGTTTTTGTTACCCAGATCCAATGCTTTCATATATCCTCTCTGCCAACGCCTATTGTAATTCCCGTACGTGGAAAAGTCAACCGAAAACGCGGTTGACAACAGAGAAATTCTGCGGTAAAATAGTGCAAAAGAAAAAGGGGCGATCATCATGGAAAAAACCAACGCGATTCGTATTCTCGACAAAAACAAAATACCCTATGCCGCGCGCGAGTACGACGCGTCGATCACCGACGGCGAGGCGGTCGCGGCGATTTTGAACGAGCCGCCCGAAGAAGTTTTCAAAACGCTCGTCACCGTTTCCGACAAGGGCGAACACCTCGTGTTCGCAGTGCCCGTATGCGCCGTGCTCGATTTAAAAAAGGCGGCGCGGGCGGCGGGCGTCAAGTCAGTTTCCATGATCCGACAAAAGGAACTCGAACCGCTCACGGGCTACGTGCACGGCGGCTGTTCGCCCGTGGGCATGAAAAAGCGCTTCCGCACCTTTGTGCACGAAAGCGCCCGGACGTTGCCGCAAATGTATGTGAGCGCGGGCAAGGTGGGCAGGCAAATGCGCCTTTCTCCCGCCGACCTTCTTACCGCCGTCGGCGCAGTATTCGCGGATTTGACAGCCGAATAAAACTATTTGCCTTGCTTTTCTTTTAATAAAAATTCGAGCATGGTTATCATACAATTCATGCGCGCGCACGTATCTTTTGCAAAACCGAGCACCCGTTCCAACTTTTCCCCGCACCACGCTTGTTCGTCGCGCAAATCAAATTTCTCGCAGGCATTTTTTGTATCGCTCCACACCGCTTTCGATCTTTTTTGCCCGCAATGCCCTCTGCCGCTCTCATGCAGCCGCACGCCCAAAAGCGTATAATATTGAATAAAATGTTTGCAGTTTTTGCAGATTGCATTTCCTTCCATGATAGCTCCTTTCATACGAATATTATTTACATTATAACACTAAAAAAAGCAAAAGTTCGAAAGTACGCGAATCGCGTTGAGAAAAATATATCTGTTGTATTTTATCACATAATGTGTTAAAAAACTTATCAAATCATAATTATGATTAAAAAAATCCCGCCTTTCCAAAGAAAAGCGGGATTTTTTTAAAAATCGATTTCGTCGGGGTTTTTGCCCGCGGGCGCGCGGAGAGCGTCGATCGCGGCGCAGTCCGCGTCGGAAAGGGTAAAATCGAAGAGCGCGGCGTTTTCGGCGATGCGCGCAGGCGTCACCGATTTGGGGAGGGGAAGGATGCCCATTTGCAACATACGGCGCAGAATGATCTGCGCGGGACTTTTGCCGTACTTCTCGGCGAGCGTTCCGATCGCGGGAAGGGCGAGCGACGCGCCCCGTCCCAAAGGGCTCCACGCCTCGACGAGAATGGAATGAGCGCGGCAGTATTCGAGCGTTTCTTCCTGCCAGAACCCCGGCCGCGCTTCGATCTGATCGACGACGGGCATGAATTTCGCCGTCTTTTTCAGCGTTTCGAGGTGATGCGGCAAAAAGTTGCTCACGCCCGCTGCGCGGATTTTTCCCTCGGCGCATAATTCCTCGAACGCGCGCCATGTTTCCGCGTTGATCTCTTCGGCGCGTTCCCCGAACTGTTTTTCGTTCGCGGGCCAATGAATGAGATACAGATCTATATACGAAAGCCCCAGCGTGAGAAGGCTTTTTTCGCAAGCCGCTTTCGCGTTTTCATAGCCTCGGTCGGCGTTCCAGCATTTCGTAGTCACGAAAATTTCCTCGCGCGCGATGCCGCTCTTTTTCACCGCGCTTCCGACGTCGCTCTCGTTTTTGTAGAACGCCGCCGTGTCGATATGCCGATATCCGACTTTCAGCGCTTCCGCGACGGCGCGCTCCGTTTCGCCGCCCGCCGCGCTCAGATACGTTCCGAATCCCACGCACGGTATTTTTATGCCGTTATGCAGTATAAACGATTCCTGTAAAGAATTCATGGTTTTCCTCCTTTTGTTATATTATACCACGCCGCCGCCGCAAAGGGCAAAGGAATCAGCGAAAAAAATGCGATTGATAATTATACAAAAATAATTGAATATCCGCATAATTATTGAATAATTGACATTTATTTGAATATTATGCAAAAAACGATTGCATAAAGCGCGATAGTGTGATAAGATAATGACACGATTTTGAGAGGTGCTTTATGGATTGGGATATGTTTATCAAGGCGTCGATACTCGTCTTGTACATCGTGGGAATGCTGCTCGTGGCGTTTTTCACGCGCAAGCGGAGCAAAACGGTGGGGGATACGCTGCTCGGCAACCGCAATATGGGCGGCTGGCTGACCGCGTTCGCCTACGGCACGACGTATTTTTCCGCGGTCATCTTTATCGGCTATGCGGGCGAACAGGGATATACGTTCGGTTTTTCTTCGCTGTGGATCGGCGTCGGCAACGCCGTGATCGGCGCGGCGATCGCATGGATCGTGCTGGCGAGAAGAACGAAAAACATGACCGTGCATCTCGGCACGAAGACCATGCCCGAATTTTTCGAGGCGCGTTATCAGAGCCGCCATTTGAAATTGTTGGCGGGGCTGATCGTTGTGGTGTTTCTGCTGCCCTATTCCGCCAGCGTGTACACGGGGCTCGGCTACCTCTTTAAAAGCGTGTTCGGCATCGACTTTATCTGGGTGGTGTTGGTCATGGCGTTTCTGACGGCGGTCTACCTCTTTTTCGGGGGATATTTCGCCACCGCCGTTTCGGATTTTATCCAGGGCATCATCATGTTCGTGGGCGTCGTGGTCATGATCTTTTACGTGTTCAATTACGAAAAAGTGGGCGGATTCCTCGAAGGCATTGCCGCCATCGGCGACAAGCGCGAAGAAATGGGGCTCGCCATGACGGGAACGGGTATCTGGCAACTCGTCATGCTCGTCCTTCTGACCTCGCTCGGAAGTTGGGGGCTGCCGCAGATCGTACATAAGTTCCATACGGTGAAAAACGAGGCGGCGATCAAAAAGGCGACCTGGGTATCCACCGTGTTTGCGCTGGTTATCGGCGTGGGCGCGTACCTTGTCGGCTGTACCGTCGTTCTCGTATTCGGCGATACTGCCGCAACCATTCCCGCAGATCAGCGCATTCCCATGCTTTTGGCAGAAACGCTTCCCGCGGGGCTTTTGGGGCTGATCACCATTTTAGTGCTCTCGGCGAGCATGTCCACGCTCAGCGGGCTGACGCTCTCCATTTCTTCCGCCGCGTCCATCGATATCGTGAAGGGGTATATCAAAAAGGACGCGTCCGATAAATTCATCAATTACTGTTTGAAGATCATCGGCGTCGTGGTCATCGCCGTTTCCGCGTTTATCGCGATCTACAACGACCACGTGCAGGAAGTTACGGGCAAGGCGACGACGATCGTCAATCTGATGTCCCTTTCCTGGGGCGTTCTGGCGGGCTGTTTCATCGGGCCGTACATTTACGGGCTGTACGATAAAAAGGCGAGCAAAACCGCCGTATACGCGTCCATGCTCGGCACGATCGTCATCACGCTCGTACTGTATATCGTTTCCAAAACCGTGCCTGCGACCGCCGCGATCCTGTTCCCGCCCGCCATCGGCGTGATCACCATCGCGTATAGCATTTTGGTGACGCCGCTCGTGAGCCGCTTTACGAAAAGCCCTTCGCCCGAAATGGTGGAAACCGCCTTTGCCGCCGCGAAAAAGCGCGAAGAAAAGACTTCTCAATCTTAATCATAATAGAAAACCGCCCCGCGGCACACGCCGCGGGGCGGTTTTTTTATTTCCAGCCGAAAGAGCCGTCTTCTTTTTGATACGAACGATAAATTTTTCCGTACTCCAACAAGATCGAACCGCCGTTGACCGCCGCACACGAATTCTGCTCATAGGTGATCACGAGTTCGTCGTTGGGGTAAATGGCTTCCTGCGAGGAAAACGTGAGGTGCGCCTGCAAAGATTTCACTTTGATCTGCGCGTCTGCCGCCGACGCGCAGATCTCGCCGCCGAACCGTCCTTCCAGAATAAGCGTTCCGTTCACGATGAGCGCGCCGCCCTCTTTTTTGCCGTTGGGCTGCGAGGGGTACCAGAGTTGTTTGCTGTTTACGAACGTCGTACAACTGCCGTGATCTTCAACGAACGTATCTTCGTAGACGATCAAGCCTGCAAGATATTCTTTTTCGCCCGCTTTCTCGTTTTTCACGGTCAACTGCGCGCCCTGGTCCACGATGAGTTTCGCGCCGGGCATGATTTTAAACATATTGTATATGGCGTAATCGCCGTCGTGCAAGGTGATGGCGGAGTAGGTATAGGGGATCGCCATCAGCATGCCTTCGGTAGAGATGATGGACATGAGCGTGAGCGTTCCGTCCGTCGCGCCACCGTATAAGTCGAGCGTCGTGCGGAATTCGAAAGGCGGCTCGTACTTTTTCGTCGCCTCGGCATAGCGGGGATTTTCAATGCGCGTCGTCTTTTTCTCGACGTAGCCGCCGATCGCGGGGCGGATCATGCCTTCCGCGCCGATGGGCATACTTCCGCCACATTATATCCGCCCATAGCGACCAGCATCGCGTAAGCGTATTCGTTGGCGCCGTAGCGGATGGTATAATTCGTCTGAATATTCGGCATTTCGTAGATGTTCAAGGGGACGAACCCCGCGTTATATACGTTTTGCGAATTGCTGCCGCCCTTGTAATCCTTGACGATAAAGGGGAGTTTGCTCGCGCCGCCCGCCAAAACGTCCGTTTTGCCGCCGCCGACGATATACCCGTTCACGTCGAGCACGCCGCCCGACTGCACGTTGAGCGCGCCGTCCAACCGTAAGATCGCGTAGTCCGCCGAAGTCTGCCCCTGATAGGGCCGCGCCGATTGTTTATAGCCCACGATGCCGCCCACGGAGAGAGTGCCGTATACGTTGAGCGTCACGCCCTCTCCGAGGATCAACGCCACCGTACCGCGCGAAGCGTCGGCGTAGAACAGCGAGGGATCGTCCGTCGTTTCGGCAAGCGTGCGGCCGTACGCGCCCGCCGCGTATGGCAGGCGCATCGTCACGCCCGCAGGCAAGTTGTAAGTACCTGCCTGCAATGCGGGCGCGTTGGTTTTCGAGTACACGAGATCCAGCGTCCCTTTGCTGTTTTCGTTCAGCGCGGCGAACGCGTCGTTCAGGTCGAGATAATATACGCCCTCGAAGACCGCCGCCGCGGCAGTAAATTCGGTGACCGCCCACAGCGTTCCGTTTTTCTCCGCCAAGAGCGTATCTTCCAGGCCTCCTTCCGTCGAACTCCAACCCAAAATGCGGAAGAATCCGGGCACTCCGTCCTTGATGCCCTCGAATTCTTTGGGGATCTCGTCGATCTTGGCAAGGTCGGCGCCGTAAGGCAACTGCAGCGTCGTCTGCGTTTCGCCGTACACAAAAGTGATGTCGAATATATCCGCTTCCAGCCCGATATACCATAAAATATCGCAGGGGATCGGCGAAACGGTAAAGGTGTAGACGTTGTTCGCGCCTTCTTCCCTGACGAGTTCGTATTCGTAGGGCAGGAATCCGTCGGATAGGGCATCGGAATATTGAATGTAAAGTTTCGGCACCTTGCCGTAGGGAACGGTGACGGTGAACGTGAACGCGCCGTCTTTATTCGCCCAGGTCGGAGCGCTACCGCTGAAATATACGCCGTTCGCCTCGGTCGCTTCGCTGCGGGACAGGTCGTGTTCGGCATTCACGCGGAAGGGTACGATTTCGGATTCAACGTAGGTAGGCTTGCTCGTATCGAACGGAGTTATAAAGCCAAAACTGCTGAATACATAAGTAAATACCGTGTTTTGTTCGGTCAACGAGCCGCCATACACCGCTTTTTCGGTCGACTTTCCGTCCAGTAAATAATAATAAATGAAACGGCCGTTCACGGCGAACTGGTAACCTTCTTTGACGATGCGGAATTCAACGGTACTGTCGTACGATACGGGGGCGGTCGCAATGCTGCCTACCTCTCCCTTTAACAGGCTCCCGTCTACATAGATCTGATAATCGTCGGAAATGGTAAAAGCCATCTCCGAAGCGGGCTGCTTTTCGCAGTTGATTTCGATCACAAGATCGCTTGTAATATTGGTAAGGTAAAAATCAGCGTAATAAGAGCCCCATTTTATGTAAGAATCCACTTTGTATTCAGCATTTCCCGTGATTTTGATGGGAACAAAGCCGTCCTTGAAGGTAAAAACTTCACCGTTGACGGTAATATTTTGTAAAATCGTAGATTTATCCTTATTATAGGATATTTTAAAAGAATAAACGCCGTTGTGCTGCACGGTCACGCCGTCATAGTTCGGGCGGTTGCCTTTGAGGTTATATACGCTGAACTGTTCGCCGAACCGTTCGTCCACGTTGAAGGAAACGGTGTGCGTGTTTTCGAACTTCGCCGCATAAAAAGCGTCCGCGTCCCTGACCTCGATGCGATAGCAGAGCACCGTCCCGCCTGCGAGAGCGTACTCTTGCGCTATAATCTGTCCGTCCGTCGCCGTGTGATACAGAGCGGGCAGTTCTTTGCCCGCGGGCATCGTAAAGCGCAAATACAATACCGTACCCGATGCGAACGAGGAGGAAATTTCATAATAAGGCGCAATGTTTTGATCCCCTTCTTTCACATAAGTTAAAGTATTCCATGCCGTTTCGTCGTCTTTCAGATATTGCACTTCCGTTGCATCGTAGGGAAGGGTAAAGCCCGCTTGAAAAGTTTTCACGTCTTCGTAATATACGATATAATAGAGGTTTTCCGCTCCCTTTTGCGGCAGTAATATTGTATTTACCTGTTCACCGATATAAGCGGAATAAGCGTCTTCGTCCAAGATGCGTGCCGACAAGTCGGCGCTCGCCGTATAGGCGAAGATACTGTAAGACCAACTCGAATCATATTTATAGCCGCAGTAAAGATATTTGCCTTCGTAGTCGTAATTTCCCATAGGATCGAACTGTTCGTTGCTTCCCACGGTGTAATTTTCGATGGTCCAGTCAACGATATGTTCTTCCCCGAAAATATCGACGTAGGTGACGGGCACGACGTCGAGCACGCCTTCGATTTTTATGGGGGCGTTCTTATCGATAAAGACGCCGTATGTAAAATATTGCGCGCCGTCTTTTGTTTCTTTGCCGTCGGAAGCGATCGCCTCGCCGCCGTAGGTGAGAAGGGGCGCGTCGTCCTCATACCACGCGTTGCCCTTGGCGTAAACTTTCAACACCGTTCCGTAATTCAAGTTCTGTGTTTCGAAGGGCAGATACGTAGCGTTTTTGGAGGAAACGTCCACGTCGAAGCGTACCCAGCGCGCGCCCTGTTCGCGCACGATCAGACCGTCCGCGGTCAAAGCCGCCGAATACACGCCGCTTTCGGCGGTCAGCGCATGTTCGCCGAGCAAAATATTCATATCCAGGATATACGCGCCCGCTTTCTTTTGTACGGTAAAGCGCATTTCCTGCCCGTACGTACCCGTCAGAGAAGAGATGCGGTTTGCGCCCGCCTCGTCGTAGAAATTAACGTACGCGCTGTCGGCAAAGCGCAGAGTATATTCCCGCGCGGTTTCCAGGTACTTAGCCGTATAGACCGCCGTTCCGCCGACGGGCACGACAGCCGTATCCCAGCCGTCGAAGACGTTGACGAGCGTTTTGCTCATGATCACGTCGGGAACTGCGGGCGGCTCGGGCGTCTGCCCGTATTCGAGGGTGAATTCTTCGCTGTATTCGCCGTCGATTCCGTACACGAAGGTGATCAGATAACTCGTCATGCGCTTTTCGTACTGCGCGGTATAAACCGCGTCAGCCGAAACGGCGGTAATTTCTCGATCCCAGCCCGTAAAGACCATGGTGTGCGAGGGGGCGAAGTCTTCGTTTTCCACCGTCGGCGCAACGGGCGTTGCGCCGTAATCGAGCGTGAAGTTTTGCGTATGTTCTCCCTTCGAGCCGTACACAAATGTAATTCGGTACTGCGTGATCTGCTTTTCGTATAGGGCGGTATACGTCGCGTCAGCCGAAACGGCGGAAATTTCTCGATCCCAACCCTTAAATACCATGGTGTGCGAGGGGGCGAAAACTTCGTCGTTCACAGTCGGGGCGACGGGTGCCGCGCCGTAATCGAGCGTCGCTTTTTCGGATTTTTCGCCTTCCGAGCCGTACACGAACGTGATCTCGTACCGCATCATGCGCTTTTCGAAAACCGCCGTATATACGGTGTCTTCGGTGATGCCGACGACCTCTTTATCCCAACCCTTAAATACCATGGTGTGCGACGGGGCAAAATCCTTGTCCGCGACGGCGGGCGGTGCGGGCGTTTCGCCCGATTTCACGATCTGCGTCTTTAAAACTTCATCGCCGTCCTTGAACGTCGCGATCGCGCCTTCGCGCGTATATTGCGCGGTATAGGTCGTTTCGCCCGTCACGGCGGATATTACGGGCTTCCAGCCCGCGAACCTGTGTTCGGTGCCGTCCTCCGCGGTAATGTTGCCGATCTCGGGCGGCACGGGCTTTTTGCCGTATTCCGTCGTCACTTTTGTCTGCCGTTCGCCCGCAAGACCGTATACGAACGTGATTTCGTACGTCATCATACGCTTTTCGTATTGCGCGGTATAAACCGCGTCGGCCGAAACGGCGGTAATTTCTCGATCCCAGCCCGTAAAGACCATGGTGTGCGAGGGGGCGAAGTCTTCGTCCTCCACAGTCGGCGCGGTCGGCGTTGCGCCGTAATCGAGCGTCGCTCTCTGCGTATGTTCGCCTTCGGACCCGTAAACGAAGGATATTTCGTAGGTCGTTATGCGCTTTTCAAACACGGCGCGATAGACCGTGTCGCCGACGATGGCGCCGACTTCTTTATCCCAACCCTTAAAGACCATCGTGTGCGAAGGCGCGAAATCTTTGTCTTTTACCTCGGGCGGCGTGGGCGTTTCGCCCGATTTCAGCGTTTGTTCCTTTAAAACGGCATCTCCGTCCATAAATGTAGCCGTGATCTCGGCTTTTTCATAGAGAGCCGTATAGTTCGCGTCGGCTGAAACCGTTACGATTGCGGGCTTCCAGCCCGCAATTCTGTTAACAGAATTGTCCGGGGAGATTTCATCGGGGATATCGGGCGCGGTCGGCATGGTTCCCTCTTTTAAGGTGAACACCTCCGATTTTTCGCCGTTCAGGCCGTATATAAACGTAATGGTGTACATAGCCGCTTCATCTTCCCATACGGCGGTAAAGGTCATGTCGGAAGTTACTTTTACCTTATCTCCCGCAGCGTACACGGCCGCATCATTTTTCCACCCTGTAAATACGTGTCCTTCCCACGGCTCGTCCATAGACGGCAGCGTGAATTCCGAATTTTCCGCGACGTATTCCGTCCGCGCCTGAAAACCCGCGTTTTCGCCGCCCGCGAGCGTGACGACGAACATTCGGCTTACGCATCCTGTCAACAGAAACAACGCCAGAAACGCCAGCGCCGCCAACAGGGGCAAAGCCAATTTTTTTTTGATTCGCATGATTCCCTCCATTTTTTCAATAGGTTCATTATAAAACAAATACTTAACAAAGTCAAGACGAGTTTTGCAAAACGTACGGCGAAACAGGTGCAATTTCGGCAGATTATGATATAATAGAAAAAACAATCCATTCTGGAGGAAGCGATGAAATTTTATTGGACGCGCGCTGCGCGCGCGAACATCGGTTGTTATGCGGGCTTCCGCGCGAAATTTTGCGCCGAGTCTGCGGGCGGATACACGCTCCGCGTGTTCGGGGCGTCCTGGTTTTCCGTGCGGATCGACGGCGAATTCATCACCGAAGGCCCTTGCCGTTTTCCCGCGGCGTATCCCGAATACGAGGAATTGAAAATTTCTCTCGGCGCGGGCGAACACGTGCTTGCCGCGCGCGTGCACGACGAACACGTTTCCACGCGCCTTCTCGCCGAAATGCCGCCCTTTTTCGGCGCGCAGCTCCTTGACGGGGCGGGAAAGGAGATCCCGCTTTCATTCCGCGCGCGGGAGTTGCCTTACGCGCCGCATTTTCGCAGGATCAATCCCCAACTGGGCTGGTCGGAGGACTGCGATCTCGGGGCGGTTCCCTTTTTCGAAAGTCCCGGTTTCGACGATTCCGCGTGGGAAGAGGCTGTGCCCGTCACGCCCGAAATCGGCGCGCTTTCAAAAGCGCGGCTCGGACATATCCGCCCGCGCGCGGTAGACGCGCTGAAAATAGGGGAGGGCGTTCTTGCGGAAAATTTCGGGTATGAAAACGACGACGTGCCCGCGCGATTTTACCTTCGTTACTTAAACGACGAAACGTATCCCAAAGAGGGGATCTGGCTGCGCTACGACCTGGGCAAAGTGCGCCTGTTCCGCTTTACGGCCGAGATCGACGCACCCGCGGGCACGCTCTTCGAGATCGCGTATGCCGAAACTTTGCAAAACGGCCGCGTATCGCCGCTCATCACCCTTTCGGCGGGGGATTCGTGCAATCTCGACCGCTACCGCCTTGCGGAGGGGAAAAACTCTTTCGGAAACCTGACGCCGCGCGGCGGTCGGTATGCGGAGATCCATATTTTGGGCGATGCGGACAAGATACGCGTGCGCTCTGTGAATTTTTTGGAGCGCACCTATTTCGGCACGCCGTGCGGCGCGTTCGAGAGCGGCGACGAACTTCTCGATAAGATCTGGCGCATCGGCGCCGAAACTTTCCGTTCGTGCTCGGAGGACGCGCTCGTGGACAATCCCACCCGCGAACGCGGCGAATGGACGGGCGACGTCATCGGCGCGGGCATCGAGATCTGCAACGCCGCGTTCGGCGATATGCGTATGATCCGCCGCGGACTGGTGCAGGCGGCGCAGTGCGCCGCGGAAGACGGCTGCGTCGCGGGGCTGTGTCCGGGCGGCGTCGGCTATCTATCCACCTACGCCCTGCAATGGGTGCGCGCGTCCTTGAAATTTTTCCGCATGACGGGCGACAGAGAGTATTTTACTTGGGCGTTTGACGCGGCAAAGCGCAATATGCGCTACTTTGCGGAGAACTTCACGAACGCGGGCTGTTCGCGAGACGTACACTGGGCGTTCGTCGACTGGGGTTACGTCACGAACGAGGGTGAGAGCGACATGGGCGTCAATCTGCACCTTCATAACGCGCTCAACGCGTATATCGAATGGTGCGAATGGATGGGCGATACGAAAGAAAAAGCCTTTGCGGAAGAGTTTCTCGGCCGTGTGCGCGCCGTCATTGCCGCGTATCTTGTGAAAAATGCGGGCGAATGGGAAAAAATCGGTATGCACCGCGCCGTTCTGGCATTGGGCGAAGGGTTTTTCGAGGGGCAGGAGGCAAAGGACTGCGTCGCGTACGTCAAGCGCCATTATCTGTCCTGTTTCCCCAACGATATGAGCGCGCCCCGTCTCGGCGCGCCCGACAAGAACAACCCGCGGCTCATCACGCCGTACTTTTCGCATTTCGCTTTCCCCATATTGTGGCAGGCGGGCGAGGGCGATTTTGTCATATCGCAGTATAAGACGTGCTGGGGTTGGCTCGCCGCGCAGGACAACACCTGGCTGGAAGTGTTCGACGGACGCTGGTCGCACTGCCATCAGTGGTCGGGCTGTCCCACCTGGCAGTTGTCGCGCTACTGTCTGGGGCTGACGCCGCGTGAAGATCTCGCGCCGCGCGCCTTCGAATACTGCAAACTCCCCGCGCGCGGGGTAGAGGGCACGGGCAAACTGCCCGTCGCGGGCGGCGGCACGGTAGAAGTGCGGTTCGGCGAAGATTTCGCGGAATACACGCCCGACGTGGATATCACCGTGTATAAAAACGGCGTACCCTGCACTGTAAAAGCGGGCGAAAGCAAAATGTTTTAATAATAAAAAACCCGCCTTATGAAAGGCGGGTTTTGAAATTTTCATAGGAAAAAGTTTTTAATACGCGGATAGAACCGTCCTCTTTTTTCAGCGCGATGGCGGGCAGGGGCATGCCGTTGAACGTGTTCGTCTTGACCATGGTGTACAGCGCCATGTCCTCGAAGACGATCTCGTCGCCGCAACAAAGCGGCGCGTCAAAGGAGTAATCCCCGATGATATCGCCCGCAAGGCAAGTCGGACCCGCAAGGCGGTAGGTGTATTTCTTTTCGTTCGGCGCGCCGCCGTTTCGTACGGGCGGGCGGTAGGGCATTTCCAGAACGTCGGGCATATGGCAGGCGGCGGAAGCGTCTAAAATCGCGATATCCATGCCGTTTTGTACGATATCCAGAACGCGCGATACGAGCGTGCCCGCGTTTAAGACCACCGCCTCGCCCGGTTCGAGATAGATTTGCAGACCGTATGTTTCGCGCAGGCGCACGAGCAGGGATAAGAGCCGCGGGATATCGTAATCGCCGCGCGTGATATGGTGCCCCCCGCCGAGGTTGAGCCAGCGAAGGCGCGAAAGGTATTTCCCGAACTTTTCTTCGAGAGCCTCGACCGTTTCTTCGAGCGCGTCGCTGTTCTGTTCGCACAGCGTGTGCATATGCAGCCCGTCCAGAAGGGGCAGAACGCTCTCGTCGAATTCTAAAATCGTCGTGCCCAGCCTTGAACAGGGCGCGCACGGGTCGTACTGCGCGTGTCCTTGCTGCGTGGAACGTTCGGGATTAACGCGCAGCCCGCAACTGATATTCCGCGCCCTGAAAAAGGGCGCGAATTTTTTTGCCTGCGCGGGCGAATTGAAGATAACGTGGTCGCAATACGTTGCGAGTTCTTCCGTTTCCTCTTCGCGGAACGCGGGAGAAAACACGTGCGTCTGTTTGCCGAAATGCTCTTTGCCGAGCCGCGCTTCATACAGCCCGCTCGCCGCCGTGCCGTCGAGATACTTTGCGATGAGCGGATACGTCGCAAAGCACGAATACGCCTTTTGCGCCAATAGAATTTTCGCGCCCGACGCGTCGGATACGGATTTCAGGATTTGCAGATTTTTTTCGAGCGCCGCTTCGTCGATCAGAAAATAAGGCGTTTTCGGTTCCATCAGTCTACCAATACGGGATCGAAATCTTCCTGCCAGGGGAGGCCCCAGCGATTGAGCGCGTCCATAAAGGGATCGGGGTCGAATTCCTCGATATTGTGCACGCCCGCCTTGTTCCATACGCCCTGCATCACCAGCATGGCGCCGATCATCGCGGGCACGCCCGTCGTATAAGAGATCGCCTGCGAGCCCACCTCGCGGTAGCATTCCTGGTGGTCGCAAATATTATACAGATAATAGGTCTTGTCCTTTCCGTCCTTTTTGCCGCGGAAAATGCAGCCGATATTCGTCTTTCCGACCGTGCGCGGGCCTAAAGAGGCGGGATCGGGCAGCACCGCCTTCAAAAATTGCAGGGGCACGATCTTTTGTCCCTCGAATTCAATGGGTTCGATCGAGGTCATGCCCACGTCTTCCAGGCATTTGAGATGGTTGAGATAACTCTGCCCGAAGGTCATAAAAAAGCGGATGCGTTTGATGCCCGGGATATTGAGCGCCAGAGATTCCAACTCTTCGTGGTGCAATAGGTACATATCCTTTTTGCCCACGCCCTGAAAGTCGTATTCGCGCTTGATCTCCATGGGCTTTGTTTCCACCCAATGTCCGTTCTCCCAGTAGGAGCCGTTGGCGGAAACCTCGCGGATATTGATCTCGGGATTGAAGTTGGTCGCGAACGGATAGCCGTGGTCGCCGCCGTTGCAGTCGAGAATGTCGATATACTCGATCTCGTCGAAGTGGTGTTTGAGCGCGTACGCCGAAAACACGCCTGTGACCCCTGGGTCGAACCCGCTGCCCAAGAGGGCGCAAATGCCCGCCTTTTCAAACGCCTCGCGGTACGCCCACTGCCATTTGTATTCGAATTTCGCGGTATCCTCGGGCTCGTAGTTGGCGGTATCCACGTAGTGGGTCTTTGTCCGCAGACAGGCTTCCATGATCGAGATATCCTGATAGGGCAGGGCGAGATTCAAAACCACGTCGGGTTTTTGCGCGTCGATGAGCGCGACGAGCGCTTCCACGTCGTTCGCGTCCACCTGCGCGGTGGAAATTTTCGTTTTCGTCTTGTTTTCCAGCGCCGCTTTGAGTTTGTCGCATTTGGAAAGGGTGCGGCTGGCGATGCAGATCTCTTCGAACGCCTCGCTGTTCTGGCAGCATTTGTGAATGGCGACGGACGCGACGCCGCCGCAGCCGATGATCAGTGCTTTTCCCATGTTCAATATCTCCTTATTTTTGAATTGCGAGCAGCATTTCCCGCACGATCTTGCAAGCGGCGGCGGTCGATGCGCCGCTCGCGTCGTAATGGGGAGAAAGTTCGTTCACGTCGAGCGCAACTACGTTTGCGCTCGAACACACGAGCGTGACGGCCTTTCTGAGTTCTTCGAAACTTACGCCGCCCGGTTCGGGCGTGCCCGTTCCGGGAAATACGGAAGGATCGAGAACGTCCAGATCGGCGGTGAAATAGACGGGCTTACCCGCGAGGGCGTCCAATGTCCGTTCCAGCCCTTCGAAATCGAACAGGCGCGTCTGCACGCGTTCTTTGCCCCAGGTAAATTCCGACTTGTCGCCCGAACGGATACCGAACTGAAAAATTCTGCCGTCGCCCAGAAGTTCGTGACAGCGGCGCATGACGCACGCGTGCGAAAGTTTCGCGCCCAGATATTCGCCGCGAAGGTCGGCGTGCGCGTCGAAGTGCACGATATGCAGATCGGGATACGCGCCGGACGCGGCGCGCACCGCGCCGAGTGTGACGAGGTGTTCTCCGCCGATGAGAAAGGGGATCTTACCGTCTTTTAAAATATGTTTCGCCCGCCGTTCGACGTCGGAAAGCGCGGCGGCGGGGCTGCCGAACGAAAGTTCGAGATCGCCGCTGTCGAAAATTTTGCAGTCGGCGAGGTCTTTGTCCTGATAGGGGCTGTACGTTTCCAGCCCGTAAGACTCTTTGCGCATGGCGGCGCTCGCAAATCGCGCGCCGGGGCGGAAAGAAGTCGTGGAATCGAAGGGCGCGCCGAACAGCACGACGCGCGCGTCGCGGTAGTCACTGTCGCAGCCTAAAAAAGTTTCAACGTTTTTCTTCAACATCTTCGAGCATCTCCTCAACGTACGCGGGCAGATAAAATGCGCCGCGGTGCAAAGTGGTGGTGTAGTATCTGCATTTTAAGCCGCGCGCGTTCCAGCGCGCCTCGTCGAGATCTTTGAGCGGATGATATTTTTTCGTGGAAAACCCGAACAGCCAATGCCCCGACGGATAAGTGGGAATATGCGCCTGATAGATGCGCGAAAAGGGGAAAGATTCGATGATGCGCTTGTGCGCGCGCTGCATGGCGAGCGCGTCCTGTTCGTAAAAGGGGCTCTCGTGCTGGTTGACCATGATGCCGTCCTCTTTGAGCGCCTTATAGCAGTTTCCGTAAAATTCCTTGGTGAAAAGCCCCTCGCCCGGGCCGAACGGGTCGGTCGAATCGACGATGATCAAGTCGTATTCGTCGGCGTGCCGCCGCACGAATTTGAGCCCGTCCTCCACGTAGATATGTACGCGCGGATCGTCCATTTTACAGGAAGTCTGCGGCAAAAACTTTTTGCACACTTCGATGACCTGCCCGTCGATCTCGGCAAGATCGATGCGCCCGATCTCGGGATAGCGCGTCAGTTCGCGCACGGCGCCGCCGTCGCCCGCGCCGATCACGAGCACGTTTTTCACGTGCGGGTGCACCGCCAAGGGCGTATGCACGATCATTTCGTGATAGATGAACTCGTCCTTTTCCGTCAGCATGAGATATCCGTCCAAAACGAGTATGCGGCCGAATTCGGGCGATTCGAACACGTCGATGCGTTGAAAATCGCTCTGTCCGCTGTACAACTGCCTGTCCACGCGGATACTGAATTTTACGTTCGGCGTATGTTTTTCACTGAACCATAAGTCCATTTTTTTCACCTCAAACTTCCTGTTGCAGAACGTTCAGCCGCTCGATGGCGGCGTCCTCGGGGCCCGTCATCGAACAGCCTTTTTCCTTGGCGTATCGGATATATTCGATAATTTTTTCCGTGACGCGTTCCCCCGGCGCAAGGATCGGGATGCCGGGCGGATAGCACATGACGAATTCGCTGCATATGCGCCCCGCCGTTTCCCGCAGCGGGAGAGATTCTTTGGGCGCGTAAAAGGCGTACTGCGGCGTCACGGCTACCGCGGGCGCGATATATTCGTTTTCCATCAAGCCGTTTTTGTCGCGCGCGTAGCGGCGCTTGATCTCCGAAAGGGCGCTCACGAGCCGTTCGATATCGCGGATGCGGTCGCCGATGGAAAGATAGGCGAGCGCGTTTCCCAGATCTCCGAATTCTATCTGAATGTCGTATTCGTCGCGCAAAATATCGTAAACTTCGATGCCCGCCAGCCCCACGTCCAGCGTGTGCACGGCGAGTTTGGTACGGTCGAAATCATACACGCTGCCGCCGTTTTTCAGTTCGGAAGAAAACGCGTAATAACCGCCGATATCGTTGATCTCGCCGCGCGCGTAGTCGGCGAGTTTCACCACTTCCGCAAACGCGCTCTTTCCGCGCAGCGCCAGATTCCGCCTTGAAATATCCAGACTGGACAATAAAAGATAAGAGGCGCTCGTCGTCTGCGTCAGATTGATGATCTGCCGCACGTAGTCGCCGTTGACGCGCGGTCCCGTTAAGAGTATGGAACTCTGCGTCAGGCTCCCGCCCGATTTATGCATGGAAACGGCCGCCATATCCGCGCCCGCTCGGATCGCCGCCGCGGGCAGATCTTCCCCGAAATACAGGTGCGTGCCGTGCGCCTCGTCCGCAAGGCACAGCATCCCGTGTTTATGCGCCAGCGCCGCGATGGATTTTATATCCGAACAGATGCCGTAATAAGTGGGATTGTTTACCAACACGGCTTTGGCGTCGGGCGTTTTTTCGATGGTCTTTTCCAGCGCGGCAAGGCTCATGCCGAGTGGAATGCCCAGCCTTGCGTCGCATTCGGGATCGACGTATACGGGCACCGCGCCGCACAAGACGAGCGCGCCCATTACGCTTTTATGTACGTTGCGGGGAAGTATGATCTTTTCTCCGCTTTTGAGCGCGGACATGACCATGCTCTGCACGGCGGAAGTCGTGCCGCCCACCATCAGAAAGGCGTTTTCCGCGCCGAACGCGTCGGCGGCGAGTTTTTCCGCATCGCGGATGACGGAAACGGGGTGGCACAGATTGTCCAGAGGTTTCATGGAATTTACGTCGGTGGAAACGCACTTTTCCCCCAGAAAATCAACGAGTTCGGGATTGCCCCGCCCGCGCTTGTGCCCGGGCACGTCAAAGGGGACCACGCGCATTTTACGGAATTTTTCCAGCGCCTCGAAGATAGGCGCACTCGTCTGATCCATGCTCGCCTCCTCAGTAAATATTCTGTCCGTTGAAAATTTCGATCATCTCGCGGCGCAGGTTGTCGATGATCTCCAACCGTTTGGAGGGCGCGATCTCGTACGCGTCGCGGTTGAACAGATAATTTTGCAGATCGATTTCTTTTAAAAGCATCTTTGTATGGAATAAATTCGCCGCGTACACGTTGATATCCACGGCGTCGTATTTTTTTAATGTGGCGGGGGAGATGAATTCCTGAATGGAAGTCACGTTCCCGTCGTTGAACACCTTTTTGCCGTCGATGCTGCGTGTAAAGCCGCGCACGCGGTAATCCATGGTGATGATATCCGAATCGAAACTGCCGATGAGATAATCGAGTGTGGAAAGGGGCGTGATCTCGCCGCACGTCGCCACGTCGATATCCACGCGGAAGGTCGCGAGCGAAGTTTCGGGGTGATATTCGGGATACGTATGTACGGTCACGTGGCTCTTGTCGAGGTGCGCCACCTGCGTTTCGGGCGCGGGGATCATGGAATGGTCGGATATGAGAAGGGTGACCGAAGCGCCCTGCGGATCGTAATCCTGGCTGGAAATATGCAAAACTTTCGCGCCGATCATGGAGGTGAGCGTGATGAGCACCTCCGTCAGCCGTTTGGAATTATACTGTTCGTCGATATAGGCGATATAATCTTTTTGTTCACGCGCGGTCTTGGCGTAACATACGTCGTAAATATTGAAACTGAGCGATTTGGTAAGATTGTTGAATCCGTATAATTTCATTTTTTCCATAACGTACCTCTCTCTTTCTGGGAATAAAAATAACGGGCAAGCGTTTCCGCTTGCCCGTTTCCCGTTTCATTTGATGGACGCAAAGGATCCAAAATGAGCGTAAGTTACAAAAAGCAAATACTCACTGACAACCAATATTATTGACCGTTTCACAAGTTGTGTGCGGAACGCACCGGTTATAAAGTAACCAACTTATAAAATTTGAGCTTTTAACTCAATCAATAACGCGGCGCGCGCGCCGCAAAATCGGCATTTGACCCGGCTGTCCGTATGGCCTCGACCCCGAAGGGTGGTCTAAGGTATTTGCATGAGAACGCTTTCGTTTCAAAGTCCGCTCATAGCGTTTTGATTATACTTTTTTTTCGCGGCGATGTCAACCGTTTTTTATTTATTTTCCGAATTGTCTTGACGGAGCCCTGCAAATGGGATATAATATGCTTAGAATACTTCATCGGAGTGCTAAATATGGAAAGATATGATTATCTCATCGTCGGCGCGGGGCTGTTCGGCTGCGTTTTTGCTTACGAAGCGAAAAAAGCGGGCAAAAAATGCCTCGTCATCGACAAACGCCCCCACATTGCGGGCAATATTTTTACGAAAAACAAAGATAACGTCAACATTCACGTTTACGGGGCGCATATCTTTCATACGAGCAACGAACGCGTTTGGAACTATGTAAATCAGTTTGTTTCCTTCAATAATTTCGTGAATTCTCCCATCGCGCGCTATCGCGACGAACTGTATAACCTACCGTTCAACATGAACACGTTTTCGAAAATGTGGGGCGTGGTCACGCCGCGCGAGGCGCGGGAAAAGATCGACTCGCAGATCGAAGAACTGCACATCGGAGAGCCGAAAAATCTCGAGGAACAGGGGCTGAAACTCGTCGGGCGCGACGTGTTCGAAAAACTCATCAAGGGCTACACCGAAAAACAATGGGGCAAATCCTGCAAAGATCTGCCCGCGTTCATCATCAAGCGGCTGCCCCTGCGTTTCACGTACGACAACAATTATTTCAACGACCGCTACCAGGGCATCGCGGAGGGCGGCTACACCCGCCTCGCGGAAAAACTTTTGGAAGGTACGAAAGTACTGCTTTCCTGCGATTATTTCGATTTTATCAAGGAAAACCCCGATATCGCGGAAAAAACCGTATATACGGGCATGATAGACGAGTTTTACGGGTATCGGTTCGGGGAGTTGGAATACCGTTCTCTGCGCTTTGAAACCAAACGCCTCGAAGAGGAAAATTACCAGGGCAACGCGGTCGTGAATTATACGGAGCGGGAAATTCCCTACACGCGCATCATCGAGCACAAGCATTTCGAACGCTCCCAAAGTCCGGTCACGTATATCACCTACGAATATCCCGCCGACTGGAAACGGGGCGACGAACCGTATTATCCCGTCAACGACGAAAAGAACGACGCGCTCTATCGGAAATACAAGGCGCTCGCGGATCGGGAGGGTAAAGTCATCTTCGGCGGAAGATTGGGACAATACAAGTATTACGATATGGACAAAGTGATCGACGCCGCGCTTGCCTGTGCAGACGAAGAATTAAAATAAGTTTTTGAGCGGCACGCAGATTTGCGTGCCGTTTTTGATAGGAAGTTACTGCATTTTATATGCTGTAATATTATATCAAGGAGGATGAATGATTGAGATTTGTACAAAAGATCGCCGTCGCGCTGCTGGTGATAGGGCTGGCGCTGGGTGCTTCGGCAGGCTGCGCGGAGGGTGAAAAGCCTCTGTCCGCACAGGAGAAGGTGTATGTGCAGGCGCGCGAACTCGGTTACGACGGAACTCTCGAAGAATTTTTACGGCTGGTCGCGGGCAAGGACGGCGCAAACGGCAAGGACGGGGCGAGCGTTTCCGCCGCGACCGTCAATGAAAAGGGCGAATTGATCGTCACGCTCACCGACGGTACCATCGTCAATGCGGGCGTCGTCCGCGGGGAAAAGGGGGATAAAGGCGAAGACGGAAAAGACGGTACCGACGGAAAGGACGGACAGAACGGCGCGGACGGTCAGGACGGAAAAGACGGCGCGGACGGCTCCGACGGTGAAAACGGTCAAGACGGCGCCGACGGGAAAGACGGTGCAAGTTGGCTCTTCGGGGCGGGCGCGCCTCGGGAATCGCTCGGAAAAACAGACGATTTTTACTTGGACGGCGAAACCTACGACGTTTATTTAAAAGTCGGTCAAGGCTGGCAGAAGGTCGGCAACGTAAAGGGCGCAGACGGCAACGACGGCCAAAACGGCAACGACGGACAGAACGGCGTTGACGGTTCGGACGGGCAGGACGGGAAAGACGGAGCCGCGTGGTACTGCGGCGCAGGCGTGCCCGATCCGCTTTCGGGAAAGGAAGGCGATTTCTATCTCGATACCGAAAGTTACGATCTGTACCGTCGCGCGGCGGTATGGGAAAAACTCGGCAATATCCACGGGGAGGACGCTATGCGCGGCACCGTGTCGGTTTCTTACGACGCGGGTGCGGGCGCGTTCGAAAACGGCGATACGACGTATTTTGAAGAAATTCCGACGGGAGATTACGCGAGTTTGCCCGTTCCTTTGCGTGAAGGTTACGTATTTGCGGGTTGGTATTGCGGGGAAGGTGCGAACGCGGCAAAACTGACCGCCCTTACGGCTGTGACGAAAGATCTGGCTCTGTCGGCTAAATGGATGCCTTGTCCGAAGATAAATTATATTTCGGACAGTGCGTTGTTATCGTCGGAAGGAGAATCGTTGCCCGCGGGAGAAGCGGAGATCAGTGACTTTTACGGCGTTATTTACTGCGACTGGACAGTCAACGGAAAACCTTCCGAAGAATTTTTCTGTACCGTGACGCAGTCCGCGCTGGGGCGTTGGCGCGTGCAGGTCGGATCAGACGTTCCCGCAAAGATCGGCTATTATGAGGTGAACGTCGCGCTGTACGGCGAATTCGGAGAGATCTACGTGCGTTTTTCTTACACGGTCACTGCCGCGCCCGTACTTGATTTCACGCAAGTTCTCGTCAACGGACGGGAAAACGGTTCTGAGATCGCTGCGGAATGCGGCGAAGTTTACGAGATCGAATTGGTGTTAGAAAGTTCCTATTCGGGCGTAACGCATAAAATCTCTTCCGAGTACGGCGAATATACGGTAACCGAAAGCGGGAACACTTTTTCTGAAAACGGCAAATATTTTCTGACGGTGTTATTCAGTTATGAACAGGATACGATCCGTATAAAAATAAGTATCGTTTTCGAAACCGCGGGAGATTACGCGTTTATTGTCGAGTCGCAGGCAAGCGAGGGAGAGAAAGCGTCTTTTGAGTTGAATTTTCATACGGAATAACAAGAACGCCCCCTGCAGCCGTTTGCTGCGGGGGGCGCCCCTTCGTAAAAGAAGGATGAATGATAGGGGGGTGAGCAAAATTAAGAATCAAGCCGAAAAACTCGTCGTTTTATTCAGATCGTCAAAATACGAGGGTTCCAGAAGATTGCAGTAGTAGATAAAGGCTTCAACGAATTTCTTACGATAACGGCATAGCGTGGCAACGCTTACGGAAAGGTGCATGCTCTTTTTGACTTCCGAAGCGTTCCGATATGCCGATTTGAAATAAAGTTGACAAAATATGTAATGCCTGTCGGAATTATGCAGATTGTCATAAGTTTCGAAATAGTCCAGCGTTAGAGCCAACGCATAATGCGCCGTGTCTTGAACGGGATTATTAAATTCAAGTGCGGCTAATCGCAAATAACTTTCCATTGCTTTTAAGCGATTCTTCATAAGTGTGTACCGTATATTCGATTTATTAGGGATTGATATTTTTCCGATATAGTATATGCTTGCAAAATTCCCAAAAGTTTCCTTTAAATACAAAAAAATAAAAATTTTTAATATAAATTTCCAAATTTATTAAAAAATACAGTCTGTCAGAATTTGACTATTTCATAAATATATATTATAATTGGGAAGAAAATTGTAAATATTTGGAAATTGAGGGTTATTATCACGGATGTCGTATTTTGGAGTCGCCGTCTCGAAACTTTTGACACAGATCAAAAAGAGCAGTGGGGCGGAACGGCTTGATTTGTTGGACAAACTCTATCAACGCACTGCAAACCACTTAAAAGGGATTGCGATACTGTATTTAACGGACAAGAGTCATATCGAAGATACCGTTGAAGAAACGTTTGTGCGCGTCATCAGGTATATCGATCGTTTCAACGAAGCGAGCGACGGATATAACTGGATGTGCAAGATCACGGAAAACGCGGCGCATGATATCAACAAACTTTATTATCGCGAAGATGTGGGGATCCCCGATAATTTCTACGATGAAAGTTCGCGTTTTAACGTACAGGCCTATTTAGAAGATTCGGAAGAGCGCAATGCGGTAAAAGAGGCTGTCAAGCAATTAACGCCGGAAATGCAGGATTTGTATTATTTGGAATATGTCTGCAATTTATCGCGCTCGGATATTGCGCGTTTAAAGAATGTCAGTAAATCGACGATCAGCAAGCGTTGCGCCCGATTAGAAGCGCTTGTTTTGGAAGAACTAAAAAAATTCGACGATTGAGGAAACTTTTTAAAAAATCGTCGGTATATTAATTATAAAAAATTTTACACACGGAGAAATGAAAAATATGTCCAAAGTCATCAAAAAGGGATTCGTTTTACTTGCCTGCGCCTTTATGCTTTTATGCGGTTCCTTAATCCCCGCGCTGACCGTATCCGCAAGCGCAGAAGAAACCTCGTCCGACCGCTATTATGACGAGTATCCGATCAGCACGTATGCGGTTGACTCTGAAACAGTAAATTATTCTAGAAGAACCTATGATATGGTTACAACGACTAATGAGGCGCCTGATTATTATGCAAATTCAGATTTAAGCAATTCTTGTGGGCCTACTGCAGGCGGAATTATTGTTGGTTTTTATGATCGTTACTACGAAAATTTAATTCCTGGTTTTACTCCTAATTATACAAATGGTCGTTATAAAGTAAAAGATAAAGTTTATATACCTGCCTTAATGCAAGAACTGTATACGTTAATGCGTACTAACGTAGACGATGTCGGCGTAAGCGAAGCAGATTGCAAAAATGGTTTAAAGACATATGTAGAACAAAAAGGATATAATTTAAGTTATTCTTCCGTAAAAAATACATGGGGAACATTTCAATTAAGTTCTGCGAAAAGCGCCATAGATAATAATAAGCCTATTTTATTATTTTGTGATGAAGCTGGTTTGATCATTGTTGCGCAAGGAGATCACTACGATAGAATTGTAACGTCAATTGTTCAGAATAGACATGTAATGGTAGCTTATGGCTATTGTACTGTAAAATATTATAACGGCTTAGATGAAAATTTTAGAACAGATACATATTTGATGGTATCTACAGGGCTTCTAACACAAAGCACTGCTTTTGTGCAGGTAAACACGACTGCTTGGTTAGATAATGGATATGCAGTAACGATAACCGCTTAAGGAGATAAGATGGCGAAAAAACGCTCTATACATGAACTTATCGAAGAGCAGGAGCCTGAAGCCAAACAGAGAATGTGGGACGAAGTCCGTCAAAGAATAGCCCAAGAAGATATTTTGGGCGAAGGCACGCCTACCTGTAAAAAATTTTCTTGGAAAAAATTCGCTACCATTGCTGCGTCGTTTGTTTTGGTCTTGGGGATTAGTTTGTTTTCCGTATTTTATTTTATGCCGCAGGAGAAACTGAAAAGTCGTTACTGTACCCAAGAGGAGTATTCTTCGCAACCAATAGAGGAAACGATAAAAAAACATGCGGAAATAAATCAGAAAAACTGGTTGTATCTAGATTGGTATGAGTTTGCGGAAAGCATTATTAATGTAACATACTATTTAAACAGTACTGGAGAAGAAATTTGTTTCTATGAAGAGATCATAAGTGGAGAAACTGGTGATCGTGTAAAGATATTCATCACGGATAATTTTACTAATATTGATATGCTAGAAAATTTCATAATCACATGTTTGAGTAAGCAAACGGTAAAGAATGTAGAAATAAACTATGCTAATAGTCTTACAAGTGCTTTTGCCTTTTTCGAATATGAAGAATATCGTTATTATTTAGAATTATCCCAACCCATGACCGAAACCGCAATATTGGATATTGTAGAAGAACTTTTACCGTAAATATGGAAGTTCCCGCTGCGCATTTGCGCGGCGGGATTTTTTATTTTTTTGGTGAATTTCAACTATAATGAAGAAAAATTTGGTAAATCGGTCTACTTATCGAAAGAAAAAAACATAGGAAAGTAGAGCAAATTTTAAGGCGTTATAGGCAAGGACACGGACAAAACGCGCAAAAATGACGAAAATTTTATAAAAAAGGAGCCAAATTGGGGCGAAATGCTCGCATTTGGCTCCTTTTTTTGTAGATGAATTTACCATTGAAATTTTGTACCAAATGTAGATAATTAAATTTGCAAAAGAATAAAACCGATCGAAATCGGAGGTCCTATGAGAAAGATTCACAGCAACGTGCCCGTTTTGTTTGTGCCCGAAGAATGGACGGTCACCGAATACGGCTTTAACAAGGAGCGCTCGCTTCCCAATGAAACAGTGTTTTCCGTCGGCAACGGTTACCTCGGCGTGCGCGGCTATTTCGAAGAGGGCGTGCCGTCGGGCGTTCCGTGCGAACAGTCGCTCCTCATTAACGGTGTGTATGAATATCATCCCTATCGTCATATCTGGCAGCGCCCGGGATTTCCCGGCCGCTACCATTCCATCTTTTCGCAGGTCAATGCTCTCGCCCTCAAAGTTTACGCCGACGGCGAACTGTGCACGCCTTTTGAAAGCGCGGAAAATTATATGCGGCGGCTGGATCTGAAAAACGGCGTGATGAAACGCGAATACGATTTCATCACTTCCGCAAACAAGCGCTTACATATTTCTTTACAGCGTTTCGCCTGTCAAAACGACGTGCATGTTCTCATGCACCGCGTCGAGATCTCTTCCGACGAAAAAATTTCCGTGCGTATCGAAACGCCTCTGTGCCTTCCCGCCCGCGCGGACGGTATACGCAAGGAAGAAATCGGCGGCGATAACGCCGTCCGCCTGCATCTTTTATCCCTTTCGAGAAAGGACAACGCGCGGTCTATCGACTATCGTGCGGAAGTTTCCGCCTTCCGCGTCGCCTGCGCCCTCGAAGAACGCGCGCTGGGACTTTCGCTGCAAAAAGAGGACATGGCAGATTTATTCGTCAACGTCTTTTCGGGCGAAACGGGAAAGGGCGTTTTGACTTTGGAACGCGCCGCGTCGTTCTATACCGACAGCGACTGCGACGAGCCGCTTTCCGCGGCGAAAAAAAGCGCCGCCGCGGCGATCGGCAAAGGGTTCGGCGGCTGCCTTGCGGAAAGCGAAACGTTATGGCAAAAATTTTGGGACAATGCCGATCTGCAGATCGAGGGCGACCTCATGGTTCAGCAGGGCGTTCGGTTCAGTCTTTTCATGCTGCAGATTTCTGCGGGCAAGGACGGAAAAACCAACATCGGCGCCAACGGTCTCACGGGCACGGGCTATATGGGGCATACTTTCTGGGATACGGAAATATTTATGACGCCCGCGTTTTTGTACTCCTCGCCCGAAGTCGCAAAACAACTGCTTCTGTACCGCTATAATATTCTGCCAAACGCGGAAAAGCGCGCCGCGGAAATGGACGATGTCGGCGCCCTGTATTCCTGGAATAGCATAAACGGCGAAGAGTGCGGCCACGTGTTCGAGGCGGCGACCGCGCAATATCACCTCAACTGCGATATTTTTTACGCGATCAAGCGTTACTATCTCGCCACGGACGACTGGCAGTTTATGAAGGATTACGGCATCGAAATGCTCGCGAAAACTTCCAAGTGCCTGTCCCACCGCGGAAACTTTATCGATCACAAGGGCGGCAAATTCTGTATCAACGGCATCTGCGGGCCCGACGAATACAATCCCGTCGTCAACAACAATCTCTATACCAACTGGCTCACGCGCGATCAATTTTACTTTACGTTGCAAATGCTCGAAAAACTGCGCGCGGAGGACGAAAGCGCCTATCTTCGCATGCTGAATATATGCGACTGCGACGAAAATGAACTCGCCCGCTGGAAAAGAGCCGAGGACAATATGTATATCGCCTATGACGAAACGCTTGATCTGTATTTGCAGGACGACGATTTCCTCGATAAAGATCCCATCGACGTAGACGCGATCCCGCCCGAAAAACTTCCTCTTCTCACCCATCTGCACCCGCTCAACCTGTGGCGTTATCAGGTCATCAAACAGGCGGATATCGTATTGCTCATCTATTTATACAGCCATGAATTCACGCGCGAGATGAAACGCAAGATCTTTGACTTTTACGAGCCGAAAACCATTCACGACAGTTCGCTGTCCGCGGGGATCCACTGTATCGTGGCGCAGGATATCGGCTATGCGGCGGAGGCGTACGGGTATCTGAAACAGGCGGCGCGCATGGATTTGGACGACGTGAACAGGAACACTTTCAACGGCGTGCATTCCGCCTGTCAGGGGAGCGCGTACATGATGATCGTGAACGGGTTTGCGGGTATGCGCGACTACGGCGGCAAACTGCATTTCAAACCCGCGATTCCCGAAGGCTGGCAAAAGTATTCTTTTAAAATCGCTTACCGCGGCCGTCGCTTGCGCGTGACCGTGGAAAAAGAGAAAACGCAAATTTTACTTTCGGAAGGCGAGCCGATGGAAGTGGAAATCAACGGCAGAGCGGTCATGCTCTCAAAAGACGAGCCTTATTGCTGCCGTACGGAGGACTGAAAACGACTGATGGATAGAAAGGCAGAATGGATATGGCATAACGGCGATTACGAGATACGGCAACTCAATGCGTGCCTGACTTCCCGCTACGAAAGGGAGGTGTTCGTGCCGCCCTTCTGGCATACGGACGATTTTTGTAAAAACGTGAAATTTATACGGCGCTTTTCGCTTTCGAAGCCCGAGCGGTTGGAAATTCGCGCAAACGGAAAGTTCAACGTGATCGTGAATCGGATACAGGCGCCCGAAAACGCTTACATACGCGAATTTCAAGGTTTTGTGGATCTTCGGGCGGGCGAATACGAACTGATCGTTTCCGTATATAACGAAAAAGAAATTCCCGCGCTGTACGTCAACGGCGAAACGGTGCGCTCGGACGAGCAATTTCTCACCACTTCCAACGATTTTCGGTATTCGGCGGCGGGGTGCGACGGGCTGACCGATCCCGAATCGCCGCCGGGGCCGTTTCGTTTCAGTTATGAAAAAGTAGATTTCGATATTTTGCAGAAGGATAGAAATGCGCTCCTTCTCGACTGCCGCCGTGAGATGATGGGCGTGGTGAATTTGGAAGCGTGCGAGGGCAAAGGGCTTGTACGTATTTGGTACGGCGAAAGCCTTGCGGAGGCGACGGACAAAGAAAATTGCGAACTGACGGACGAACTGGATTTTCCCGTACAGACGCGCCCCGAAGTCGGCAAGGCGTTCCGCTACGTCCATCTGCACGGCGAGGGAGTCGATCTGACCAACCTGAAAGTACTGCGCGAATTCGTGCCGCAGGCGCGGAGCGCAAAATTTTCCTGTTCGGATGAAAAACTGGAAAAAATTTACGCGGTGGCGCTGGATACGCTGGCGCTCAATACCCGCGAATTTTTCCTCGACGGCATCAAGCGCGACCGCTGGCTGTGGGCGGGCGACGCCTATCAGGCGTTTCTGATGAACTATTATTCCTTTTTCGATCTGAAAACCGAACGCCGCACGATCACGGCGCTCGCGGGTAAGCCGCCCGTGGTGCATTTCATGAACCATATCATGGAATACTCTTTTTACTGGATCATCGGGCTGTACGATTTTTATATGTACGCAGGCGACGAAAATTATTTGCGCCGCATGATCCCCACCGCGCGGCGCATCATCGAATTTGCGCGCACGCGCAAGACGGAAAGCGGCATGATCGAGGGCAAAGAGGGCGACTGGGTGTTCGTCGACTGGGCGAATATCGACAACCGCGGTGAAGTCGCCGCAGAACAGATCATCTATCTCAAAGCGCTCGAAACCATGCAGAAACTGTGCGGGATCTCTGGCGACGATCCCGAAGAATACCGCGAGGAATACGAGGCCTTGAAAAAAGTGCTGTTCGATACCCTGTGGGACGAAGAGCGGGGGGTGTTCTATTATTCGCGGTACCAAGGGAAACTGAACCCCGCGATCAAAAAGCACCCGCATATTTTCGCGTTGTATTTCGGTATTCTGGACGACGAAAAGAAAAAGAAAGTCATTCAAAACGTGCTTTTGAACGACGAAGCGGAAAAGATCGTCACGCCGTTCATGCGCTTTTTCGAGTTGAGCGCGCTGTGCCTTGCGGGCGAGACCGACTTCGTATATCACGAGATCTTGCAATACTGGGGCGGCATGATCGACGAGGGCGCCACGAGTTTTTGGGAATTATACGACAAAAACGAGCGCGGCGACGATAAATACGCCATGTATAACCGCAAGTACGGAAAGAGTTTATGTCATGCCTGGGGCGCCAGCCCGTTGTATCTTCTCGGGCGCTATCTCATCGGGCTGGAACCGACGAAACCCGCCTATGAAGAATACAGATTGTGCCCGAAACTCGTGCGCTTATCCTCGTACAGCGCGACGCTTCCGCTCCGCAACGGAGATATCCGCATCGAGAGCGCAAAAGATACGCTGACCGTTTATGCGGAAAAGACCGACGGCGAACTGTGGCTCAGCGATGCGCTTTTCGATACGGAAGGCTGGGACGAGGCGCGCGGGGGATATAAAATTTTCAAACTGAGGGGCGGAGTGCTGCGTACCGTTGCCGCCCGCAAAAAAATAAAAGGGGAGGACTGATCTATGGAGCGAGCGATCGAGCGCGGCGCGGCCGCGCAAAGCGCGCCTGCGCCCCGGAAACTCACCGCGCAGACGATCAAAGCCGCCATTGCGGCGGGCGTCAGCCTCGTTTGCCTTGTCTGCCTGTTGGCGACGGGCGTCGTGGGGCGGGAACTTGCCGATATCGGCGTAAACGGCGCCTTCTCGGGCGCTGCCGTGATCGGCGCGCTCTTTCAAGGCGGTAAACTGAGTTATTTTTATCTCGTAGACGGTGAAAAAATCTTTGTCACGGCATATTTGCCGACGGCGATCGGCGTGTTGTTGACCTTGTGCATCGCGCTGTTTCTGGCGCTGTTTCTGTACCAGGCAGCGCTCGTCGTGCTTTTCAGAAAGCGCGGCGAGGATAACGCGGCGCGTCTCAACGCCATCGGCGGCTGGGCGGGGATCGGACTGGGATTTTTGTGCCTTGTCGTCTACGTGCTGCTGATAACCCTCAATATACCCGCTACCTATCTCAAGGCGGAGGGATTGGAAGACGTCGCCGTGCAGGCCGCCTTTTACAAGGTGTTTTCTCCTTCGGTCATCTGGTTGGTGCTATGCCCCGTCTGCATCGTCGCCGGCATGATCCAGCGCAAGATCGATTCCGCGCAGGTAGTTCTTCTGAAACGGTATATTCCCTCGTATCTGTTCATGGTTTTTCCGCTTCTGCTCATCGCGGTATTCAATCTCTATCCCATCGTGTTGCAAACGGTGCTCTCCTTTAAGGACTACTCGCTGGGAGCGGGCATTTTCAACAGTCCTTGGGTGGGCATGGCGAATTTCAAGGAAATTTTTCTCAGTCCCGAAATGCTGCGCGTCATCGGGAACACGCTGTACATATCCCTTTTAAAACTCATCGGCGCGACGGCCCCGCCCCTGCTTTTGTCCATCTTTCTGTACGATATGCGCATGATGCGCGCGAAGAAAGTGGTGCAGACGGTCGTCTATATCCCACACTTTTTCAGTTGGGTCATCATTTACGCCATCACCTACGCGTTTTTGAACGAAGAGGGGCTTTTGAGCACCTGGCTGGGCACGAGTTCGAGCATACTGACCGATTCCGACTGGTTCATTCCCATCGTCATCATTACAAACATCTGGAAGGAACTGGGCTGGGGGACCATTCTCTATCTCGCGGCGCTCTCTTCCGTGCCGCCCGAACTGTACGAGGCCGCCAAACTCGACGGCGCGGGCCCGTGGCAGCGCGTATGGCGCATCACGCTCCCCAGTATCCTGCCCATCGTCATGTACCTTCTCATTATCAATCTGGGACAGATTTTGAAAAACGCGGGCGGAGAACAACTTCTGCTGTTTGCCAACGCCGTCACCAAGCCTCAGGCGATGGTTATCGATACCTGGCTGTATTGGGAGAGCCTCGGCGAACTGAAATATTCGTTGGGAGCGGCGATGTCCTTCTTCCAGGCGGCAGTCGGCATGGTGCTCGTATTCGGCTGCAACCGCCTTTCGAAAAAAATCACGGGCATCGGTATGTGGTAAGGAGGAACGCATGCAGGAAAATAAGAAAAAACCGTTGTTTTCGGCAAAGTTTCACGAAAACCTCTACCAGGTCATCTGCACCGCCGTCTGCTTTCTGGTCGCGGCGCTGTGCATCTATCCGCTTTTATACACGCTGGCGGTTTCTTTCGCCAAGCCCGAGGACATCAACTATTCGTTCCTCATTCCCATTCCCACGAAAGTGACGCTGTATTCTTACATACAGGTATTCACCGTCAGTTCGTTTCTGGGGCGCGCGATCGCCGTTTCCGTATTCCGAACGGTGGTGGGAACGGTTCTGAGCGTGCTTTTGACCGCCATTCTCGCCTACGCGATGGCGCGTAAAAATCTGCCAGGGCGGCGGTACTTCATGTATCTGATGATTTTCATCATCATTTTCAACGGCGGGCTGATCCCTACCTATCTCGTAGTTAAGAGCGTGGGGCTTTTGGATAACATCTGGGTGTATATATTTCCCAACCTCATCAACGCGTGGAACGTCATCATCATCAAGCAGTCGATGGAGGGGATCCCCGCGGAGGTGGAGGAATCCGCCATGCTCGACGGCGTGAACGACTGGCAGAATTTTTCCGCCGTCGTTCTCCCGATGTCCATGCCCGTCATCGCGGCGATCAGTATCTTTACCCTCGTATTCCAGTGGAACAGTTGGTACGACGCGATGATTTACGTATCGCCAGCCGCCTCGAAACTGTGGCCGCTGCAATACTACGCGACCATTTCCATGAACAATCTTAACCAGGTCAACAATGCCGATATCGGCAGTTTAGAGGATATCATGGGCATCAAGGACGTGGACAATATGTCCATCAAGATGGCGCTCACCGTAGTCACTACGTTGCCCATACTGCTCATCTATCCGTTCTTTCAAAAATATTTCACCAAGGGCGTGTACCTTGGTGCGGTAAAAGGTTAAAATAAGGAGGTTTTATGAAAAAGATCATCACTTTACTTTTGGCGCTCACGCTTGTGTTCGGTCTGGCGGGCTGCGGCGAGCGCGAAGGCGGCTCGGGTACGGGGACCGATACGCAGAAGATCAACATCCTGTTTTCGGGCTGGGTCAATACGCCCACCACGGCGGACGATCCCTACCGCGCGTACATCGCCGAAAATTACGGGCTGAACGTGCAACTCAATGCCAACAGCGATTTCGAAAACGCGGCGATCATGGCGTTCAACTCCACCGAAAACCGCCCCGACATCATCAGTTTTCCCAGTTATACGAGTTATCGTAAATTTTTCAAACAGGGAGTGCTTCTGGACGATTGGACGCCGTATCTGCAGTATATGCCCAATTTTTCCAAATCGCTGAACGCGCAGTCGCAGGCGGCTTCCAAAGCGGTGTTTACCGACGGAGAGAAACTGACCGCGCTGTGGACGCCCGCCGATCCGCCCACATGGTCGTTGAAACTCAGAGAGGACTGGCTGGATATGTACCGCAAAGACAAGGCCAAGGAAGAGACCTGGGCGCCGACCACGCCCGACGATCTGCTCGATTTCGCGCGGTGGATAGACGCGCAGAAAAAGGCGGGCGTGAAAGAGTTCGAAGACGCGTACGCATTTTCCACCGCGGGCGGCGGAAATTCCCTGGGCGTTCTCGGTACCTGGATGCCTCTCATGTTCGGCTCCGTGACCGTCGCGCCCTACGGCTTTTACGTGGATAAGAACGGCGAAGTGCAGTTCGGTACCACCGACGGCTCTTATAAGGAATTTCTGGATTATTTCAAGATCATCGTCGAAGAACAGCTCATCGAGCCGGCCTGGTTCACGCAGCAGTACGCGGAGCGCAAGCGTACGTACGCGGGCAAGATCGGCATCGAGTGGATGCCTGGCGAGATCACCAAAAACACGCAGGCGGAGTTCAACGATAAAAAGATCACCTACGCCCAGCGCGGCATGACGCCGCCCGAGGGCAAGAGCGAAAACGACGTCATCGACGCGACCGATTTGTGGAAGACGTACGCTCTTCCCAAAAAGCAGGGCACGGAGAACGAGCGCGCGGGCTATATGCCCGGCACGGGGCTCGCGGGTAAGGTCATCACCGTATCCAAGGCCACGGCGCAGTCGAAGAGCAAAATGGAAAAAATATGTAAACTCATCGACGATCTCTATTGCTATTTCGATGAAGAAACGGGCGAATACAAGCGGGGCGAGGCGTACGACGCGCTGCGCTGGGGCGTCGGCATCGAAAAAAATCTGCAATTCCAGAAAATCGAGGGCAGCCCGCAGGTGTATATCTGCACCAGTTCCGAACGCGCGGGATTTACCGAAAAATATTACAGGGAAAAGCAAAATGGCGCGTGGGACTGGGGCGCGTGGTTCTCTTCCACCAACGACGGCGTCATCAGCGCGGACGAACCGCACGTGAACGCGTTGGTCTTGAAGATCGCGGAGCACGACAATCTGACCGCGAATATGCCTTCGCTGCCGCAGATCGGCGATTACGTCAGTCTTGACGCGAGTCTTTTGAGCGACATGACGAGCGATATGGTTTCGTTCGAGTACAAATACGTAAACAGCAAATGGAGCGCCGAAAACGCGCAGAAGGAGTACGATTCTTACGTGAAAAAATGGAACTCCACCCTGCACGGCCAGGAATTTCTCGCCGCCGCAAAAACGCAGTTTACGGAACTTGGACTCATCGGATAAATGTAAAATATGAGGAGGAATCAGATGAAAAAGAGGTTTTTGACGGCATTTTTGTCCGTGATGATGGTAGTTTGCCTGTCTGTTTCGGCAACGGCGCTTCTCGCTTCGGCGGCCGCCGTGCCCGACGACGATACCTATACGACGAACGTCGATCTGACGGACAAGAGCAATTTCAAAGGCGTGTTCGCGGGATCGGGCAACAAGGTGATCGCGGGCGAGGCCGATGAGATCTGGGATTTCGATACGCAGAACAAGACGATCACGTCCAAAGGCGACCTTTCGACGAACGACGAGGTATGGTCGAATTTCTACTATCTGTATTACGACAAAGCGGACTACAAGAATTTTTATATGGAAGTCACCTTACAGCACGTGGGGGATAGGGCGGGCTGGAGCGGCCTTTGCTTCGGCGTGGAAAATACCGCCAAACCCGCCAAAGATAGTGCGAATCCCAAAGGCGGTCTGACATTTGTACAGGGTGACGGCGTTTATACCTGGCACGATCAGCAAATCAACAACACCGAATGGAACGATACGCATATCGCGGCTAAGGATTTCAACGGCCTTTCCGATACCGTACATAAACTGAAAGTGTACAAAAACCACATTCAGTACTGGCTGAACGACGAAGACCCCATCGTTGTCGATCTGCAGCCGGGCGACGAGGCCTTGACCTCGGGCAAAGTGGGCGTCGCCGTGACCAACAAGACGGTTTCCGTCAAATCTTTCAAGGTGACCTATCTCAAAGCGGACGGCACCGTCGGCACCGACGAAACGATCCCCGCCACGGATATAGAAGTTTCGGGCATCGAAAACAACGGAAAAGCCACGGTCGGCACACCCGTCCCCGTTACCGTCAACGTGCTCCCCAAGGGGTCGGACGGCGAATACACCTTTACGAGCGACAAGGACGGCGTCTACCTCACGGACGGAAAACTGCTTTTCAAAAACGCGGGCGAGTACAACGTGACCTTTGCAGCCAAGAGCAACCCCGAAATCAAAAAGACTTTTAAGATCACCGCGGAAGACGCCGACAGAACGGGTTATATCGCGTATCCGCTCACCAAAGAGGGTATGAGTGCGTTCGAGGCGATCGGCATTGCAGGCGGCTCCGGAAACGGCGGCGCCGCCGCGAAATGGGACGATCTGTTCACCTTGCAGGACGGCGTGCTTACGCGCAACGTCACCGCGGCGGGACAGGTCGGCAACGACTACGGCGTGCTGTATTTCAACAACCGCGACCGCAAAAATTTCGAACTCGTTTACAGCGCCAAGGGCAATTCCGACAACGGCTGGTTCGGCGCGTTTTTCGCCATGACAAACAAGACGCAGGCGGGCAACCAGACGGGCGGCTCTGCCTTTATGCAGAACGCTTCCGCGGCGCACAACGCCACCATCTGGGGCGGTGCGCCCATCAACGGCCCGTACGAGGGCGGCTCTCCCTCCTATGTGCAGAACGAATTCAGCATCTTTAAACTGCGCGTATTCGAAGGGCAGATCGATTTCTTCGTAGACGACATGGTCACGCCCCGCATCAGCAAAACGGTAGAGGGCGATCTGACGGGCGCCATCGCCCTGTTTGCGGACGGCGGCTGCAACGCGCAGTTCAAGGACGTGTATTTCGGAATGCTCGACGATGAGGGCAATCTGATCGACTACAAAGCGGTGGAAAGCGTTTCCATTGCCAACAAGGCGCAGACCGCTTACGTCGGCGACAAACTCGACCTGACGGCGAACGTTTTGCCCGCCGACGCGACCGATAAGAGCGTCGCGTTCTCTTCGAGCGATCCGACCGTCGCGGCGGTCAACGCCGAGGGAAAAGTGACCTTCCTGTCCGAAGGCACGGTCACCATTACCGCCTCTTCTAAGGACGACGCGTCCAAAAAAGACAGTTTCACCGTCACGGTGAGCAAGAAAGTCACGGACGTTGCGGTGACTTCCGTTTCCATACAGAACAAACCGACCGCCGCGACGGTTGGCGACAAACTGACGCTGACCGTCAAAGTCAGCCCCGACAACGCGACGAACAAAAACCTCGCGTTCGAATCGAGCGACAAGACCATCGCGACCGTATCCGAAACGGGCGTCGTCACGTTCCTCAAAGCGGGCAGTGTGACCATCACCGTCAAGTCCGAGGCGGATAGTTCCAAGAGCGATTCTTTCACCGTGACCGTTTCCGAAAAGAAAGAGGAAAAGAGCGGCTGCGGTTCGAGCGTCGCGGCGGCGTCGATGATTTTCGCGGCGGGCGCGCTGGCGGCGGCCGTGGCATTCATCGCCAAAAAGAGAGCCGAATAAAAGGAGTTCTATGAAAAAAATCATATCCTGCTGTATGGCAGCCTGTCTCACCCTCGGCGCGCTGATGCTCGGCGCGTGCGGCGGGGGACGCGAATCGGGAGGAGTCAAAAATATGTTGCCCATCGAATATACGCCCAGTTCGTACGATAAGGGAACGGCGGATTCCAAAGTCGTTCTCTCCGTGCCCGGAAAGACTGTTTCCACGGGCGACGAGATCACCGCGACCGTGAAAATTTCCTCCAAGACCAAGTTCGAAGAGGGCTACGAATCGGTGTATTATATCGTGGACTGGGGCGACGGTACCTGGGCGTACCAGGGCCCCGGCTTGCAGAGCGCGAGCAAGCAGTCGAGCGTCGCCGTGCCGCACACCTATAAAAAGGCGGGCGATTATAAGGTGAGCGCGACGGCCGTCGCCATGCAGAACAGCGAGACCAACCTCGGCTGGACGGAAACCAAGACCATCAAGGTGGAGGGCAAGGATTACGAACCCGATACCATGATCCAGAACGTTTCGCCCATATCTTCCCCCGCCTACGATAAGGAGCACGGCGCGGAAAAGATCGCCGACGGCAAACCTACTTATTTTAAGTCCCAGGCGTCGAAAGACATCGACGACGAGTTATATGCGGGCTATCTGTTCGATGAAAATTACACCCTCGATACGATCGAGGTGAAAATTCCCGCCGAGGCGGATATTTTCCCTTCGAACATCGCCGTCGAGTATACGTCGGATTTCGGCGAGAGTTGGCAGAGCCTGCCCAAATACTATTACCTGTACGATTACAGCGTGGGGCGCTTTAATCCCATCATGCGTTTTCCGAATCCCAAGGGCGCGACGCTCGTTCTCAATCTCGACGGCATCGTTGCCAACGGCATACGCCTGACGCAGAAACTGAGTTCCATGAACCTGAGCGAACTCGACAAGGAAAAGTGCCTTATGATCGAGGAGATGCGCGTGTACGGCAGTCTGCGAACCTTGCTTTACACCTCGAAAGGGCACACTTTCGACGCGGACCTCAACAATATGTGGACGATCTTCGGCACCGCCAAGACCGAACCCGTGGTGCTCGGCTCGATCATGGGCGAAACGCAGAACGCGTCGCCTTTCCGCACCGGCTCCGCGATGATCGGTTCCACCGAATGGATGGAATGGGTGGGGCTGAAATTCAACTTCACCGATTACGAAAAGGTCAACGACACTTATCTCGACCTGCTCGTCCGTATCCGCACGGGCAGCGATACCTGGTCGAACGACGACGGCTACGTCTGGGCGACGCCCGACAGCCCGCTGCATTTAAACGCCACGTTCGGCTGTCACTATTCGCTCAATCCCATTTATATCCTCGCCATCCGCAATTATCTCCTGCAGTGCAACCGTCAGGGCAAGTTCAACGACGACGGGACCGAATTCACGGAGTTTTTAAATCTTACCAACACGCAGGGGCAGTCCATTCAGTACAAAGTGGATAAGGCGATGAGTTACATGATGAACACGCTCAGCGGCAAGACGGGCATCATGACCATCAACGATCCCGCCAAGGACGGCACCACGTCGGGCATGTCCTCCAACTATTGGGACGTGCATAAGACGTTCGGCTATATGTCCGCGTACGAAAACGCATACTTCTACGCTTCTTTGCTGGCGTACGCCGATATCTACGATTTTAAGGCTGACAATTACGCGAAGAACGGGCAGAGCGCGGAGGCGGAAAAGGCGCGCGACGTAGCGGAGGAATACCGCGGCTATGCGGAAGTCACCCGCGAAAAGTACAACACGCTTTTCTGGGACGAGGCGAAAGGGCGCTATATCGGCGGCATCAACGCCGACGGCGAGCGGCTGGATTTCGGCTTCACGTACGTCAACTTTATGGCGGTGAGTTACGGCATCGCGAGCGAGGCGCAGGCGAAACAGGTATACGACTGGGTGGACGGCGACCGTATCATCGAGGGCGATACCTCAACGGGCGAGGATATTTACGGCAAGTTCAAGTACGCCGCGCGTTCCAACACGCTCGACGTGTCCACCGTGACCGACGCGAGCGGCGCCTACTACTGGTACGACCATGCGGGCGCGCTTCCCTGCACGCCTGGCTCGTTCGGCGGGTTCGGCAATCAGATGCAGAACGGCGGCACCATCTTCTATATCAGTTATTACGATCTGATGGGGCGCATAGCGGGCGTGGGCGCGGACGATGCGTTCGGCCGTTTCTCGGTCATTATGGAGGAATTCCATAAGGATTCGCTGCGCCGCAACAGTTATTCGCAGCACGGCGAGTATATCGAGGGCGTCATCGGCGAGTTCCCCGAAAGCGGGCTCGTGCCCTATGCTTTCATCAGCGGTTTTTTGGGCATCAATCCCGACGTGAAGGGCTTGAAGATCAGCCCGAATCTCCCCTCGGACATGGATTATGCGGGCATATCCGAATACTGGTACGGCAACCGCGAATATTCCATTCAGATCTCCAGAACGGTGCAAAAGCCTTCCGTCGAGATCCACGCGGGCGTTTACTACGTGACCGTGCCCGCCGACAAGACCTACTATATCACCGCCGACAATCGGCTGATCGCGGGTTAGGAGGCAGAATATGATAAAATCGAAAGGTAAAATTTTCACTCTCGCCGCGGCGTTCGCGCTGACGGCGGCGCTTGCGGCGGGCGTGTTCGCGCCCGCCGCCGCGGAAGAGGCGCAGTTTCCCGTTTATACGCAGGAATTTGCCTCCGAAGAGGCGGTCAACGCGGACTTTTTCGCGGGCTACGTCAACGCGGTGGGAAATTCCACCGTGGCGGAACAGGTCGGTCAGGAAGACGGCCACTGGTTTTTGAAGGACGGCAAACTCGTGCGCGAAAACAGCATCGACAAGGATGCGGGCACCTGGCGCGCAGCGATCCTGACGTACAGCAAGCAAACGTTTTCCAACTTTGAAATGGAAGTAGACTACAAGCAGGGCAACCAGACGTTCTGGTGGACGGGCGTCGCGTTCCGTCAGGCGGAGGCGGGCAAATCCTTCTTCGACGACGGCGCGGGCATCTTCGTGCAGGAGGGCGGCCAACCCACCATGTGGGGCGCCATCGGCGTGGGCGGCCCGTTCGAAAAGACGACCTATCCGAATTACGACCGAAACGCATGGCATCATCTCAAACTCACCGTGCAGGGCAATAAGGCAACGCTGTCCGTCGATTCTTACCCCGCCACCGAATGGAATCTGAACGCCTCCTTTTATCAGGAGGGCTACGTGTCCCTGATCAGCATCAACAACGATTCGGCGTACGACAATTTCAAGATCACCGAACTTCCCGAACCCGAAACGCCCGAACTTCCCGATATCCCGCCCGTAGAAGAGGCGGACACCGACGACGCGCTCGGCAAACTCTCCCAAAAGACGGATGATACTCTGATCGTCGAGCGCCCCGTCAATTACCGCAAAAAAGAGGGAGGCGGCTGTTCTTCCTCGATCGGCGCGGGCTTTGCCGCGGCGGGAAGCGCGGCCGCGGGGCTTGCGGCGCTGGCGCTCGTTTTGAAACGGAAATAGACTTGAAGACCATGGTTGCAAACATATGATATTCGATATAAAAATGTACAACACAGACCGCAGCATCATCGTGGTGCGCAGCGAAGGCTACGAATCCATCTTACGGCACAGTCACAGTTTCATCGAGATCGTGTTCGTGGAGAGCGGCCGCGCATTGCACAACGTGGGCGAAAGTTGCGTGGAGATCGAAAAGGGCGACGTGTTCGTCATCGCCACGGGCGAAGAACACAACATCCGCCCCGTCTGCAAGGAGAGCGACTTTAAGATCGTCAACGTCGTTTGCAGCCACGAACTGTTTGCGGATATCGAATTTCCCGCCCCGAATCAAGTGTTTTCCCGTCCGGAACTTCGTTACGAGGCGCAATTCGCGCTCATCGAACAGGAATTTGCGGCGGAATACGGTTCGGAAGAGATCTTATACCTGCTCGTTTGCAACCTGGTCAACTGTTTCAAGATCGAACGACTTTCCGACGAACGAAAGTCTGTGCGGGGCAAACTCTCGTCCAGGACCATCGACGACTATATCTTAAACGCGACCGCCTTCATCCAGGAAAATTACATGAAAAAACTGCTGCTCAAAGACATCGCCGACGCGGTGGGGCTGTATCCCGCGTATCTGCAGAAAATTTTTCGGGAACACCGCTCCACCAGCGTCATCGAGTATCTCATCCGCTACCGCATGGAAAAGAGTTGCCGTTTTTTGCTGGAAACCGAATTGACCGTCGAGGAGATCAGCCTGTTGGTGGGGGTGGGGGATCTGAAAAATTTTTACGTGACCTTCAAAAAATATTTCGGCTGCACGCCCGTGCAGTATCGGAAACAGCACGACCACAAATAAAATTTACAGGGAGTCAAAATCATGAACTCGGGCATGACCAAAAAAGAGCGCGTTCTGGCGGCGCTTTATAAAAAAGAGACCGACCGCATTCCCTTTTCGCCGCTTTGCGACGATTATTTCGCAAGTTCTCTGGAAAAACAGAATCATCCGTACGATTTATTGCGCGCGCTGCGCTACATCGGCGCGGATATCATCGAACGCCACAGCCCCTGCTGCGAGGTGCGCTACGGCGGCGGCATTACCGTCGAGAGCCGCGAAGTCGGCGGCGGCAAGAGAGAAACGCATTTTATCACAAAATACGGCGAGATCTACGACCGTTTTTATTTTCAGAACGGCGCCATGTACACGGAAAAACACCTTCTTTCCACGCCCGAAGACGTGAAAGTAATGACGCATATCGCCCGTAACACGCAGTATATTCCCCGTTTCGAACTGTTCGAAGAACGCAAAAAAGCGATCGGCGACGACGGCATTCCCACGCCTACGGCGCCCTGTTCGCCCCTTTTGGAAACGTTGCAGGTCTTATGCGGGCTGGAAAATACCACCTATCTTTTATTGGACGAAGAGGACGCGATGCGGGAGATGTTCGCCGCCCTCCACGAGCGCAACAAAAATTACTACCGCCTGATGTGCGATCTGGATACTCCCGTCGTATTCGCCTACGAGGACACGTCGACCACCATCATGTCGCGCGATTGGTTTCAGTCGCTCGCCGCGCCCTGCCTCAACGAATACGCAAAGATCTTGCACGGCGCGGGTAAACTGTATATTACCCATATGTGCGGCAAACTGAGCGGCTTTTCCGAGGATATCGCAAAGATTTTATCCGACGGCATAGACTCCGTCTGTCCGCCCACCACGGGCGATATGGAGTGTTGGGACGCAAAGAGCGCCTTCGGCGGCAAAGTGATCATCGGCGGCATCGAACCTTCCTCCCTCGTCATGAAATCGGAAGAGGCGATTCTGTCGCACGTATCGGAAATCTTGGAAAGAATGCGCGGCGGACGCGGCTTTATCCTCTCCACGGGCGACGCCGTGCCGCACGGCACTTCGGTTGAACTTCTCAAAAAAATTGCCGATCTCGTTGCCCGCGAAGGGTAAATCGCAGGCTCGGCTTTCAAAAAACTAAATCGCACGTTGCGCGTCTCTTTCGGGGCGCGCATTTTTTTGCGGAAAATTTTGGAAAAGGTATTGACAACTCGCAGATCGTGGTATATACTTAATTAGTAAAATGATTTTACTAAATAATGTAAAGTCATAAAAAGGGGAGAGCCCGAAGGGGAGTTCTTCCGAAAAAAATCCCAGGAGGAAATTGAATGAAACGGAAACTTTTGATGGTTGTGCTCGCGTTTGCGTTCGTGCTTTCCATCGGGCTGATGGTCGCCTGCGCGGACAAGGGCGACGATCCCGTGACGGGCGGCGACATCACGCTGACTGTGGAAAACGTTCCGAAAACGGGCATGGTAGGCCGCGAAGTCAAACTGCCCGCGGCATCTGCGAGCGACTCGAAAGAGGGCGATCTCACGGACCGCGTCAAACTGAACGTCGATCTTCTGAAAGCGGACGGCACGACGAGCAAGCAGGTCTTATTCCGCGTCGCCGCGAACAAGGAGCAGAAGTTTACGCCTTCCGGCAACGAACTTCTCGACTATAAGATCACGTATTTCGTGTCCAACGACGCGGGCGAGACAAAGGAAGTCAAATTCAACTTCAAGGCCGCGGCGGATACCGAAGCCCCCGTGCTGTCTTTGGACAAAAGCGGAGATTTCGCGAATTTCGACCCCGCGACGGGCGTGACGGGCGTGCGCGCCACGCAGGATATCCGTCTTCCCGGGGCGGTCGGCAAGGAGACCGCGGACGATTACGACGTGTCCTCGCGCATCGAAACGCGCGTATATCTTGCGAGCGACGCAGAGTATGCCTCGCCCATTCTGAACTTTACGGGCGGCGCGAAACAGACGTTCCGTCTCATCGAGGGAAACTATAAAGTGCGTCTGACGCTCTCCGACGCGGCGGGCAACGCCGCCGAACCCATCGAATACCCCTTGACGGTGAGCGCGCCCGATCTGTCCAAAAACCTGATCCTGGACGCGGGCAACGTGCGCTGCGGGTTCGATTCGCGCTATAACTCCACGCTGCAACAGTTGGAGATCGGCCGTACATCCTACGGCAGCCAGGCGGACGACTGCGCCGCTGCGGCGGTCGGCGTATCCAAACTGCATGAAAATTATGTGGGTATCACGCTCAATATCGATCCCTTTCAGGAGGGCGGCGAGCAGATCTACGATATCGGCTTTGTCGGCAGCAAAAACGGTACTTTGTTCTATCCCGACGGCTCCGAGGGCAGTTGGGCTCCCTATCTGATCTTACGTATCAGCGAATCGGGTACGTTCGAACTTCGCGGCACCACCGCGGGCAGCGGCTCGGAATCGGACGCGATCGTCGCGTTCACGGGCACGCTCAAAGACGCCAAGGATCATACGCTGTACATAAAACATACTTTCAACATCGACGCGGCGGATCCGAGCAAGTCGTATATCCGTTCGCAAATCTGGGTGGACGTTACGCCCGATACCGAGATCACCGACGCGATGAAGGGCAAAAATTACGCCGAATACAAACTGGCGCGCGGCACTTCCAACGTGAAAGGGCAACTCGAATCGGGGCTGTTCGACCGTCTTGCCGACGAGGCGACGGGCGCGGGCTGGCTCACGTTCGGCGCGGCTACATTCTCCAAGAACGCACAGGGACAGTATTACGACGATATCATGCGCATCAAGGGTGTTTCCATGTACGCCGCCGACGAAACGGAATTCGCCGTGGACATCGCCCGTCCCGTTCTGACGAGCGAAGGATCTCTGCCGCAGCGCGTGACCGTGGGCGAGACTGTGACGCTTCCCGTCTTTACGAGCACGGAAGGCGTGGTCGCGTACGACGTGTACAAATTCGATTACGCCACCCGCACGGTCGGCGAAAAACTCGCGGTGAACGAGCGGAAAGTCAAGTTCGAAGAGGCGGGCTACTATTATATCGTCGTTTCCGCCAAGGACGAAAACGGCAATATGGGCTACGCGGACCAGATCGTCATCTGCGCCGTGGAGGACAACGAGGCACCCGTCATTGACGTGGACGATACCGTTATCAACGTGAAAGTGGGCGAAGCGTTCGACATCCCCGTGGCGACCGTCACCGACAACGTGGATAAAGATCTGACCGAAAAGGTCAACGTCGGCGTGGAAGGTCCCTTCTATGCTTCGAATATCAGCGGCACGAAGACTTCCATTCTGACGGAAGGCGAACATTGGCTCGTCTACACCGTTTCGGATTTCGCCGAAAACAAGGCGGAAAAGAGAGTGAAAGTGGTGGTCAAAGGCGACGGGTTCGACGCGACGAAAAACCTCGTGGCGGACAACAAAGATTACGAAAACGGCGAACTCATCGTGGCGCCCGGCGCGCTGTACGAATACGGCGACAAGTACGTGTACGATCAGAAAGTATCCGTTCTGATGAGCACGGAATACGCGGACGGCAGCAATCAACTTTTGCAGATCAACCTGCGCGGCTCCTACGCGGACGGCAATAAGGAATGGCCCTCGGGCATCGTCATGCGTTTCGGCGCGACGGCGGATATCTCCCTCATCAAGCACGACAGCCTGATCGTTGCAAGCACCTCCAACGTGTTCAATACCGCTTATTGGAGAGGGGAAGACGTCCTTTTGCAGTATCAGGTGAAAAACATAAAGGTGGGAGACGCCGATTACGTCTGCTTTATGGTCTGGATAAACGGCAAAGCAGTGCAGTACAGCGTCCAGAACAAGCCCGGCGTGGAGCCTATTCTCGTCAGCGAGAACGGCGGCGCATGGACGCAGTCCGAAAGCGGTTTTGTGGCGGTCCCCGTTTCCGTGTTCGCCGAGGGCGGCGCGGCGCCGAGGGGCAACCTCTCCGCAGGCCCTATCCGCATCGTCGGATATAACGGCTGGGTGGCGCACGTCAAAGAACTGTACGTGGGCAAGGAATATACGCAGTATCCCGCCGACCCGCAGCCGCCCGAAGGGATCGAGGCTCCCGCGAAAGTGACCGCGGCGCCCGAACTGAACGGCGAACAGGTAGTCAACGGCGCGCCTTCCGATAAAACCATCGCAAAGGGTCCGCAGGGCGAAAGCAAGGTGTATTTTAAACTCAGAAAGACGGGCGGCGAAATGTCCCTCGTTCTCACGGACGCGGCAAGCGGCGAATGGAACAACGGCGGCGGGCTTTCGCTGCATTACCGTAACGATTACAAGGGTTTTTATATGGTGACCAACGGCGGCCGCGACGACGCGAAACCCGAGCGCGACTTCTTTTTCAATACGGGCGCGCTCGCCGACGACACCGATTATTATTTCGCGGTGCAGATGAAATACGTTTACACCGACGCGTCGCAGACCCGCGTGAAGGCGATCGACGTTTCCATGTGGTTCGGCTCGAGCGAGGATGGGCTGTCAGCCGTGGAAAAAACTTTTGGCGGAGCGGCGGTCACGGGCGAAGCGGGGTACCTGAACGTGAGCGCGATGAGCACCGCGCAGATCACCTCCAACGGCATTCTCATTTTACCCTCGCCCGCAGGAACGAACACCATGACCGTTACGGGTATCCGTGCGGAACTTGCTTAAAATTTCCCGAAACGGAAGAAAAGCGGTGCTTTCACCGCTTTTCTCTTCCGAGCGTGAAGGAGTAAAACAATGAAGAAAGACATCGTCGACGGGCAAAACGCGGAAACCGCGCAGAGCGTTCCGCTCACGGGCGCAAAAGTACTGCGCCGTCCCATGAAGAACAACTCGGTCTGGGCGCGCATTTTTAAGCGCTGGGACTTATATCTGATGATGGTCCCCGGGCTCTTGTGCCTTCTGATCTTCGCGTACGGCCCCATGTACGGCATCATTATCGCGTTCAAGGACTACAAACCTTATCTCGGGATTTTCGACAGCCCCTGGACGGACATGAACGGGTGGGCGAACTTTTACTATGCGGTCGCCTCGCGCGGATTTCTGAATCTGGTGCGCAACACCCTGATATTGGGCGCTTTGAAAATGATCTTCGCGTTTCCGTCGTCCATCGTTTTGGCGCTGCTTTTGAACGAACTGCGGCTCAAATGGTTCAAAAAAGTCGTGCAGACGGTTTCATACCTGCCGTATTTCATCTCGTGGGTCATTATTTCGGGCATGCTGTACGTATTTTTGCAGAAAGATTACGGGCTGATCAACAAGGTGCTCGTAAGCCTCGGCATGGAGCCCGTGTTCTGGTACGCGGATCCCGGCAAATGGCGCGCGATCCTGACCATCACGAATATCTGGAAAAACTGCGGTTGGGGCACCATCGTCTTTCTGGCGGGCTTTACGAATATTTCTCCCGATCTGTACGAAGCCGCCACGGTAGACGGCGCGGGCCGCTGGAAACAGACGCTGCATATCTCCATTCCCGGCATTATGCCCGTCATCATGGTCACGTTCGTTCTCAGTATTTCGGGGCTCGTCAAGGACGATTTCGAGCAGATATACGCCCTCGTCGGCACGAACAGCATTCTTTATGAAAAGGTAGACGTGATCAGCACCTGGGTGTACCGCCAGATCAGCAACGCAAGTTTCGAATCGTACGGCAACGGCACCGCGGTCAACCTGATGCAGAGCCTTTTAGCGCTCATTCTGACGCTGGGCGCCAACTTCGCCGTGCGACGCATGGGCTACGAAGGCATTTATTAAGGAGGGGACATGATTAAAAGAAGCAAGGGCGAAAAGGCGTTCAATGTATTCAATATCATCATTTTAACGTTCGGGGCGCTGCTCTTCATCATGCCGTACTGGCTGATCATATCCGCCTCGTTCACGGACGAACTGACGCTTTTAAAAAGCGGCGGGATCTCGCTGTTTCCCAAAAAGTTTTCCACCTACGCCTACGAATTTTTATTCACGACCAACAATTATATGCTGCTCTCCATCTGGAATTCGGTCAAAATGACGGTTCTCGGCACGCTCATCACGACATTTACCTGTCTATTGACCGCCTATCCCGTTTCCAAAAAATATCTAGTGGGGCGCAGGGGCATTATGGTGTACATCATCTTTACCATGCTGTTCGGCGGCGGGCTGATCCCCTCGTATTTATTGGTATCCAGCATCTTTCCCGATACCATGTGGGCGATCATCATTCCGGGGGCGCTCGCGCCGTATTATCTCATTCTGATACGGAATTACTTTATGTCCATTCCCGATTCGCTGGAAGAGGCGGCGACGCTGGACGGCGCGTCCAATATGCGCATATTTCTGAAAATTTATCTGCCGCTGTCCGTTCCCGTCATCGCGACCATCGTGCTCTTTTGCGCGGTTTCGGTGTGGAACAACTGGTTCGGCCCCATGCTCTATATCAGCAGCAAGGACAAATATCCCATTCAGTACATGATACAGCAACTTTTAAGTTCCGTCGACAGTATGCTCGGCGGCAGTTCCTCCACGGGGCTCATCCCCTCGGAAAGCGTAAAGATGGCCGCGGTCGTCGCGGCGTCTTTACCGATCATCATCGTCTATCCTTTCCTTCAGAAGTACTTTATCAACGGTATGATGATGGGAAGCGTCAAAGAATAAGGAGGTTTTCATGAAGAAAATAACAAAGATCCTGTTGGTTTTCCTGATTGCAGCGCTGTGCGTCGGTTCGTTTGCCGCCTGCGGCGGCGGGAGCGGCGGCATGACCAGCGACGGCCGATACATTCTGTCCGTTTACCGCGGCAGGAGCAGCGGCATGATCGACGGCAAGGACGACGCGCTCGTGACCGAGGCCATCGAGAAAAAGTTCAAAGAGGACACGGGCATCGGCATCGACTTGCAGATGACTCTGGAAACGAATACGTCCATTCCGCAGAAAGTCGATCTGGACTACTCGAAAAAAGACAAACAGATGGATCTCGTATTCCATTACGCCAGCGAGGACGTAGGCTCCGCGATCGTTAAGTACGCCAAAGAGAGCGAATCGGTAAAGGAAGTGGAGGGGCTTTTAGAACAGTACGGCCAGCATATTCTCGCCGCCATCCGCCAGGGCGATACAAACCATATCGCCGAAAAGACGGGCTACGTTCTGCAGGAAAACGGCGAATTGAAAATGACCATGATCCCAGGCGTGTACGCGGAAAAACAGTACGGTATCCTGCTCAACAAGACGTATATGAAACAGGTGCAGGATAAGACGGGGCTGGATCCCGAAACGTTCGACATTGCCAACGAAAACTATCAGAACATGAATTTCAAGCAGTTCGATACGCTCCTTCGCGCGATGAAATCCATTCCCGACGTGCAGTACTCCCTGACGGGGTATCCCTGGGATATTTCCCGCGTCATCGCGCCGACCTTCGGCGTGGACGCTATGAGTTACGGCTTGAAAGACGGCAAACTCGTCCCGTCGCAACTCACAGACGGTTTCGACCGCTATATCTCCACCATGTTCGAATGGGCGAAGGACGGCTTGTGGGCGCCCGACAGCAACAACAAGAGCGAAGTGCAGATGCGTTCGGATTTCATGATCGGCAAGAGCGGCGTGTTCATCGCCTATCCCGAGATCAACAACCTCATCCAGTTGCACCGCCAGGCGCGCGCGATGGAGGAGAATGCCGACACCGAATACATGATGATCGCACCCCTTGCGGACGTGGATGAGAACGGCGACACGCTCATCGAGAACGGGGAGCCCGTCGTGCACGGATTTTTGAAAAACAACCGCGCGTTCGGCGCCGTCATTCTTCCCATGAAATCCAAACATCCCGAGATCACCGTGCAGTTCCTCGACTGGATGTACGCCTCGCAGGAAAATTACGATCTCTGCAAATACGGCATCAAGGGGCAGCACTGGATCGAGGGCCCCGAAAAGGTCATCAACGGCGTGACCTACAAAACGTGGGAATATCCCGCCGCCAAATACGACGAATATACGCAGAATCCGCCCTATTCGGGTATGTGGGAACTTCTGCCCAATCTCAACGTATCCAACCGCGTGCGTTCGGATCTCATGGATAAGGAAATGGCATGGTACGTTGCGTGCACTTCGGAAAACGAGGCGCTCGCCAGCGTGACGGAAGGGGTTTGGCTGCCCAAGGTTTCCCGCTCGCTCGCTATGCAGGCGCAGACCGTAGACGGCAAATACGTGGAAGACATCCGTTCTTACGCCTGGACGGGGCTGACCAACAACGGCAAATCGCCCGTGGAAATTTTAAAGGACTACGTTGCGGAAGTGAGCGTTTCCTGCAAGGAATACCTCGACGCGGTGGACGCAAACTACCAGACGGCGAAACAGAAACTTGCCGAAAAGTTTGCATAAACGAAAAAGGACTGCTCGCGGCCCTTCTTGACGGAGAGTGAGGCGGCGCCTCGCTCTCCCTTTTTTTGATAAGGAGAATTGTATGAAAAAAACGATCGTGTTTTTACTGACCGCGCTTCTGGTGCTCGGCACGCTGGCGGGCTGCGGCGGAGAATCGCCGCACGGCGATCCCAACGCCAACAAGACCGTGCCCGAAGGCTATAAGCGGCTGGAGATCGAACAGGATTCCAACGGAAAGCAGGTATTGGGCGTAGGGACCGAACTTGACCCTCACTTTTTGTCCTGCAACGCAGGTCTGAGCGGCACGTTCCAACCCGACAGCAAAGAATCGGGCGAAAAGTGGGAAGTCAAGGCGAGCGACTGGGACGATATTTTCGTGCCGCGCATGAAAGAGATGAATTTAAAGCGCATCCGCACTATGGTTTTGCCCCATTATTTCTGCCCGAACGAAGCGGCTTATACCTCAAAGACTTACGACTGGCAGACAACGGAGATGAAATCGCTCTATCAGGTGCTCGACACAGCCCAGGAACTGGAAATGTACGTCAATCTGACCATGTGGGGCGTGGATACTTCCCATTCCGCATGGCTCGCCGCGGGCGACAGCGGCACCTGGTGCTGCGAACCGCAGGAGGGTAAAGAGGAAATTTTTGCGGAACTGTTCGCCACCATGATCAAATATCTCAGAGAAGAAAAGGGATATACCTGTATTCAAGAGATCACGCTCTACAACGAGCCGAACTCCTTCTATAACCGCTACGGCGCGATCACGGGGCACGAATTGTACACGGAAATGTGCATCGCCACGGACGAGGCGTTCAAAGAGGCGGGCATCCGTCAGGACGTGAAATTCAACCTTTCCGACGACGCGCGCGACTCCACCTGGCTGGGCAAATCCGCGGCCACTTTGGAAGGCGTGGCGGATATCCTCAATTCGCATACCTACGATTTTACCGAAGAACACACGAACGCGCAGATCCAATACGAACTGCCAACTTATAATTTAAAGAGTTATATGGACGCCATTGAAGACAGCCCTCTGCCGCATATGTTCGGGGAATTCGGCACGGGACACGTGGAACCGCCCAGCATCGCGACCGACCGCCATACCGAAATGCGCGGCTTGCAGATCGCGCGCATCGCCGCCAATATGCTGTATATGGGCTCGTGCGGGTTCAGTCACTGGCCTCTGTTCAGCCAGTACTATAACCGCCCGTCCTCCGATTTCGTTACGGCGTATACTTTCGAGATCATGAACATGGGATTGTGGGGCTATGCCGACGAAGATTACGCGCCCCGTCCCGTCTACTATGCGTACAGCCTGCTTTCGCGCTTTGTGCAAATGGGCGCGCATATCTATCCCGTGGAAACCAACGACGCGAACCTCGTCGCAGTCGCGCTCAAAACGGAGGAGGGAAAATGGACGTATCTCGTCGTCAACGACTCTGCGGAAACCAAAAACATTGCCTTTGTCAACAACACCAAATTTCCCGCGTCGCTCAACCGCTACGTATACGAGTTGGGAAACGTGCCGACGGACGGAAAACAGATACAGTCGGATAAGACGGTCACTGCGGACGGCCGCGTCGTTTCCGACAGGCTCGGCGGCATGACGTTCGCCGTGTACAGCGATCTTGAAAGCGGAGGTCGGACATGAAAAAGCGGTTGGCAGTCTTTTTGGGACTGATGTTATTTGCGGGCGTCGCCGCGGGCTGCGGCGGTCCCGCGGGCAAAAACGATACGTACCTTCTTCCCGACGGGTATAAGGAACTTGCCGTCGGCCGCGCCATGGAGAACGCGACCGACGGCATCGGCGTGGAATTCGACCCGCATTTTTTATCGCAGAATATTTCCAAAGGCGCGGCGAAAGAGGACTGGGAGATCGTCAGACGCCGCACGAAGGAACTCAAAATCCAAAAATTCCGCGTGCAGGTTTTGCCCGAGTGGTTCGAACCGCTCAACGACAACGACGATCCCGATACCGTGAATTGGGAGAATATCACCAAAGAGACCGAGGAGATGAAGTCGCTCTACGCGGTGCTCGACTTGGCGGAAGAGATCGGCGCGCACGTGAATATCACGCTGTGGGGCGTTTCCAAAACGGTAAAACTCATTCCCGGCACGCTGTCGGGCGAATTTAAAAATCCTTTCGCCGCCGAGGCGAACGGCAAAAAACATTTTTTGGGCGAGGGCAACAACTCCGACAAAAACTGGATCATGGGCGTCGCCGAAGAGATGGAAGAGGAATGGGCGGAAAGTTTTTCCATACTCGTGCAGATTCTCAAAAAAGATAAGAACTATTCCTGCGTAAAAGAGATCACGCCCGTCAACGAGCCGAGTTGGGCGTATTACGTGCAAAACGCGCAGAACCCCAAAGACGAGGCGGATTGGGACGGCTACGTGCGTATGTGCAAAAAGCTGGACGCCAAATTCAAGGCGGATCAAATACGCGACCTGGTGCTGTTCAATCTGTCGGACGACGCGGAAAATTACGACTTTCTCGCCAAAAGCGTGGAAGAACTGGGCGAGATCGCGGACCTTTTCAACTCGCACAATTATAAATTCAATCACGATACGCCCAACCAAAACATGACGGAATGGGAAGATCGCAACGCGGCGCAGACCGCGCGCCTCGGCAAGCCGCACTTTATCGGCGAATTCGGCTCCAACCAGAACCGCAACACGAGCACCCGCCAGTACGACGTGTACACCTACGAGCGCGGCGTGTTCCTCGTGCGTTCCATGCTCAACTACTTCAACGCGGGCGCCGTGGGCATGAGTTATTGGGTGCTGTTCGACCAATATTACAACCGCGGCGCGTCGTATAACGAGTTCATGCAGTTGGGGCTGTGGTGCCATAAAAAGGATACGTACGTTTCCGAACCCGAACTGCCCGCGCCCGAAACCGATTATCAGATCCGCCCGCAGTACTACGCCTACGGACTGATGGCGAACCACGTTTCGCGCGGCTCGAAGATCTATCCGCTGCGCACGGGCGACGAACTGATCGCCGCCTCCGCCTTTTTGCGCGGGGACGGCAAATGGGTGTACGTTCTTGCCAACAGTTCCGACGCGGACAAAAAATTCGCTTTCCGCAACGAATTTTACGGCGAATTCGACGTGTACGCCTATGCGGAAGACGCGCTGCCCGCGGGCGAAGCGATGATCGCGGCGACGGATACGGCGGCTTTTGAAAATCAGTGCATGCCCGTTACGAGCAAGGCGCACGGCGTTCTCGTACTCGTGCAAAAATAATAAAACGTTCGGCAGCATTCCTTGCGGATGCTGCCATCGTCTGCGGAGGAATTATGCAAAAGACAGACGCAAAATGGATATGGAACGCGAACACAAATTTTGACGCGCATCAGTACGCGGTATTCCGCAAAGAATTTACTATCAAAGGCAGGTCCGCGGCGCTGCACATTACGGCGGATTCCCGCTATCAACTCTATCTCAACGGCGAATATCTCGGTTTCGGACCGTTACGCGCCTATCCCGATCACTATAAAAAGGACGTCTACGAACTCGGCGGGCTGCTGAAAAAGGGAAAGAACGTCCTTTCCGTGCTCGTCGAACACTTCGGATGCGATACCTTTCAGTATCTGAAACGGGATGGCGGGCTGTTGGCTTGGCTGGAATCGGAAGGTGAAACCGTGTTGGTGAGCGATCGGTCGTGGAAAGCGGACGCCGCGCGCGAATATGCCGCGAACGTGCCGCGCATCAGTTGTCAGCAAGGCTACGAAGAGCAGGTCGACGCGCGCGCGTACTGCGGCTGGAAAGAAATTGTCTGCCGTAAAAAGATGCCGTCCGCGCTCGAATTGCGCCCTTACGACGACGGCCTGCATAAGGAATTGCAGGAGCGGGATATCCCTTTTCTCACGCGTACGCCCGTATACCCCGCGCGCCTCGTCGAAACCGAGCGCATCGTCGGGAAAAACGCGCAGGTTTGCCTCGACTACCGTAAAATCCTGCCGCGCGACGGATTCGACTGCACGCCCTGGAAAATCAGCGCGGGGCTGCTTTTCCGCGTGCGCGCCCGAAAGGCGCACGCCGCCGAATTACGCTATTGCGAGTGGTACCGCGAAGAGATGCTCGTCAACGGCGCGCCCGCGGACAACGGAAAGTTTTTCTTCCGCCGCGGCGAAAACTGGATATTTCTGCGCGAAGAGGGCACGCGCCATTCAAGCGTCGTCGGTTTTTCCCTTTCGGGCGAAGGGGGACTCGCCGTCGAAAACGCTTATCTCGTCGGCCCGTTCGCGCCCGATGAAAAGATGACAGGTGATTTCGCGCACTACAAGACGGTCGCGGGGGAAACGATCGGAACGGCGGAAAAGGAAAGTATTTTCCAAAACGCTGCCCGCGGCTGTTTGGATAAGATTCCCGAAAGGTTTCTCGTCGATCTGACGAGCGATCTGATTCCCGAAAACGTGTTTTTGAAATGCTACCGCGAGCCTGCCGAACCCTGTTTCGGCGTACAGGAACGGCAGTATCTCTCCGAACGGCTCACGGCGGGTAATTCCGCCGCGTTGCAGACGGGCGGGGAAGAAATACGTTTATTGTTCGATTTCGGCACAGAACTCGTCGGGTTTCTGTGTTTGGATATTACGGCGGAAGCAGGCGCGGTTTTCGATTTCCACAATTTTGAATTCATTCAGCCCGACGGGCGGAAAAATTTCGCAGAGGGCATGAACAACACCTGCCGCTATACCGCGAAAGCGGGGCGGCAGACCTTCCGCTTTGCCGTGCGGCGCGGGCTGCGCTACTGCTACGTAACGGTGCGCGGCTGCGAGAGCGCCGTCTTTCATAAGTTGTACGTCGAGCGCTGTTCCTATCCGCAGACGGGGCGCGGCGATTTTCTTTGCAGCGACTGGAAACTCAACCGCATTTACGAAGTCGGCAAAAACACCCTCGTCAACTGCGCGGAGGATACTTTTACCGACTGCCCCACCTACGAACAGGCGCATTGGGTGGGCGATATGCGCAACGAGGCGCTCGTGCACTTTATGATGAGCGGCGACAAAGTGCTTTGGCTGCGCTGTTTAAAACAAGTGGGCGAATCGCTGGAATATTCGGATATCACCCTGTCGCAGGTGCCGAGCGGCTGGTTCAACGTATTGCCATGCTGGACGTTCCTGTGGATGCGTTCGGTCTGCGAATATTACCGTTATACGGGCGATCGAAAGGGCGCAAAAGAACTCGTTCCGTTCCTGCTTAAAAATTTCGAAGGCATCCGAAAACACGTCAACGACGACGGGCTGTTTCAGATGTTCGCCTGGAATATGTTCGACTGGGCGGCGATGGACACCCCCTGCGACGGCGCGGTGACGCATCTCAACTGTTTCGCCGTGCTCGCGCTTTCCGAAACCGCCGCGTTTTTGCAGGAATTCGGCGAGCCGCGCGCCGCACAGTGCCGCACGCTCGCGGATTCGATCAACGCCGCGATCAACCGTTTGTTGTGGGACGAAAACAGGCGCGCCTATGCCGACTGCCTTCGGTATCGGGGCGGGAAACGCGTTTTGAGCGGCGTGTTCAGCCAGCAGACGCAGACGGTCGCCTTCATGAGCGGCGCGGCGCAAGGGGAAAGAAAGGAGCGCTGCCGCGCGCTGATGGAAGCGCCCGAAGAGGGGTTTGTGCGTGCGGGCAGTCCCTTTTTCGAATTCTTTTATCTGGAAGCGATGATGCGACGTGGCGACGATGCCGCGTTTATCGGCGATCTTACGCGCAGTTGGGGCAAGATGATCGACACGGGATGCGATACCTTCTGGGAAATGTGGACGTATGCCGCGCCCGACGGCAGGTTGACGCGCAGCCATTGTCACGGCTGGTCGGCTGCGCCCGTCTATTTTCTGGCCGAATACGTGCTCGGCGTTACGCCCGTCGAGGCAGGCTACAAAAAAGTGCGCATTCGTCCGCACGCCTGCGGGCTCGAATGGTGCCGCGGCGCGGTCCCCACGCCTTACGGCGACATTCATGTACGCTGGGAAATGGTTTCGGGGGAAATGCGCCTTACGTGCAGCGTACCCGAAGGCGTGGAAATTGAATACTGATAATGATACCGGAGGTAATTATGTACGTAGTAGGGTTTGACATCGGCGGAACGAAAAGCGCCGTTTTGATCGCGAAGATCGCGCAGGGAAAGGTTGATTTTCTGTCGCGCAGCCAGATTTGTACGGAAGGCTCGTGGCAGAGCGTTCTGGACCGCCTTTGCGAAATATACGAGCGCCAACTCGCGCTTTTGGAACTTTCTAAACAAGATATTACGGCGGCGGGCGTATCCTGCGGCGGCCCGCTGAACAGCGAAAAGGGGCTTATCCTGTCGCCGCCCAATCTGCCCGGCTGGGACAGCGTGCCCGTTTGCGCCTATCTGGGTGAAAGACTGGGGGTACCGGTCCGTCTGATGAACGACGCGGACGCGTGCGCGGTGGCGGAATGGAAATTCGGCGCGGGCGTCGGCAAGAAAAACATGATATTTCTCACCTTCGGCACGGGACTGGGGGCAGGGCTCATTTTAAACGGCGCGCTGTACAGCGGCACCAACGACATGGCGGGGGAAGTAGGGCACGTGCGACTGGAAAAAGACGGTCCTGTCGGCTACAATAAAGCAGGCTCGTTTGAAAGTTTTTGCAGCGGCGCGGGGATCCGCCAGATCGCGCAGAAATATGCGGCGAAATGCCTCAATCACGGCGAACCCGTCAGTTTCTGCCGCGACGCGGACGTTATACCCAAGATAGACGCCAAGCGCGTCATCGAATGTGCGGAAGAGGGGCACGAGGACGCGATCGCCATTTTGCGCGAAACGGGCGCGTATTTCGGGAAAGGACTTGCGATCCTAGTGGATATTCTCAATCCCGAACTGATCGTGGCGGGCAGCGTGTTCGTGCGCGCGCATAAATTTTTGTACGACAGCGCCATGGAAACGCTCAAAACCGAGGCGTTGGGCGCGTCGCTCTCCGTATGTCGGCTGGCACCCGCCATGCTCGGCGAAAAAATAGGCGATTACGCGGCGGTCGTCGCGGCGACGAGGGGACAAGATGAAATTATTTGAACGTTCTTTAAACGGCGAATGGCAACGCCGCCTCGTAGGCGGCGGCAAAACTTTGCGCGGCAACGTACCCGGCGACGTCAGTTACGATGCGTTTTTAAACGGCGAAAAGCCCGACTACCGCGCGGGGGACAATTACAAACTGTACGCCGACCTCGTGCAAAGCGACTTCGAATATTCCCGCGAACTGACCGTCGGACGCGAACTTCTCGCCTGCGACGACGTCGTTTTACAGTGCGACGGGATAGATACCTTTTCGGAAATTTTCGTCAACGGCGTGTCGGTGGGCAAGACCGACGATATGTTCATGCAATACAAATTTTCCGTCAAAGCGGCGCTGCGCGAGGGCAAAAACGAAATCAGAATTTTGCTGCGCTCCACCCTGAAAGAGATGGAAAAGTTTGAAAACGACCGCTACGTATCCATTTTCAACGAAAAGAGGATTTTCGTGCGCAAGGCACAGTGCCATTTCGGTTGGGATTGGGCGCCCAATCTGCCCGGGTACGGCGTGTGGCAGGGCGTATCGCTGTACGGCGAAAACAAGTACCGCATGCGCGATATCGCCTTTTTCACCCGCCGCGACGGCAGCGTGCGCGCGGAAATTACTTGGAGTTTTTCCGATTATTTCGACGAACGCGCCAAAGACGACGAGGCGGTTTTGGAAATTTTCGGGGACGAATCGCTCACCCTTCCCGTGCTCGGCTGCAAGGATAAACTTTGCGGCAAAAAGAGCGTTCTCAATTTTCATATCCCGAACGTGCGGCTGTGGTGGCCCAACGGATACGGGAAACAGGAATTTTATTACGCCCGCGTGCGATTAATGCGCGAAGGAAAGGCGCTCGATACCGCTGTGCGGCGGTTTGCCGTGCGCGAGATCGAACTCGATCAGAGCGCGTACGACGTGCGCTCCAATATCTGCCGCCTGAAAGTAAACGGCGCGCCCGTGTTCTGCAAGGGCTCCAACTGGGTGCCAGCCGACTGTTTTGCGGGCACGCTGGATGAGAGCCGATACGAAACGCTCTTGGAACTTGCGCGGCGGGCAAACTTCAATATGCTGCGCGTATGGGGCGGCGGCTATTACGAAAAGGATGTTTTTTACGACAAATGCGACGAAAAGGGCATCATGATCTGGCAGGATTTCATGTTCAGTTGCTGTGATATTCCCTACGATTCCTTTGAATTTATCGAAAAGATCACCGCGGAATCGGAAAACGTATTCGCCCGCCTTCGCAGTCACGCGTGTATCGCGCTCGTCTGCGGCGGCAACGAACTCAAAGGCACGCTCGACCCGACCGAGGAACCCGTGTACGGTCTGCCGTTCGTCGATTACATTCTGCGCGGCATCGCGCAGAAATGGTTTCCCGATCTCCCTTACGTCAATCAAAGTCCCTTTGGATTTACCGAAGTCGCCAACGACCTTCAAAACGGAGACACGCACACCAACTGCTACGAAGAGGCGATCATCGGCGGAGATATGGCGAAATACCGCGACGTGCTGGCGAAAAACCGCGCGGCGTTCTTTTCCGAGTGCGCGGTTCTGGGGCCCTGCCGCTACCGTTCCCTGAAAAAATTTATGCCCGCGGAGAAACTGTGGCCGCTCAACGATCTGTATACCGAGCGCTTTGTGTCGAATCCCTATTCGCCCTGTCCGCTCACCTTTGCCGAGAGGGAACTTTTGACTGCGCGCCAACTGTTCGGCGCCGTAAATAACGCGCGGGAGTTCTGTCACAAAGGTATGCAGGCGCATTACGAAATTTTGAAGAGCGAGATCGAGCACGCCCGCGCGCAACGTTTTTGCGGCGGCTTTATGAACTGGATGTACAACGATATCTGGCCCACGGGCACCTGGTCGGTGGTGGACTACTATCTGGAACCGAAATCCGCGTACTACGCCATGCGGGAGGCGTTCCGCCCTCTGCACGCCTTTTATACAAAGGAAACGGGCGGATTCCGCGTCAACGTCGTCAACGATACGAGGCGCGAAGCCGCGGGCACGCTCACGCTGTGCGGCAAGCGGCTCAGCGGCGAAATTTTATGGCGCGAGCAGAAGTTTGTGCGCGTCGGGGCCGCGAAAACCGCCTTTTTCCCCATGCTTGCGGGCAGGGAGCGCGCCGACTACTGGACGGCGGAATTTGCCGCGGAAGGGGAAATTATCAAGAGCGTGTATTTCCCGAATTTATGGGATCTGCCTTTCGAAAGCGACTATACGTACGAGGTCGCGGAAACAAACGGGGGATATTTTGTGGATATCCGCGCCCGCGCGTTCGCCCGCGCCGTAAGCCTTGACGTCGCCAAAGAAAACGCGCGCGTTCGGTATTCGGAAAACTTTTTCGATCTCGAGGCGGGGGAAACGCGCCGCGTGTTTTTGGAAACGAGTGAAACGTTGCGCGCGGAGGATATCCGCGTGAGCGATTTTACGAAATTGCCCGAAGAATAAAAAAGAGGGGATATCCCCTCTTTTTTATTTGTAGTTTTTTGCGGCTTGCAGGAAATAGTGGATATTTTCCGCGCTCACGTCGCCCTGTATGTTGTGGGCGGCGGCGAAAATGTAGCCGCCGCTTTCGCGGAAGGTGTCCATCAGATTTCTGACCGCCTCGCCGATGCTCTCTTTGTTGCCGCGCGGAAGTACGCTCTGCGTATCCAGTCCCCCGTGAAAGGCGATGTTCGCGCCGTACGTTTCTTTGAGTCTGCAAGGCGCCATATCCCCGCTGCACGGCTGTATGGGATTGAGGATATCCACGCCCGCCTCGATGAGCGAGGGGATGAGCGAAAACACGTTGCCGCACGAATGGTGTAAAAATTTCGCCTTTGTCTTTTCTTTGGTAAAGCGCACGCGCTCCTTGAAATAGGGCAAAATCATTTCGTCGAACATGGTTTTGGAAAAGAACGTGGAACTCTGCGTGGCGAAATCGTCGCCGCTGGAAGTGTAGTGGATATAATCGCCGATCGCCCCGTAATAGAGGTCGGAAACTTGTTTCTGATAGGCTAAAACGCGCTCGAAAAAGCAGTGCACGACTTCGGGCTCCGCCGCCATGCGATAGAGAAAATCGTCGAATCCGAACATCCAGCAGCCCAGTTCGAAAATGCCGTACACGGGGTGCGAGGCGCAGATCACGGAATCGGTATTTTCATACAGATATTTTGCCTGCCGTTTGATCGCGTCCAGCGCTTTTACGTCGATCGAATCGGGATCGGGAAAGGGATAATTTTCCACGTCTTTAAGACTCGCGTCTTTGAGGGGCGAATCTACGATATCCCAGTATATTCCCGTAAATTTGCGCGTAACGCCCCATTCGTCCACGTACGCCGTATCGTCGATCTTGCGGTACAAACTCTTTTTGGGCGCGAGGATATACCCCACCCCGCGCGTGTCGATATCGTATTCGCGCAGAATGCGCTCGTCGATGGAGGCGGTCGCCGCAAAGGGCAGGCGCTCGTCCTCGTCATTCCCGTAAAAGCCCAAAAAGTCTTTCATTTTGGCGATCACCGCGCCGTCCGCCGTCGAGAGCGGGCACCCGCCGAAATCCACGGGTATCTTTTGCGGCGCGCGGTGCGAAACCGTGTCTAAAAAATCTTGCCTTCTCATGTTTTCCTCCCTGAAACTCATTTTGCCACCGAATCCGCGTCGAACGAGCCGTCGAGCGCGGCGATCTTTTTAAGATAAGATTTATATTTTTCGAGATCGAAGGGCGGTTTGCCGTGCAGATAGTGATTGACGATGGTTTCGCCGCCGACGTGCAATTTTAGCAAAAATAATTTGTGCACGCCCGTGGAAACGCGCACCCTTCCCACCGCCGTATTTTCGTTTGCGGGGCTGTAAAATTCGCCCGCAAGCACGGTTTCGCCCGTGTCCGCGTCGATGACTTCGTATTCGCCCTTTTGATCTTTCGAGCCGTCGTTGGCGACTACGACTTCCAAATGCCAGTTCTGAGGCTCCCGCATCATTAGGACCACGGGCTTTTGCACCCGTTTGATATAATAGTAGGCGAGTTTTTTCTGTCCGTAATAGTCGCATACCGCGTCGGAAAACTGCGGCCAGCCGTCCTGTACGTTCCACCAGATGATGCCGCTCTTATCCCATTTCGAGAGCCGTGCCCATTCGATGAAAAACTTTTTCGCCTCCGCCTGCGAAACTTGCGAGGCGAACGCGAACGTCTGTAAGTTTTGCGCCTCGATGCCGAAAAATTCGCCGATCTGGTCGCTCATCAGTTTCAGGCGGTAACTGAAAAAATCGCCTTTGCCGTCGGGCGCGGTGCAGTGGGCGATCCACTCGTCGTTGTTCTGCCACGGCCATAACTTGTCGGGCGAAAGAAATTTTTTCATCGAAGATACGTTCGGGCAGCCGTGATAGCCGATCTCGCTGATAAAGTGCGCTTTCGAGCCCGTGTAATAGTTTGCCTTGAAACAATCCCGCGGGCCCCACAGATGATTTTCGGGCAGCAAATTTTCGTCGCGTTTCTCCCATGCCGCGGGCGATACGTAGGGCGATGAGGGCAGATAGGGGCGGAACGGATCGTATCGAAAGAGCGTTTCGGGAACGGTCTTCCGCGTAATCAGATTGTTTGCGGGGTCCATTTCGTTGACCATCAGCCCCCAGTCGCACTCGTTGTCGCCGCAATACAGAAGGAGCGCGGGCGAATTGCGCACGCGCAGGCACAGTTTTTTCACTTCCTCGCGCATCTGTTTCTGAAATTTTTCGTCGGTCGGCACCATCTGGCACGCCATCGCGAGATCCTGCCATACGAAAATGCCGTTATCCTCGCAAAAGCCGAAAAACCCGTCGTCCTCGTATACGTTCCCGCCCCAACAACGCACGATATTGCAGTTTAAATCGCGCACCTTATCCAAAATGGCGGGGATGCGTTCCTCGTCCCGCGCGTGCAGCGCGTCCGCGGGCACCCAGTTGGTACCCTTGCAGAAGACGGGGATACCGTTTAAAAGCACGCGGAATCTGCCGCCGTTTTCCTTGCCCGCGAGGTCTGAATGCTCAATTTCGACGGTGCGCAGCCCGAAACGGTATTGCTTTTCGTCGAGTACTTCGCCGTTTTCCGAAATCAGCGAAACGCGCGCCTCGTACAAATTCGGCTCGCCGTAATCGCGCACCCACCAGAGTTTTGCGTCCGCAACGTCGATGCGCGCCGTCGAAACGCAAAAATTCACCTTTTCGGCATAGTCTATCTCGCTGTCGCCGCACTTTGCCGAAAGTCTGAGCGTCGCCTTGCCGTACAGTTCGGGCGGACAGCGGAGGGAATACTGGAACCAGAGCGTCGCCCGCCGTGTATCCGCGCGCAGTGTGGCGAAATAACAGTTTTCGATCCCGATATCTTTGCGGAATAAGATCTCCGCCCCGCGCCAGATCCCGCCCGAAAGCAGGCGGGGCATGATATCCCAACCGAACATATGCGGCGCTTTTCTGAGCCGTACGCTCGCGAAATTGAGGGGAAAGGCGACCATATAGGCGTAATATTCCTCTTTCGAGGCGGCGCGCACGGGCGAAAAGATATGTACGAACAGCCGATTTTCTCCGATCTTCGCCGTTGTTGCGATATCGAACGCGTGCTCCACGAGCATATTGTCGCTCGCACCGATCTTTACGCCGTTTAAAAAGTATTCCGCGATCGTGTCCACGCCGTGAAAGACGAGATAAGGGTTGCCCGCCGACTGCTTTTCGTCGAGAGAAAAGGAGATCTCGTACCACAAATCGTACAATTCCCGCCCGCGCAGGGATAAAATGTTGTTGCCGAAATAAACGTCCCCGATTTTTCCCGCGTTCATCAGATCGATCTCCGCGTTCGAGGGAATGGCGGAAGGGATGCTCTCCCTCCCCGCAAGATCGTCGGGCGTGCGCACCGAATCGACGTCTTTGATCAGATAAAGTCTGCACGCGCCGCGCAGTGACAGCGGTTCCATATTTCTTTCCTCCCTTATGGCTTTTTCCTATTATATAATAAAAAAAACGGCAAGTCAAACAATTAGTAAAATTATTTTACTAATACACTTGCAAACGAGAAGAAGTTTTGATATAATTTAGAAAAGCAAAAAATAAAGGGGCAGAAATGAACTCGAAACAACTGGTGAAAAACGCGATCGCGGGCGCGGGCGTCGACCGCATACCCGTATATTTGTTCAACAAGGATATCGAACAATCGGATATCGTTTCCTACTGCGTGGAAACGGCGGAAAGTTTTCACGGCGACGATCCGAACCGTTCGGAATGGGGCTTTTTATGGGAGCGGCTCGACGATACGATGGGGCAGCCCAAAGAACCCGTCATCAAAGACTGGGCGGATCTGAAAAATTATCGCCCGCCCGACGGCAGGGACCGTTCGCGCCTTCGGAGCCTTCCCGCCTTTTTGGAAAAATACAGAGATAAGTATATCGTTGCGGGGTTCGGCATCACGGGGTTCGGGATCCTGACCTTTTTGCGCGGATTCGAAAATACGCTGGAAGATCTGTATCTGGAACGCGAGAATCTGGAAACGCTCGCGGATATGGTGTTCGGATACGAGGAGGACGTCATCCGCCGTCTCGTCGAAACGGATATCGACGCGGTGGCGTTTTACGACGATTGGGGCATGCAGTTTTCGCTGATGATCAGCCCCGCGCTGTGGCGTGATTTTTTCAAGCCGCGCTACAAGCGCCAGTTCGACATCGTGCACGCAGCGGGCAAGCACGTTTATTTTCATAGTTGCGGCTATGTGTTCGATATTTTGGAAGATCTCGTCGAGATCGGGGCGGACATATTCAATTTCAACCAGCCCGAAGTGATGGGGCTGGAAAAATTGGCGAAATTCCGCGGCAGAGTGTGTTTCAACTGCCCCGTCGATCTGCAAAAGGTCGCGATCAACGCCGACCGCGCGGCGATCGAGGCGTACACGCGGCGGCTCGTCGAAACGTTGGGCACGGGATCGGGCGGGTTTATCGGCTACGTGGAAGAGTACCGTTCCATCGGCCTTTCCGATGAAAATTACGGTTACATGGTCGACGCGCTGCGAAATTATCGGCCATGAAAAAGTTTATCATATGTTTATTGTGCGCGCTGTTTTTATTGCCCGCCGCGGGCTGCGGCGCGCCGAAGGAGGAAAATGCAATGAAATACGGTCTGTCAAATCAAAACGGAACGCTCGTTTTCGAGGGCGCGCCCTATTTCGGCATGGGCGTCAATTTTTACAATCTGTTTAACAGTTCGTTCCCGAAAGAAGAGGGGGACGCGTTCGACGTGTCCGTTGCCTTTTACGGGCTGAAAGTGCTGGCTGAAAACAAGATCCCCTATGTGCGCGCAAATCTGGGCGGCTATTACTGGCACGAACTGCCCGTCTATCTCGGACGCAAAGAGGAATACCGCGCCGCGATCCTGAAAATCGCAAAAGAGGCGGAGCGGCTGGGCGTGGGGATCATTCCCAGTTTTTTCTGGCTCATTCAATGCGTGAGCGATTATTACCGCGAGCCCATGCGCGCCTGGGGTGACGAAACAAGTCTTACGCGGCGTTTCATGCGGGAATTCACCGCCGACATGACCGCGCTTTTAAAGGACTGTCAAAGCATATGGGGATGGGAATTCGGCAACGAATACAACCTCGGCGCGGACCTTCCCAACGCGGCGGAAAACCGCCCGCCGCTATACGACGGCAGTCCGCGCGACGCGTCCGACTGCATCACTTTGACGGATATCGAGAGCGCGTTCGGCGAGTTTTCCGAGATCGTGCGCGAAAACGATCCGCACGATCGCATGATCACCAGCGGCAACGCCACGCTGCGAGCGTCCCAGTACAATATGCACGCCTACGGCGCCTGGATACAGGATACCGAAGAAGAGCACGAAAAGGTCACCGAGAGGTTTCATCCCGCATATATGGACGTCGTCAGCGAACACATTTATTTTCGGAAAGAAAATTATTTCGGTAGGGAAATGACGCTCGAAGAATATCTCGCGTATACGATGGAAATGTGCGCGTCGATCAAAAAGCCTCTCCTTGTCGGAGAATTCGGTCACAACGATCTCACCGAACCCGAGCCTACGGAGGAAAGAAAAGAGGCGGCGTACCGCTACATGGCGGGCTGTATGGTGGATTTCAACGTGCAGGCGAGCCTTCTTTGGAATTACGACCCGCTCGGCGGCATCGAATACAGTTTCACCGAAACGAGCCGCAAGGGGCAGTTTCTCTTCGCGCTGATACGCGAATGCAACGAAGAATACGCAAAAAAGACGAAATAAAAAAAAGACCGACGCGCGTCGGTCTTTTTCGTTACAGTTTGAGATAGTGATAGAGCACGGTGCACGCGCCGCCGAGCGCCTGTTGCGCCGAGGCGATGGAGGCGCGCATCAGTTGCACGCGCTTGTATCCCGACAGCAAAATGCGGTTGTTGATTTCCGATTCGATATAGGCGAAATATTTGTCGCTGAGTTGCGCGTACACGCCGCCGATGATGATCGCCTCGCAGTCCAGAATATTCACCGCGTTGATGAGACCGATGATCAGATGATCCAGACTGCGGAACAGCAGTTTTTCGCCTTCCGCGTCGGCATCGCAGAATGCGAGCAGTTGCGAAAAGTCGGTAAAATCTTTGCCGAAAGCGGCGTTGAACTTCGCGAGCACCGCGTTCTGGTTGATAAACGTTTCCAGACAGCCGCGGTTGCCGCAGTAACAGAGTTCGCCGTTCGGGTCGATACAGGTATGCCCGATCTCCGCGCCGCTCGACCGCCTGCCGTTCAAGAGGCGGTGGTTGGTGATGATCCCGACGCCCACGCCCTGCGTGGCGAGAAAATAAATAAAATCACCGATGTTTTTTCCCTTGCCGTACATCTGCTCCGCCAGCGCGCAGGCGTTGCCGTCTTTCTGGATATAGGTGGGGATCCTGAATTTGTCTTTGAGGTAGCGGCATACGTTGAAATTATTGATCCCGAAAAAATTGGGCGGGTTGATGATCAGCCCGTTTTCGGCGTCCACGGGCCCCGGCGTCACCACGCCGATCCCGAGAATGTCGTTGGGCTTGTAGCGTATGACGTATTCCAGTTCCGATTCGATCTTATGCAAAAGCGATTGCAGATTTTCGCCGCTGAGTTTGATTTTTTGCTGGATGATGATATTCAGTTTCATGTCCACGCGCGAAACGCTTAAAAAATCGCGGCCGATGGTCACGTCGATGATATGCGGCGCCTCGGGGTGCACGACGAGATAGATGGGCCTTCGTCCCGGCAGGCTGTCCTTGGATTCCTGCGTGCCCGTTTCGCAGATCAATTTGTTCTGGATCAGTTCGTTGACGAGATTGGTGACCGTCATTTTCGTCAGTCCCGTCTTTTTGGCAAGGCCGATGCGGGTGGTGCAGTCATCCAAGATCAAGTGTCTGAGTAATGTATTCAAATGCTGTTCTTTGACAAGTTGTCCGCTTTTGATATTGTTTTTTGTCATTTCGTTTCCCACCTCTGCCTGCGCATGAAACTCTCATTCTTCCCTAATATTATAAAGGAAAATGATCGAAAGGTCAATACAAAACAAAATAATCCCCAAATCTTTTGGCGCGCTGCAAAATAATACGATTTTTGCGCAAACCAGGACGTGGCGCCGCGCGTGCGGATGTGATATACTGATTGTATACGCAAAAAGCAAAGAACAGGTGATATCATGAAAATAGCGATCGGCGTAGATACGGGCGGAACGTATACCGACGCCGTACTCTACGATTTCGACGAAAAGAAAATTCTGGCGGGCGCCAAAGCGCTCACCACCAAAGAAGATCTGTGCATCGGCATCGCGAACGCGCTGGACGCGCTGCCTCAAGAACTCTTCGCGCGCGTGCGCATGGTCTCGCTGTCCACCACGCTCGCGACCAACGCCTGCGTGGAAAACAAGGGCGGCAACGCCAAATTGATATTTTTCGGAGGCGATAAGGTCATTTTGGACCGCTACGGCGCGCAGTACGGTCTGCCGCCCTCCTCCGAGATCTGGATACCGCCCTGCAAGACGGGACTGGACGGCAGTATCCCGCAGCCGCCCGACTGGAAAAAATTCGAAAAAGAGGCGTCCGCTTTTTTGAAAAACGCCGAGGGCGTGGGCGTCATCGAACTGTACGCCATGCGCAACAACGCCGTCATCGAAAAGGGCGCTAAAGAGCGGCTGCAAAGCCTTTCGGACGTTCCCGTCACCTGCGGCTGCGAACTGTTCAACGAACTCAACAGTTTGCAGCGCGGCGCGGGGACCCTTTTAAACGCGCAGTTGTATCCCGTCATCCGCGATTTTATCCGCGCCGTCGAAAAGGTGATGAAGGCGCGCGGGCTTGCCGCGCCCGTGGTCATCATGCGCAGCGACGGCAGCCTGATGAGCGAACGGTTCGCCCGCCTGCATCCCGTGGAAACGCTGCTTTGCGGTCCCGCGGCGAGCGTGATGGGCGGGTTCGGGCTGACCGACGAGAAGAACGCAGTCATCGTGGACATGGGCGGCACCACTACGGATATTGCCGTCGTCGTGGACGGGATCCCCGTGCGCGCGGGCGACGGCGTTTCCATCGGCAAATGGCGCACCTACGTCAACGGGCTTATGATCCGTACGTTCGGTCTGGGCGGCGACAGCGCCGTGCGCTACCGCGACCGCAAACTCGTTTTGGAAGAGTTCCGCGCGATCCCGCTGTGCGTGGCGGCGGCGTGCTGGCCGCAGATCCGAACGCGCCTGCAACAACTTGTGGACGAGGGAAAGATCGTGCATTCGCATTTCCGTCACGAGTTTTACGCGCTCGCCAAAGAGCCCGATCTTGCACGCTTGAACGAGGAGGAACGCGCGCTTTGCCGCGCCCTCAAAGACGGGCCTCTTATTCTGGAAGACGCGGCGGCCGCGATGGGGAAAGATCTGTATACTTTCCGCATTCCCCGCCTGTTGAAGGAGGGGACCGTGCAGGTGATCGGACTGACGCCCACGGACGTGATGCACGTGCGCGGGGATTTCGAGCGGTTCGACGGTTCCGTTTCCCGCATGGCGGCGGAAATCGTGGCGGGCAATCTGGAGATCGCGACCGAACAACTCTGCGAACGGGTATACGCGGAAATACGGCATAAGATGTACGTGAATATCGTCAAGATCATCCTGCAATACCAGGACGGCTTTTACAAGAACGGAAAGTTCGGCGAAGAGAGCGACCATTGGATCGAAGAGTGCTACCGTACCGCGCTCGGCAAGGGACGCGGCGTGGCGCAGGCTGAACTGAAAACGAATTTCAAACTCGTGGGCATCGGTGCGCCCGTCGGACTGTTTTTGCCCGAGGTCGCGCGACTTCTGGGCACGACAGCCGTGATACCCGAGCATGCCGAAGTCGCCAATGCGGTCGGCGCGGTCACGGGCAACGTCTACGCCGCCTGCACCGCGGAGATACGGCAGAAAACGGGCGAAGGCTTTATCGTGTACGGCAACGCCGAAACGCGGGAATTCGAAACGCTGGAAGATGCGGAGGCGTTCGCCGCCGCTGACGCGGAGAGCGCCGCCCGCGCCGAAGCGAAGGCGCGCGGCGCGGCGGGCGAGATCTCCGTCGTCACCCGCTCCGAATACAGCACGTCCGCCACACAGTACGACGACGATGAGGAAAAGTTGTTTCTGGGCGCCGTCGTCACCGCCGAAGCGATCGGCTCGGTGGGGTTTACAAAATAAAAAACGCGGATCCGCACAGCGGATCCGCGTTTGCATTTTCGTCGTTTCTATGTTATAATACAGGGGAAAATTCAAAAAAAGGGGGAGCGCCGTGAAATTTACCGATCGACTGAAAAGCGTGCGCGGCGCGAAAAAAGCCGCGCTGATCGCCGTATCGATCCTCTGTATCGGCGGTGCGGTCGCCGCCGCCGCGTTGCACCTGCCCGATCTGTGGTTTCAAATTCTTTCCTACGTGTTCTATGCGCTTTCCGCGCTCTCTCTCGTCTATCTCATATACGTAGTAATTTGTTTTGTACCGAAAATGAAAACGAATATTACGCGTTGGGCGCAGAATTACGAATTTACCGACAAACTTTTACACGATTACGGATATCGCACGGTGGCGTTCGGGCTCGTCACCTGGGCGGTCAGCGTGGCGTACGCCCTGTTTCAGGGCACGCTCGCCGTGCTTTCCCATTCCGTCTGGTTCGGCGCGTTGGCGGGGTATTATCTGGTACTCGCATTCCTGCGCGGCGGCGTGATCCTGCGAGGACGCAAGGGCGAAACGGAAGAGGAAAAGAATTTGCTGCGCATCCGCGTCTACCGTACGGGCGGGATCCTCCTCATCGTGCTCACGCTGGCGCTTTCGGCGGCCGTCGTACAGATGGTTTACGCAAACCGCGCGTTCGAATACGCGGGGCTGATGATTTACGCCTCCGCCGCCTACGCATTTTATAAGATCATCATGGCGCTGTATAATCTTGTCAAGGCGCGCAAGCAGAGCGATTTCAAGATACGCGCGGTGCGGAATATCAACTTTGCCGACGCGGCGGTTTCCGTGCTCGCCTTGCAGACCGCCATGTTTCAGGCGTTCTCGCCCGAAGCGGACGTGAGCCTTTACAACGCGGTCACGGGCGGCGCTGTCTGCCTGCTCATCGTCGCGCTGGGCGCGTTTATGTTCGTGCGGGCGACGATCGCGCTGAAAAATCAAGGATAACAAAAATATAAAAGAGCGCAAACCGAAAGGGTTTGCGCTCTTTTTCTATGTAGGGGAAGGTTCCGCGTGCTTGCGGTATTCGGAGGGGCTTTGGCCGGTCAGTTTTTTAAAGGTCACGGAAAACTGCGAGATATTGGCGAATCCGCAGGTGGTGGCGATATCCGCGATACAGATGGTGGAATTGCTCAACAAAAGTTTCGCGTGGTCTATCTTTTTCTGCAATATATAGTTGAGCGGGCTCATGCCCGTCTTTTTTTTGAACGCGTGGCGGAAATGGTCGTACGAATACCCCGAAAGTTTCGCAAGATATCCGAGATCGATGTCCGAAGTGTACTGCTCGTTGATATAGCGCAGCACGGGCGAAAAACTGTTCTGCGAATAGGGGGCGTCGTTCTGGCGCGTCAAACCGAGCAAAAGTTGCCCCGTCAAAAGCGAACACATGAAATAAAAGTCGGATTCCTTGTTGATCGTTTCGTTCTGTATCTGTTCCAGAAGTTTTAAAACCGACTTGTCGTGGTCGCTGTACAGTTTATCGCATTGCAGTTTTGCGTCCGCTTCGGCGGGCGTAAAGCCGAGGCACAGGACTTTGACTTTGCTCAAGTGCGATTCGTTGTGGGGACGGTTGCGGGGGTAGATGAGAAAATTGCCCGCAAAGCACTTGTAACTCTCGCCGTTGGTGTCGGATACGGAGTTCCCGTCGCAAAAGTACGTCAGTTCGTAACAATTGTGGTAGTGCGGTTTCACGTACGTGTCTTTATTGTGGAAGTAACAGTAAAGATACTCGAATTTCGGAAGTTTCATGCCTTTATTGTAAACGGCGGCGGCCCGTTTGTCAACAGGAAAATAACCAAAAAATATAACTGATTTCACAGATATTACCAAAATTGACAAAAAAATTGCCGAAATTCAGCCATATTTGAAAAATACTTAACCAGAAAGATATTGAAAAACCCCCTATGAAACTATATACTGTATCTGTCTTTTTAAGACGCACGTAAAAATTATTCGGAGGTAGAAAATGAAGGACAGAAAAAAGATCGTTGCAATATTGCTCTGTTTTGTTTTCGCTTTGGCGCTCTTTGTCGGGTGCGGCGGAAAGAAAGATGACGGAAAGATCGAACTATTGGTGGATATGCACGGACTGATGCCCACGCTGAATACCGAACCCACGACGGAAAATCCTACGGTGATTTTGGCGACGCGGCGTATTCAGGAGGCGTTCGAAAAGGAAAATCCCGATATCAAGATCAAATGGGCGCGTTCCAAGCCCGTGGGCGGGCTGGAAGCGGAAGTTTCGCAGTGGTTCGTCACGCAGATCGCGGGCGACAACTGTCCCGCCATCGCCTTTTCCTGGGGCACGCAGTATCAGGACCGCGACTATTACGTGGATATGACGAAATATTATAACGAACCCAACGAATACGTCGAGGGCAACGAAAAGTGGAGCGATCTCTTTGAGGATTATCTCTTCGAAACGTCCACCGTGCGCGACATCAAAGGGCAGTTGGTCGGCGTTCCCATTACGCTGTACGCGGGTCCCGCCACGGGCTGGTATTACAATACCGACCTCATTTCCAAGACGCAGATCCCCAAAAACTGGGAACAGTTCGTAACGCTTGCCAAGGAACTCAACAAGGACCCCGAGATCACGGCGGTCGCGCCCTGGTCGTATTTCAAGAAGATCTCGCTCGACAACTGGATCATGCAGTACACCATCGGGCCGAGCATCGCGAGTTATATCATGGAGCAGACCGACTACAACAAGGATAACGTGACTTCCACGGTCGAACAACTGCGCGCCATGAAGGCGGGGCTGTACAATCCCGTGACGCAGCCGTACGCAAAGGAAGTGTACGTGCAGGCAAAGCGCTATTTTACCGAACTTCTCCGCGAGGGCTGGATGAGCACCGACTACACGCCCCAGTGGAATTCGGGCAAGGTCGCCATGTACGAAGAAGGGCTGTGGGCGCTGTATCCGCAGTACAACAACACCGCGCGCGAATTCGACTTCGGCGTATTCCCCGCGCCGCTCATGGATAGTTCGACGACGAAGTACACCACCGAGATCGAATACACCGAAAAGGGACCTTATCAGCCCAAAGGCGACATGATCCTCAATATCATGAAACCCGCGGTCAAGGACGATCCCGCATTAGAAGCCGCGGCGGTCAAATTCCTGAAATTCCTGACCGTTCCCGAAAATATCTCCATGATCGTGGAAGAGCAGGGGTCCAGTCTGGGCGCCGTCAAGGGATCCACTTACAACAGCGTTCTGGACGATTGGCTCGACCAGTCCTTTCCCATCGTGCCCGAAACCAACTGGCCGCTCGCTTTCAATTCCGAGCAGAACGACAAACTCAACCGCCTGTTCGGCGAATGGGTTTTGGGAAGGCACACCGACGATAAATTCTTCGAGCAGGTCAACACCATACAGCAGGCGGGCGCGGACGCTTACATCAGGGATCTGAACATCGATACTTCCGGCTGGAATTAAAAGGTACGTATGAAACTGAAAAGAACGCTCATCGCGGTCTTGGCGATCGTGCTCGTATTCGGCGCATTCGCGCTGTTCGATACGGTGCGCGCCCAAACCTATACCATCGAAGTCGTCTCCCTCACGCCCGAAAAACCCGTGGCGGACGTGCGCCAGCAGGTGCAGATCAAACTGCGCGTCACCAAAAAGGGCAAGGGCGTGGAGGGGCACTCGCTGTTCGCGATCTCGAAAAACGGAGGCACGTTTAAAGGCAACCGCGCCGAAACGGACGAAGAGGGCGTCGCCTCCTTTATCTACATTCCCTTTTCGGCGACCAGTTTGCAGCCCGCAAGGCCCGTCACGATCTCCGTCATCGACGAATCCAATTCGGTGTTTCTGGAGATCAACACGCGCTTCGAATTCGTCATCGATTTACAGCCGAAACCCAAAACGACAGGAGGTGCGCTATGAAGATCGGTCATGCCGCGTCGGGCTTGAAACAAAAATTTGTGGGGCTGGGCAGAGAGATCTGGAAGAGAAAACTCGCTTATCTCTTTATCGCACCCCTCATTATCGGATTATTGATATTTTCCTATTACCCGCCCGTTTACGGGCTGACGCTCTCGTTTTTCGAAAAACACAGCGTCGGGGAAATGTCTTTCGTCGGATTCCGCAACTATATCGATCTGTTTCACGACTCCGTGTTTTTGCGCTCCATACCCACGATGTTCGCCATCATGATCCCGCGCCTTCTCATCGGCATTGTGGTGCCGCTCGTCATGGCGGAACTCATTTTCGGCGTGAAATCGCAGAAATTGCAGAGTTTGTACCGCGTGCTCGTATTGGTTCCCATCGTCGCGCCGGGCGTCGTCGGCACGCTTATCTGGAGAAATATTTTCGATCCCACGAGCGGGCTTCTGACCACGGTCGCGCGCCTTCTCGGGTTCATGGGCCCTACGCAGGTCATCGACTGGCTGGGCGATCCCAACTGGGTCGTGCCCTCCATCATCTTTATGGGCTTTCCCTGGATCGGCGGCACGAGCGTGCTCATCTATATGTCGGGGCTGATGGGGATTTCCGGCGAAGTTTTGGAGGCTTCCCGTCTTGACGGCGCGAGCGTGCTCGTGCGTATCTGGAAGATCGATCTGCCGCTACTCATCGGGCAGATACGTTATTTTCTCATCTTCGGGCTGATCGGCGGATTCCAGGATTACAGCACGCAGATCGTGTTGACCGACGGCGGGCCGGGTTACTCTACCTACGTGCCCGGATATTATATGTACCAGCAGGCCTTCATGCACGACAATATGGGCTACGCCTCGGCGATCGGCTCGGTCATGTTCGTCGTCATCATGGTCGTATCGCTGTTTGCGTTCAAATTCGTCAGCAGCAAGAATATACAGGGTCTTGACCAGGAGTCGTTGTAGTGGAAAATATCGAAAAATCAAGGCGTAAAAAGTTTCCCGTAGCGCAGACGGTCTTACACGTCGTGCTCGTCTTTTTACTGTTTATCATGCTGTATCCGCTGGCAATGGCGCTCTGGAACGCGTTCAAATCGGACATCGCCTACGACTATACCCGCTGGTATCCCACGCTGCCGCTGCGCATACGGAACGTTTCCACCGCGTTCGACATGACTTCCAAATATATGCTCAATACGGTGGTCGTCGGCGTGGCGGGCACGGCGGGCATGCTCGCCATCTCGTCGCTCGCGTCCTTCGCCTTTGCGAAAATGAAATTCCCAGGGCGTTCGTTCTTTTTATCCATGGTTCTGGCGCTGATGATGGTGCCCGGCGTTCTCACGCTCGTGCCCAGTTACATTCTGTACAAGACGCTGGGGCTCCACGACAATCTGATGGCGCTCATTCTGCCCATCTGGACGGGCGGCTGTATCTTTGCGGTGTTTTTGCTCACGACTTTCTTTTCGGGGCTCCCGAAAGATCTGTTCGAGGCTGCGCAGATCGACGGCGCGTCGCTGTTCCGCTGCTATTACGCCATCGCGCTCCCGTTGAGCATGCCCATTTTAGGCACGATCACGATCATGCAGATCGTCAACGTGTGGAACGACTATATCTGGCCGCAACTCGTTTTGTCCGAAGAAAAATTCACCGTTTCGGCGGGGCTGCTGCTCACGTTCAAGAGCGAATACACGTCCAATATGCCCGTCATGTTCGCGGGATATCTGGTGGCATCTTCACCTTTGATCTTATTGTTTATTTTCGCAAATAAATTCTATATTCAGGGACTTGTCGGCGCCGCGATTAAAATGTAAAAAATCAAAGAAAAGAGAAAACGCATGAAAGAAAGAATACCTGTTATCATTGATACTGATCTGGGCGACGATATCGACGACGCGTTCGCGCTGTGCCTCGCCATGCAGTCGCCCGAACTGGAAATTTTGGGCGTCACCACGGTACACCGCTGCGCCGCCTACCGCGCGAAAATGGCAAAGTCGCTCCTGAACGCGGGCGGGTTCTGCGAAGTGCCCGTGTACGCGGGCGAATCGAAGCCGCTCGTGCGCGAGAGCGTGCACGGCCGCCCGCTCGATTACGGCGAAAAGCCGCACTCGTACGCGGAAGAATACGATGCGACCGAATACGACGGCGACGACGCGGTCTCCTTTATCGTCGGTACGCTGGAAAAGAGCGACAGAAAGATCACGCTCGTGACCCTCGGCGCGCTGACGAACATCGCGCTCGTTTTGCAAAAGCGCCCCGACCTGTTCGGAAAGATCGAAAAGTTGTGCATCATGGGCGGCGCATTTTCCATGAATCTCGGCGAATACAACTTTTCCTGCGATCCCGACGCCGCCGCGATCGTGATGGACAGCGGTCTGCCCATACTCTGCGTGGGGGTGGACATCACCTTTCAGTGCAAACTGAGCGGAGAACTTTTAAACGAGGTGCAGACGCACCCGCACCCCTGCCTGCAAATGCTCAACCGTATGCGCAAAAAGTGGGGGACGGACGTATATTTGCACGATCCGCTCGCGCTCACGTGCGCGTTCGACGAATCGTTCGTTACGTTCCGCCCCATGGTCTGCGCGGTCGAGCGGGAGGCGAAATTCGCCAACGGTTACGTCGTGAACCTGTCCGATTTCAACTGGCGGCACGACGTGAGCAGCAGTAAACTTCTCGTCGGCACGGGTGTGGACGCGGATGCGTTCACGCGCGAATACGTGCGCCGCGTGACGAGGTTTCCGAAAACATAAGGAGGTATAATGAAGAGAACAATCGCAGTCTGTCTCGCCTGCCTGACCGCCGCCGCGCTTTTATTGTCCGGCTGCGGCAAGGTGGACGATAAACTCACGCCGCCGCCCATCGTCGGCAACGAGCGTACTTTCGACGAGGAGGCGTTTTCCGACCCCGCGCTCAAATTCCGCCCGCTGCCCATCATTCACGCGAGCGAATTCGAAACGAACGGAGTGGATAAAGCGACGCTGGATATGCTCAAAGAATACGGCTATGGCGGCGTTGCGACCAATGTTTCCTTTCTCGAAAATTATCTGGAAAGCGAGGAGATGTGGGATTCGCTCGTATCCAACGTGGAGTATGCCATCGAAGAACTGGGCCTCCGCGTCTGGCTGTACGACGAATTGCATTACCCCAGCGGCGCCGCGGGCGGGCTGGTTTTGAGGGATCATCCCGAATGGCAGGCGGAAGGGCTCGTGAACGGCACGAAGATCGTGTCCGCGGGCGAGAGCGTCGAGATTTCCGCGCCGCACGGGCATTCGTTCGCCTTCGCAAAAGCCTTTGCGGGCACGGGCGTGGACGACATGGACCTTTCCGACTGCGTGGATTTGATGCCGCGCGTAAAGAACGGTACGCTCACCTGGCAGGCGGATAAAGACAGGGTCGTGGCGGTGCAGTACGTCAAGTATTTTTACGAGGGTACGCACGCGGTCAACAACTGGGCGGAACTTCGGCGCTATATCAACGTATTGAAAGCCGAACCCGTGCAGGAATTTATCCGCGTGACGCACGAACAGTATAAATCGCGTCTGGGCAAATATTTCGGCAACGGCATCGAGGCGTTTTTCACCGACGAGCCGTCTATGCTGGGAACGTATTTCGACGGCCCGCCCACGACGCCCGGCGTCAAAGACCCCGTAGATCCGGACATTCCGCTCCTTCCTACTGCCAATTACAGCAGCGATATGACGGAAAAGTTTCTGAAACTGCGCGGTTATTCCCCCGAAAACTATTATTCGTATCTCTATGAAGGGGAATCCGACGCCGCCAAGAGGTTCCGCTGGGATTACTACAAGACGCTGGGCGAACTGATGGCTTCCAACTATTCGGGGCAGATCGGCGCCTGGTGCGAGGACAACGGCGTGAGCCTGACGGGGCACTTCCTTCTGGAAGAAGATATCTATATGCACCCGATCTTCAACGGCAATATCATGCGCAATCTGTCGAATATGCAGATGCCGGGGATCGACCTTCTGACGGCGAATCCCGCCACGGCCGTGAACTGGTGTTCGACGACGGCGAAATTTGCCGCGTCCGCCGCGCATTTCGGCGGAAAGTCAAAGGTGATGAGCGAAGTTTCCGCCGCCTTCGACGCCGTGGAAACGAGCGATATGTATGCGAAACTCGGTTCGGTGGCGGTGCAGTACGCGATGGGCGTCAATCAGATCGGCACGTTTTACCGTCCGCATCAGATGAGCGAAGAGGAAAACCGCCTGTTTACCGATACCATCGGACGCATGGGCTATATGCTCGACGGCGGCGTGCACGAGAGCAACGTGGCGGTGTATTATCCCATCGAGGGCATCTACATCGATACATTGCCGCCCGCGCATCTCAACCGATTTAACGACAAGGTCAGAAACACGAGCGCGAATTTCAGCGATCTTGTGCGCACGCTCGTCGCAAATCAGATCGATTACGACGTTCTCGATGCGGTCAATCTCGCCGCGTGCGAAGTGGAAGAAGGCGCGCTCGTCACGCCCTCCGGCGAGCGGTTCAAGGCAATCGTCGTTCCCCGCACCAAGGCGCTGGAAGACGCCGCCGTGCAAAAACTCGCCGAGGCTGCCGCGGGCGGCGTTTCGGTGATCATGCAGAATACCGACGGCATTCTGTCCAACACGGCCGCGGGGCAGGCGGCGCTCACTCAGGCGCTCGACGATATTACGACGAGCAGGAATTTTTCTTATCAGAAGACCGCTACGAACGTATCCGATTATCTTCGGGAACTGGGCGTAAAGTCGGTGGTGCTGGAAAAGAGCAACAGGGACGTGGTGGCGGTCAAGCATAAATACAAGAACAATTCCGTGTTTATGTTCGTCAATTCGTCGCCGCAGAACGTGAATATCACCGTGCGTCTCAACGAGATCGGAGATTTGTATCGGCAATGGGACGTTTACGGCGGCGCGGTCGAACTGATCAGCGTCCGCACGGAAGGGGAGGAAACGATCGTCGATCTGTCCCTTCCCGCAAACAGATGTACTTTTATAACAGTGGAATAAAAGGAGGAAACAAGATGAAAAGAAAACTTATTGCAATTTTAGCGGCGGTCACGCTGCTGTGCTCGGTCTTTGTCGGCATGACGTTTTCGGCCTCTGCGGAGGGTGAACGCGGTTTCGGCATGAGCAAGAGCGAATGGAACGACACGTACAATCAGGCCAAAGAATACGATGACGGTATCGGCATCGGCGCGGACGCATCTTTGAAATCGCCGCTTTACGGAGAAAGCATTTCGCTTTCAATGCAATTTTCGGTATTGCCCGCGAACGGTTGGTTCGTGTTATCGTTTGCCGGAATTTCTAATTTTAACGGTTGGCAAGCGGTGGATCCCAACGGCAGCGGATTGCCCGTAACGGGTTGTTTCTATATCATGTTGCAGCCCGGCGAAGAAACGATCAGCGTAAATATCGCGCATTGGAAAGATATCGACGGTACGATGACGAAAGAGGACATCGCCATCGGAGATGTCCCCGCTGGGCTGAAAAAAGCCGACGCGTTTACCGTGGATATTTCTCTGTTCGGCGAAAATCCGCAGATCATCTTTACGCAGGGGGAGGAATCTTACGCATACAACAAAGAAACCAACCCGCAACTCGCTAATATTGCGCGCGGACAAATTTCCGACGTTTACGGAAGAACGTATTTGAATATCGCGAGTTTTGAAGCGACGGGCGCGCTCAAAGAATTGAAATTCACGAGCATTTCGACGCTCGGCGGCGTGGAAGACGTGCGCAACTGGTCGGGTGCGGGCATTTCGACCGTGTCGGGCGGCGTGCAACTCACGGGCAGCGCGCAGTACCTGCGCGCGGTGGATATGTCTTCCAAATACTTAAAACTCACGCTCGACGTGAAAATGATCATCGGCAACGTGGATGCATGGATAGCGCTCGGGTTCGGCAAAACGCCCGCTCTTCCCACGGCAAATCAGGCGGGCCTGAATATCATGATGCGCAACCAGGCGGGAAAGATCGCGATGCAGCCCGAGATCAACGCGTTCGGCGGCGAGGGCGCGGTCTTAAAGACGACCGATTTCGGCCTCGGCAAGATCACCATTGAAATGGAAGAAGTCGAGGGCAAAATGGTCTTTTCGATCAACCGCAAAGTCGTGTCGCACGAGACGTTCGACGCCCTCACTTTTGCGGACTTCACCGATGAAAACGGCTGTTTCTATTTCAGTTTCGGCAGTTTCGTGCAGGGCGACCAGTCGACCAACAACGTGGAAGTACTCGGCATCACCACCGATATCAAAGCCAAAGAAAATATCTATATCGAGGTTTCCGATATGCCCGAAAGCGGCATGGTCGGCACGGCCGTGACGCTGCCCGAAGGCAAAGTGGTGCAGGCGGACGGCGAAGAGATTGCTGCGGATATCGCGGTGACAGACGGCAAATTTACGCCTGCCGTCAAGGGCGAATACACCGTCGTGTACAGCGCCGAGGACAGCAAGGGCAACAAAGCGTCCAATACCTACAAGATCACCGTCGTAGATCCCGACGACGCGCTTTCGATGGATTCCATCAAGGATATGAACAACTGGCACGCGCCTTACGGCGGCGTCAGCGCCGTGGATGCGGGCATGCAGGTGTTCGCGCACAGTTATTACAAACTTCCCCTGTCCATGAACGAAGGCGCACTGCGCGCAACGTTCCACATCAACGGGCTTTGGGACGGCAACGACACGGACGAAGCGACTTCCACCGACGCGTGGGTCGCGGTCGGTTTCGTGAACAAACCCGCCATCACCGCGCCCGGCGGATTTGCCGCGGACGGACTCTATGTGCGGCTCAACAATAAGGACGGCAAACTGCTCGTTTCCGTGCATTATTTCTCGCCGTTCGGCGCGGAAGACATCGCCATCGAGGATACGTTTGCCAACGAATCCGATGCGCTCGGCGACGTGACCATCGAGATCCAGAAGAAGGACGAGGGCGTGCGCCTGTTCGTCAACGGCAAGGAAATGCGCCACGAAAATCTGAAAAAAGTATATTATTCGGACCTCGTGGACGCGAACAACTGTACCTATCTCGCGCTTTCCGCCTACGATAACGACGATGCGGACCAGAAACTTCCCAACGTGCAGACGCGCTGCTTTACGCTCACCGCGCTCAGCCATGAGAAGACGGAAGTCGTCGAGGACACCACGCCTCCCGTCATCACCGTTTCGGGCGTACCCACCGAAGGGACGGTCGGGGAAAAGGTCATTCTGCCTCCCGCGACGGTCACGGACGATCTCGACAGCGGGCTTACGGAAAAGATCAGCGTGAAGGGACCCGACGGCAAAAGCGTCGCGGTCGTGAACAATTCCTTTACGCCTCAGGAGGCGGGAACCTATACGATCGTGTATTCGGCGAGCGATTCCGCGGGCAATAAGGCGCAGGATCAGACGTTTACGATCGTCGTCAAGGCAGCGGCCGGCGGCGGCTGCGGCTCGTCCTTTGCCGCGGAAGGCGCGGTTCTGGCGCTCGTATGCGTATTGGGCGCGGCGGCGCTCGTTCTCACCGCTTTCAGAAAGAAAAATTAACGGAGCAGTATGTTTAAAGAAGCAAAACCGATCTGGATCGAAAGTAAAAAGAAAGATTACAACAGGCTGTGCGGATTTTTACTGAAATTCCATAAGTCGGAGCAGAGCGATTACGAGTTGAACGTCGCCGCGGCGGATTGCTATCAATGCTATCTCAACGGCACGTTCCTCCTCGCGGGGCCCGCCCGCTCGGCGAAAGATACTTTTCGCGCCGATACCCTTTCCATCGGGGAAAAATTGCGCGACGGCGAAAACATTCTGGTATTTCTGGTCGCCTCGTACAAGGTAAACAGTTTCCAGTACGTGGAAAACGACGCTTTTTTGCAGGCGGAAGTCCTGTGCGGCGGCAAGCCGCTCACCTGTACCGATAAGTACACGCTTGCGTTCGATATTCCCGAACACGTGCAGAAGACGCCGCGCTACTCTTTCCAGCGCGCCTTTACCGAGGTATGGAAACTGGACGCGGGGTATCCGGAAATGCTGGCGGGCGAGCGCGTATCCAACGCGCGCGAAGTCATATTGCAGGAAGAGAAAAAGATTTTGCCGCGCGCGAGCCGCATCCCCGCATTTTCGGAACTGGTGCCGACCGTCGTCGGCAGCGGTTCCATGCTGTCCGCGCAGGCGTACGAAAACAGCGAGGTTTTGAACGGTCCGCAGTTTTTGCAGCCGACGAAAATTTTCAAGACGTTTGCCGACAACAAACTTGAATGCGATCTGTACGAAGAGATGCGCGGCTTGAAAACCGTATCGTTCGACTACGAAGTCAACGGCGGCGCGCTGGAAGAAGGACTGTTTCAACTGTTCGATTTTTCCCTCGACGCCTGCGGCTTTCTCTCTCTGGAAGTCGTTGCGGAGAAAGACAGCGTCTTTTACGTGCTGTTCGACGAGATTCTGCACGATTCCGACGTCGATCCCTTTCGGCTCAACTGCCTGAACTGCGTCAAATACGTATGCGAACAGGGTACGTACCGCACTTTGACGCTGGAACCCTACACCCTGCGCTACGCGAAAATTTTCTGCGCGGCGGGCAGGATCCGCGTCGAGCGTTTTTGCCTGAAAGAGGTGGCGAATCCCGCCGTGAAAGGGGCAAAATTCTCCTTTGCCGACGAAAAACTCGAAAAGATCTATCGGGCGGCGCTCAATACGTTCGCCTACAACTGCGTGGATATCTTCATGGACTGCCCCTCGCGCGAGCGCGCGGGCTGGCTGTGCGACGGATATTTCACGGGGCGCGTGGAGCACCTTTTGACTGGGGAAAACCGCACCGAGCACGACTTTCTGGAAAATTTTCTGCTTCCGAAAAAGTTCGAACGCCTGCCTAAGGGCATGCTGCCCATGTGCTATCCTTCCGACCACCCCGACGGCAACTTTATCCCCACCTGGGCGATGTGGTTCGTCCTCGAACTCGACCGTTACGCGAGCGAATCTGGAGATCAGGACATGGCAGAGCGCGCGCGGCATAAGATCTACGCGCTTTTGGAGTACTTTTCGGCGTTCGAAAACGAGTTCGGGCTGCTGGAAGACCTCGAAGGCTGGGTATTCATCGAATGGAGCAAGGCGGCGGAATTTACGAACGGCGTCAACTTCTGCGTCAATATGCTCTACGCGCTCACGCTGGAAACGGTCGGAAAACTGTACCGCGACGAGGCCGCGCTGCAAAGGGCCGCGCGCATGCGGGAAAAAATACGCGAACTGTCCTTCGACGGACAATTTTTCACCGATCACGCGGTGCGCAAAGAGGGCGTTCTCACGCCCGCGAAGGATACCACGGAGGTATGCCAGTATTACGCCTTTTTCACGGAAACGGCGACGCCCGAACGATATCCCGCGCTGTGGCAGACGCTTTTAAGCGATTTCGGACCCGACAGGAAAAAGACGGGCCGCTATCCTCTCGTGTGGCCCGCCAATGCCTTTATCGGCAATTATTTGCGGCTTTCGCTCTTGGAGCGCTACGGCTGCGGCGAACAGTTGATCAACGAGATCCAAGGCTATTTTACCTATATGGCGGACAAGACGATGACGCTCTGGGAAAACGACACGGATGCGGCGAGTTGCAATCACGGGTTCGCCTCCTACGTTTTATGCTGGCTGGAAACGCTCAACCAAACCAAAAAGAAGGGAGTATAACATGAAAATAAAGAGATGGGCGGTTTTGCTTTTGACCGCCTGCCTGATGAGCCTGCCCCTGTTGGGCGGGTGTGAAAAGGAGTACGAGGATTTGCGCGACGACAAATATATCACGATGGTATTCACCAACACGCACTATGAGGAAGTGGAGAGTTACGCCCCCGAGATGAAATATCTTTTAGGCGAGAACGATCCTTCCACGGGACGTATGTACGCGGCGGGCTATATCGGGCCCATGCTGCTGACGCAATCCATCGAACAGATGCAGGAAGAAGTGAACATGGCGTTCGACATGGCGGAAAAGTTCAATATTCCCGTGTATTTTCAGTTGGACGACATCAACAATTACACCACGCTCTTCGGCGGCGGTGCGGAAGTGAAGTATTGGGAAGATCCTTCCATGTGCGAGTGGATCGCATTTCCCGAAGAGGGCGAAGAGTACGGCGGGCAGAACAAGTACGGGGAACTGCCGAGGTTCTGGTACAACTGGGGCAGTTGGCGCGTTGCCAATCCCGTGCCCAATTTCGCCTCGCAAAAGTTCCGCGAATTGATCGTGCACAATCTGAAAGAAGGCTTTTTGAAACCCCTGAACGAGCGCTATAACAAACTGAAAAAAGAAGATAAGGCGTATCTGTTCGCGGGCTGCGCGGTCGGCTGGGAAACGCACATTCCCGACTATTCGGCGGATAACCGCATGCTGAATCTCTCCGTCAACAACCTTCCCAAGGACTACGCGACGGGCAAACCCATGTACGAGTGGGAACTGGCGCAGTACGGCTACGGCGCACTGCACTCTTTGGGGTACGATCAGGCGAAAATAGACGCGGAGGCGGCGGAAAAAGGCATATCTTCCAAACAACATATCAAAAATATCCTGTATCAGGTCATTCACGATTACAGCGAAATGCTGGCGAAAACGGTATACGAGGCGGGCGTTCCACGTACCAAGATTTTTACCCACACCGTTTCCTGCCAGACGACCTTGGGTAACGAAAGCACGTTTTATCCGCCCATCTGGACGGCGGTCAACGATTACAGCACGCCCGGCTACACCATGTCGCCCGTCACCTGCAAATACGATCTGAAAAAGATGAAACAGCAACTTTTCGAAGCCGATCCGAATTTCAACGAATTTGCGTGCGCGGAAGGCTACGCCGCGGGGCTGGATACCGTCGCAAAGTGCGATGCGTATTTCAAAGAAATGTTTGAAAACGGCGCGCGCAACGTCACGGCGTTCGGCTATCCCGACGTGGGCGTGCCCGTGTTCGAGTTCAGACGCGACCCCGATTTCCCGTATATCATCTCGACGAACAACTGGCTGCGGGGCGACTTGCAGTAGGAAAAAAGCACTCCTTTGCGGGAGTGCTTTTTTTAAAAATGTTGACAGAATCCATGCGTTGTGTTATACTATGCAATCAAATCGACATAAAAAAGGGAATATTTATGAAAAACGAAGGTCTGCTTTCGACGTTACGGCGCGTAAATGTGCGCGATTTCCGGCCCGTGGTATTTTGGAGCATCAACTCCGAACTCGGCGAAGAGGAACTTTGCCGCCAGATCGGGGAAATGAAGTCGTTCGGTCTGGGCGGGTTCATTTTCCACGCGCGGGCGGGGCTGACGACCGAATATCTGTCAAACGAGTGGTTCCGCCTTGTGGGCGTATGCCTCGAAGAGGCAAAAAAACAGGATCTCAAAGTATGGATGTACGATGAATTCGGCTGGCCGAGCGGATTCGTGGGCGGCAAACTGCTTTCCGAACGGGATTTTCGCGCCCGCTATCTGGAATACGAGATCAAAGACGAGTTCGACGGGAGCGCCTTTGCCGTGTATTCTCTCGACGGCGGTACGCCGCGCCTTTTAAAGCGCGGCGAGCGCGCCGAAAAGTATCATACGCTGTACGAGCGCGTTTCCGACGCGTACGTGGATATTCTGAACCCCGCCGTGACCGAGCGGTTTATCGAGGAAACGCACGAAAAATATTTCGAGCGTTTCGCGCCCTCGTTCGGCAAAGAACTTTTGGGATTTTTCACCGACGAGCCGCAGTTTTACCGCTACGCGACGCCCGTTTCCGCGGTGACCGAACAAGAATTTTTCAAAACATACGGCGAAAATCTGAAAGACGGGCTCATTTATCTGTTTTTAAACGACGAAAAGGGCTATCCTTTCCGTGTAAAGTACTACAATCTGATGAACCGCCTGTACTGCGAGAATTTTTACGGCAAACTCAACGACTGGTGCGAGGGGCACGGTTGTATGCTCACGGGTCACAGCGTGGAGGAAACCTGCTTTTTCACGCAGATGTGGGGCGGCGCGGACTGCGCGTCCAGTTATCTGTACGAGCATATCCCCGCCATCGACAACCTCGCGAAATATTCGCCCGCGAACATTTCCGCGCGTAGCGCGGGCTCTGTCGCCGCGCAGCGGGGCGTGAACCTCGTCATGACCGAAACGTTCGGTTGCAGCGGCAATTCCGCCACGCCTATGGAACTAAGGCACATCGCGGACAAACAGTACGTGCACGGCGTCGACCTCATGTGCCAGCACCTGTATAACTATTCAATCGCGGGGCAGGGCAAGACCGATCACCCCGTGCATTTCGGCAGGACGCTGCCCTGGATTTCGGGCTATAAGACGTTCAACGACTATTTCGCCCGCCTCGGCTTTTTAATCGCCTCGTCGAAGGAAGAGGCGCCCGTCGCCGTCGTCACGCCCATGGAAAGCGTCTATCTCGATTATCAGCGTTTGAGCGAGGACGCTGCGCGCGAAAACGTGGACGTCGGCTTTGCGAAGATCGTTGACGCGCTGAAAAAGAACGGCGTCGCCTATCAGTTCGTCAATGAGAAAGTGCTCGAAAAACTCGGCGGCGTGCGGGACGGGCGGCTGGTCGTCGGCAAGTGTGCCTATTCCGCCGTCGTGCTCGCGAACTGCCGCGAACTCAAAGAAAATACCGTGCGCCTTTTGACTTCCTATCTCAACGAGGGCGGCAAACTCGCCGTCGAGGGCGCGGCGCCCGCGTTCGTCGGGGGCGTTCCCGCCGATCTTTCCGCTCTTAAAAGCAACGTTTCTCTCGTCGCTCTGCCCAAGCCCAGCGCCGTCGTCGCCTGCGAATGCGAATATACCTGCCGCACGCTGGATAGCGGCGCGCGCTTCGTCTTTGCGGTCAACGATTCCGCCGCGCCCGCGAAACTGTCGCTTGCGGGCAGGTTCAGCGAGTTAAATCTGGAAACGCTCGAAGGGTTTTCCCCGCAAAGCGAGTTTACCGTGCCCCCGTTCGGCTCTCTTTTGCTCGAAGAAAACGGCGCGTACAAAGAGCCGCCCTTTACCGCAAAACGGAAACAGACGATCGTGCCCGCGTTCGTCGGCAGAGAGAAAAACTGTCTGACGCTGGAAAACGCGCAGGTTCTGACCGAGAACGGAGAAACGCTGTCGGGCTACGTGTACGGGGTATTCGAAACGCTCGTCAAGCGCGGCTATTGCGGAAAGATCCGCGTACGCTATGTTTTCGAAAGCGATGCGGCGCGGAAGATTTCTCTGCTTTGCGAAAAGCAGAACGTGCGCGGCGAACGGTTCAACGGCAAGCCTGTCCGCTTTTCGCAAGACGCTTCGGATATAAACTTTATAAGGGCGGACGTCTGTGCGGAAGCGGGCGAAAACGTCTATGAATACGAGGCGGATTTTGCGGATTCCGAACAGATCAAAAACGTTCTTTTCGACGACGCCGTGCCCGAAAGCCTCAGAAACTGTTTCAGTTACGCCACGCTGATGGAGCCCGTCTATCTGGAAGGGGATTTCGATGCGTCGGGCGATCGTTTAAGCGCACCCGCGCCGAAGACTGCGGGCGACCTTATGAAACAGGGATTGCAGAATTTCTGCGGGGCGGCGGATTATTCGTTCGCGCTGCAAGAGGGCGGAAAAATTCTTTTGCGGCCCATCGGGAATTTTGCCATGTGCGAATTTTTCTGCGAAGGCGAAAAGAGCACGGTGCTTTTGGGCGAATCGGCTACGATGCGCCTTGCGGAGGGCGGGCACGAAATACGCGTCAGATGCTATTCGACCATGCGCAACAAGTTCGGGCCTTTCCACTGCGCGTACGACGAAAACGGCGGCGTATCGCCCGACTTTTTCACCCTGCGCGGCGGCTGGAAAGACGAGCGCACCAACGCGGCCTATACGCCCGAGAAAAAACTCGTGCCGTTCGGGCTGGAATCGATCGAAGTTTCGTTTGAAAAGTAAAAAAAGCCCCGCGGAGATCTCCGCGGGGTGTTTTTTTAGTCGGGTTTGGTTTCGAGCGAAAGGGGATAATCGCCCAGTTTTTTCACTTTAAAGCCGTTTTTCTTGTACTCTTCGTAATCGAAGGCTTCCAGTTCGTCGATGGCGAGTTTGTGGAATTCGTAAAAGTTATGCCACCACTCGTAGCCGCTGCCGAGGTTCGCGTTGAGGTAAGCGTCGGCAATGTCGCAGCCCATGGCGGGAGCCACATAGAAAGCGCCCATGGCGAGCACGTTCACGCCGTTGCCCGTGATGGCGCGAAGGGCCGCGGGAACGCTTTCCACCACGCCCGCGTGCACGTGCGGGCATTTCGAGGCGGCGATGTGGATCCCCATGCCCGTGCCGCAGAAGATGAGCGCGCGCTCGAACTCGCCTTCGGAGATCATGCTGCCTACGCGAAGGCCCACGCGGTGGAACATAAGATCCGTGTCGTCGGGATCGCTGTCCGCTTTTACGCCCACGTCGGTGATCGTCCAGCCCTTTTTCTGCAAGTGCGCGACGACGGCTTCCTTGAGCGGAAAGCCTGCGAAGTCCGCGCCGACCAATAACTGTTTTTCCTTGATTGTTTTCATATAAATTTCCTCCGAATCCCGATGGATTTTATCACTATTATAGTACAGGGAGTTATCCCCGTCAATGCATTATTTACAGATATTTTTATCCCTTTTATAGTTTGTCCTTGGCGCGGAAGTTTTTCCGATACTTTCCGGGCGCCGATCCCGTGATCTTGTGAAAGATGCGGTTGAAATACATTTCGTTGTCATAGCCGAACTCGAAAGCGATCTCTTTGACCGTCTTGTCCGTTTCCACCAGCATTCTGGCGGCGGAGCCGATGCGCTTTTGCAAAATATACTGTTTGGGCGAAATGCCGAACTGTTTGGTGAACACGTTGGAAAAATACGTTTCGTTCAGGCACATGATATTGCAAAGGTCCGTGTTGGATATGTTGGAATTGAGGTGCCTGTCGATATATTCGAGTACGGGGATAAAGTTCGCGGACTCGGAAGAAACGTTCCCGCTCGGTAAAAAGCGCGAAAAGAGATATTTTGCCAGACTCTGGCAGGCGAGCGTGTTGGGCGCGTGCGCGCCGTCGTCCGCAGCGTCGAAATTTTCCCGTACCAAGCGAAACAGTTCTTTGTCGAGCGGCTGCGCTTCCACGAAGAGGGCGGGTTTATAGATCGTCAGATAACTGATCGTCGTGATATCCAGATTGAAGTGCATCCAGAAGTGTTCCATTTCACGCGGGCATTCCGCGCCCGTAATGGAAAAGGCGGGAATAAAGTAAAGCTGGTCGGGCGTAAGTTCGAGCGTTTCGTCGTGCATGAACATTTTCGCCGCGCCTTTCGTGATATAGTACATGCGGTAGTAGGGGAAAAAGGTCGCCAGATGGCTCCACGAGGGGCCAACCTTGGTATAACCCGCCTCGGTGACGTGCAGCGAGGTGGTGAGAAAAGGGTTGAACGTTTCCATGGACCGCCTCCTTGAATATCTACACCGTTATTATGTCATAAGGAAGGATTTCTGTCAAGTAATTTAAGAATTTCTGTAAAAAGTGTAATATTTTCTTTATTTTATCCATTGATTTATCGGCCGTATGGCTTTACAATAAAAGTATAAAAAAGGGCGTAGTTTGCAGAAAAACGCCTATTCATAATCAGAAAAAGGGTACCCTTTTTCTTTGCGTTGTACAACGCAAAGAAAATTATTCTATCGGAAAAAACAGGAGATCGCCATGAAAAAAATCTTTGCAGGTGTTTTGGGACTGTTCCTGCTCGTCTTTCCCTTTGTCGGCTGCGGCCAAAAGGAAGAGAAAGAGCAAGTAGACCTTTCGAAATTTCCCAACTACGTCGAGCCCGACAAAGCGGCGTACGCGTTCGGTTTCAACGAAATGACCGCGCCTTATTTTAAAGGTAACGTGATTTATAACGAAACGGTCATGCTCGTGGAGGATAAGGGCGTCGTCAGCGGAAAACTGCAATACGAACCCGTCAGAATATTGTCCGTGCGCGACTATACCTGGGAAAAGGAATATCCCGCCTCCGAATACGAAATAAGCGGCAACACGCTCACGATGAAAGCGGGCGGCTCCATGCCCTATCTCACGGCGGAAAACCTTTTGGGCAAAAACATTCCCGAACCCTACCGCGAAGTTTCCTCCATAACGAACGTCGAGACCGACTGGGTGCTCATGGGCGGCTCCATCTATACGGAAAGTTCGCTCATCTACGGGCATCAGGTATCCGTCAGTTACGTGTACGACGTGAACGACGTGAAGACGGAAGAATTCGCGGATTACGAAACGTCGGGCTTTCCCGAACTGAAAGAAAAACTGATCTCGGGCAAGGACGTAAAGATCGTCGCCATCGGCGACAGCGTGGCGGAGGGCTGCTCTTCCAGCGGGCATTTCGGCCATGCGCCCTACATGGAAAACTGGGTGGATCAGTCCGCAAAAGCGCTCGACGAGAAATATACGGGCAAAGTGAGCGTCAAAAACGTGGCGGTGGGCGGAAAAACTTCGGAATGGGGCAGCGCCGCCGCGCAGATCAACGCCGTCGCTTCGGAAACGCCCGATCTCGTGATGATCCATTTCGGCATCAACGACGCGGGCGGCGACATGACGCCCGGCGCCTACCGCGACAATATCGAAAAGATCGTGGCGGACGTACAGGCGCGCGTGCCCGACTGCGAATTCATGCTCATCAAGGCGTTTGCGCCCAATTCCGCCAATTACAATTACAATACGTTCAAGGCGTATTGGAAAAAACTCGAAGAGATCGCCGAAAGTTATCGGGAAGCGTTCACGCTGGATATGTTTACGCCCAGTCTTACGCTCCTCCAAAACAAGAAATACATGGACGTGACAGGCAACGGGATCAACCATGTGAATGATTACAGCAGCAGGCTGTACGCCATGAACATTTTGTCTGCGCTGATCAAATATTAAAAGGAGTTAAACGATGAAAAAATTCTTAACGGTTTTACTCGCGGGACTGCTTTCCCTCGCCGTATTGAGCGGCTGCGACAGGACGCCGTCCAAACCCAAGCCCGTGGATCCGGACGATATCACGGTCAATCTCGACCCGAACATGGAAGCGACCATCGAGATCATGGTGCCCGGCGGCAACGTCAACGAGCGCACGATGATCCAGTGCCTGATCGACGATTTCGCCGATCTCTTTCCAAACGTGAGCATCGAAATGAGTTACGTTTCGGTAGACAACTACGTCAGCGCGGTGGGTCAACAGCAACTCGCAGGCACGCTGCCCGATATCGTGTGGAGCAATTCGCCCGATTTTTACGATCTGGTCGAATCGGAAACGTTCGTCGATCTCACCCCTTACATAAAGGCGAACGAAATGCAGGATAAGGTGAATACCTATATCGGCGCGAACGGCGAAGCGGGCAAATATTCTTTCGAAAACGACTTCTACACCGAATTTTACGGCATGAGTTCGGTGGGGGAAAGTTGCTACGTCATTCCCCGCAGTTGCGATTCCGTCGTCACGTTCATCAATACCGATATTCTGAGCAAGGCGGGCGTGGATCTCGATCCCGCGACCACCAAAGTCAAAAACGGATGGACGTGGGACGATTTTATGGAAGTGTGCGCGAAAGTCAGAACGTACATGGATAACAACGGTATGAGAAACGACTACGTTTTCGATGCGAATCTGACGAGTTGGCTGTCCGTGTGCTATCCCATGCTCCTCTCCTACGGCGCCGAAGTTCTGAACGAAAAAGGCGAAGTCGCCATCGACAGCGCGGCGACGCGCGAATGCCTCGACATGGTCGCGGATCTCGTTTCCAAGCGCTATATCAACGATTCCACGGTCGCGACCAGCGGCTCTTTCGACAACGGCAAGAGCGCCATGCTCTTCCAGTCGGCTTCCGTTTCCCTGTACGCGAACAGAGTTGCCCTGAAAGGGAAAGTGGATCTCGTTTCCTTCCCCCTCATCACGGAGAACGATACGCCGAAGATCGGCGCGGGCGTGGCGGGTTACGCCATCAACGCCGCTTCCAAAAACAAAGAACTCGCCTGGGCGTTTCTGACCTATCTTTCCAGTTATGCGGGACAGCAGAAAATGGCGCTCAACGGCCTGAACCTCGCTTCCATCCGCAAAGACCTGTCCGATTACAAGAACGCCAACTGGGGCAAGGATTACGAAACGCTCAATCTGTCCGCCTATACGTACGGTTCGGAATATAAAGTATCCTCCGACTTTTTCACGCGGACGAAACTTTCCGCGAAGGCGGGATTGCAGCAGGCGATCAAGCAGATGTTCAATAACGCCTGCAACGCAGAAAAGGCGAAAGATATGGACGCGATCATTTCCGCGACCGTGCGCGACATGAAAGACGCGATGATCGAATACTAAAGCGAGAGGTTCGCATGGATACGAAAAGCGTTAGCGAAAGGGCGGTTCAAAAGCCGCCCGAAAAGCGTCAAAAAAAAGAGAAGACGCCCTTCAAAAAGTTTTTGAAAAATAATTACACGGGCTGGCTGTTCAACGCGCCCCTTTTGATCGGGCTGTTGGTCTTTACGCTGATACCCGTCGTGTATTCGCTCTACATCTCTTTTTGGGGAACGAACGGCATCAATATCTGGAACTGGCGCGGGTTTGCTAACTACGTGCGCATGTTCACCGTCGACAAAAAAGAAATGGGCATTGTCTGCCTCAACACCTTCTACTACGTGGCGGTCAGCGTGCCCCTGGGACTGGTCACTTCCTATCTTTTGGCGGCGCTCGTCAACACGACCCTCATCAAGGGCGTCAATACCTTCCGCGTCATCTATTACCTTCCCTGCATGATCCCCGCGGTCGCGGCGGCGCTTCTTTGGACGGATATGATGAAATATACCGCCAACCCCGAAACGATGGGCATCATGAACAAGATCTTGCAGGCGTTCGGGCTGTCCGCCTCGCGCTGGTTTCAAAGCGAAGGGCCGTCTGCCATCGCCTCGCTGTTCTTTATCAATCTGTGGAGCACGGGCAGCGGCATGATCTTATGGCTCTCCGCGTTCAAGAACATCGACAGGGGCATGTACGAGGCGGCGGATATCGAAGGCGCGTCGCGCTTCCGCAAATTTATCTCCATTACCATCCCCATGTCAACGCCCATGATCTTCTACAATCTCATCATGTCGGTCATCGGCTCCATTCAGTACACGGGAACGCTCCTGTATTCCACGGGCCCTCTGCCCGGAAGAGGAAGCGACGGGGAATCTTTGTATATGCTGGGTGTCAAGATCTACAACACCTCTTTTAAAATTTCCGGCGCGCAGGGCTACGCGGCGGCGCTCGCCTGGTTCATGCTCGCGATCATCGCGGCGCTCACGGGCGTGCTGTTCAAAACCAGCAAATGGGTGTTTTACGGGGAGGACGCGCAATGAGCGAATTTGCACAACTCGAAAACACCGCAGCCGCTATCTTACAGGAAAAGAACAGGCAGGCGCGCCGCGAAAAACTGCTTCTGAAAATTTTTCTCTATATCTTAATGGGCGCGATCGCGATCGTCTTGCTCTTTCCCTATTTTTACATGATCGTCAAGAGCCTGATGTCTGCGGAAGAAGTGGATAACCCTTACGCGGGATTTTTTCCGAAAGTGCCGCAGTTTATCAACTACGTGACGGTGTTCAAGACGGGCGGCTACGGCGAAGGCGTTCTGTGGACGCTGTGCATCATCGCGTTCAACCTGATCGCCGTGCCCTTTTCCGCCACGCTCATCGCCTATTCGTTCGCAAAACTGCGCTGGAAGGGGAGAGGCGTCATGTTCGCCGCCATGCTCGGCACCATGATGCTGCCCTCCGCGGTCACGCAGTTGCCGCTGTATATCATTTACAGCAAACTGGGATTTCTGAATACCATTCTGCCCTTTACCATTCCGAACCTGTTCGGCGGCGGCGCGGTGTATATCTTTCTGATACGGCAATTTATGATGGGCATTCCCAACGAACTGGAAAATGCGGCGAAAATAGACGGCGCAAACGCCTTTGTGCGTTACTCGCGCATCGTCGTGCCGCTGTGCAAGCCCGTTCTCATCTATGTGATGGTGCAGGTGTTTCTGGCGTACTGGGGCGATTACTACGGTCCTTTGGTCTACTGTACTTCCGCCACGGCGCCCAAAACGCTCGCGCTCGTTCTGTACAACTTTATCACCGACAACTCGCAGGGAACCAAGGTCAATATCCTGATGGCAGGCGCGGTGTTTATGTCTGTCATTCCCACGATCCTGTTCGGGATCTTCCAGAAACAACTGATCGAAGGCGTCACGATGGGCAGTTTGAAGGGCTAAAGCATTTCGACGGAAAACCAAATACGGGGGTACTATGAAAAAACCGATACAATGGATCGCCGCCGCGCTGATTTGCGCCATCGTCGCATGCAGCGTCGGATGCGATCCCAAAGATAAGCCGACGGAGCGCGTAGAAGATACCAGAAATCTTTCGGCGTTCGAATATACCGAAGCGAATCTGACCGCGACCGACGCGCTCGGACGCACCGCGCCCGCGGGCGATATTTCTAACGGCAATGACGTGGGCGTGTTCTATCACACCTGGCACGGCGTGCACGAAACGCCGGGCAAAGTGCTCGATATCACGAAAATCATGGCGGAAAATCCCGATTATCTGGGCAGCGACTATCTGTACGAAAACGCCGATAAGTTTCACTATTGGGGCGAGCCGCTCTACGGCTATTACTGTTCCGCCGATCCCTGGGTGATCACCCGCCACGTCGAACTGATGATGGCGATGGGCATCGATTTTCTGGTGTACGACTACACCAACGCCACCGCCTATAACAAGGAGGCGGACGCGATCTTCGAAGTTTTGCAGAATTTCCGCGACCAGGGTTTCAACGTGCCGAAAGTCACCTTTTACACGAACACGCGTTCCGCGGACGTCGTCTGCGGATTGTACCGCCGCTATTACGAAAAGGGGCTTTACAAAGATCTGTGGTACGCGCCCGACGGCAAGCCCATGATCATCGGCGTGAGCGAGGACGGACTCATTTCGGCGCAGAACCGCGAACTGTACGCCATGCTCAAAGAGGATTTCTTCGATTTCCGCGAATCGCAGTGGCCGGACGGCAAGACCACCATCGAAAATCTCGAAACGGGCTTTCCTTGGATGAGCTGGCAGTATCCGCAAAAGAATTTCAACGGCATGATGAGCGTATCGCTCGCGCAGCATCCCGACGCGAAAATGAGCAACGGCCCCTTGACCAACAACGGCAGGGGATTCGACTATAAAAAGATGCGTAACTATACTTCCAACTCCGACAAGGGCACCAATTATCAGGGGCAGTGGGAAACGGTATTCGAAAATAACGCCGATTCTTCCAAAAAGTACGTCGACCAGGTGCTCGTGACGGGCTTTAACGAATGGATGGCGATCAAACTCAACGACGGCAACGATTCTTATTTCGTCGATACGTTCTCCGAGGAATATTCCCGCGATATCGAGATGATGAAGGGCGGCTACGGCGACAACTTTGTCGTGCAAACGCTCATCAACACCCGCAAATACAAATATTCCGAGGCGAAACACTACGAATACGATCTGAAAACCATGCCGCTCGACGATTTCACCGCCGAGGCGTGGAAGGACGTCAAGAGCGAGTATAAAGACCCCGTCGGCGACGCGCTCGCCCGCGACTACCGCGACGCGTTTTCGACCACCACTTACGTGGATAACAGCAACCGCAACGATATTTCTTCCGTCCGCATCGCGCACGACACGGCAAATCTGTATGTGCGGGTGGAAACTGCCGAAGCGGTCACCGCCTATAACGGTACGGATAAAAATTGGATGAATCTGCTCATTCAGACGGAAAACGGCGGCGAGAACTCGTTTGCGGGTTTCCAGTACATCGTCAACCGTTCGCCCGACGGCAGCGGCAAAACGAGCGTGGAAAAGAGCAGGGGCGGCTTTTCTTGGGAAAGCGCGGGCTCGGCGCAGTACGCCGTTTCCGAAAACGTCGTTTTATACAGTATTCCGCTGGCGTCTCTGGGACTGACCGCACAGAATTGCTATATCCGCATCAAGGCGTGCGACAACGTGACCACGCCCGACGACATCATGGATTACTACGTGTCCGGCGACAGCGCGCCCATCGGCAGATTCGCCTATTCTTACGGATATTGAGAGGTAAGCCATGAAAAAATTTATTTCCGTTCTATGCGCGGGGGTCATGTGTATGAGTCTGGCAGGCTGTGGCGGGACTGAAAAGCCCGAAACGTTCACGCGCGTCGAAGACACGAGAACGCTGACGAGCGAACAGTACACGGCGCTCAATACCGTCGGCACGGACGCGCTCGGCAGAGTCATCGAGGAAGCGGACAGAGCGCGCGAGGGCACCCGCTACGTGGGGATCTGGTACTCCCTGTGGGAGGGGCAGCACACCTATATGCAGTCGGCGATCTACGACAATCAGGTGCTTTTATCTACCGAGGAGGGCGCGGCAAAACTCGCCTCTCCCGACGACTGCGAGGAAACGCGGCTCAACGAATTTCATTTCTGTTCGCAGCCGCTGTACGGTTACTATAATATGCGAGATCCCTGGGTGGTCGCAAGGCACGTGGAACTTCTCACCGCGGCGGGCGTCGATTATCTTTGTTTCGACACTACCAACGCCATCGTATACAACGAAGTGGCGGAACTGGTCCTGAATACCCTGCAAACCTACCAAAATCAGGGCTTCAAAGTGCCCAAAGCCATGTTCTATGTCAATTCCAACACGGGCACGACCGCGCGGAAAATTTACAACGCTTTCTATCAGACGGAAAAGTACGACGATATCTGGTTCAGCCCCAACGGCAAACCCATGATCTGCGGCATCACCTCGGATAACCGCGGCGCGAGCGATCAGGTGCTCGCAAATCCCGATTATTCGGACGTATTCCCCGACAGCATCGCGGAGCGTTTCGATCTCCGCGAATCGCAGTGGCCGCAGGGCTCCATCGAGCACGAAAACGCGCTACCCTGGATGAGTTGGAAATACCCGCAGAGCATTCACCCGAATCTGAAAGCGATCAGCGTATCGGTGGCGCAGCACGACCCGTTCCAGATCAATTTCAGCGCGAAAGGCCCCACGAGCAGCCGCGGCTACGACCACACGACGAAAAAAATCAGCAAAGATTACGGCGCGGGGCAGAACTTCGAAAGCCAGTGGAAGACCGTCTTCGATTACGAGGCGCAGGGCAAGACCGTCGAAAACGTACTCCTTACCAGTTGGAACGAATGGATGGCGATCAAGACCTTCAACGGCAACGAAACGGTGTTCTGCGACGTATACAACGAGGAGTATTCGCGCGATATCGAGATGATGAAGAGCGATCTGGGCGATAACTTCTATCTGCAGATGATCCGCAATATCCGCAAGTACAAGTACGAGGACGCCAAGCATTACAAATATCAGAAAATGACGATCGACCTTGCGGACGAAACGCTCGCGCAGTGGGAAAACGTGAAAGCGCATTACCGCGATTTTGCGGGCGACGCGATGGAGCGCAACTACAAGGATGCGGTCAACAAGGGCACGTATACCGATACGAGCAACCGCAACGATATCACCGACGTGAAAGTCGTGCACAATTCGACCGATCTGTTCGTGTACGTCAAAACGGCGAAAGAGATCACCGCCTACAACGGCACGGACACCAACTGGATGACGCTGTATCTCGGGAACGATTCCCAAGACGCGGATTTCCAGACGTATCAGTATATCGTCGGCCGCAGCCCGAAATCGGACGGCACGACCTCCGTCGAAAAATCGACGGGCGGGTTCAACTGGAAAAACGCGGGGAACGCGGAATACAAACTGTACGGCGACGTCATCGTATACAAGATCCCGCTGTCCTTGCTGGGCGTTTCCGCCGACAGTTGCCATCTCCGCCTGAAAGTGACCGACAACGTGACGCATCCCGACGATATCATGGATTATTATATCAGCGGCGACTGCGCGCCCATCGGGAGGCTGAGTTACAGTTATGGCTATTAAAAGTTTTTTGAAAAAGTGCGCGCTCGTATCCCTCGCCTTATGCCTCGCGGCGCCCGCGCTGTGCGGCTGCGGCAAGGAGGGGGAAAACGAGAAACCCGAGGAGAAGAGAGAAATGACGAATCACGCCGTCTACGACAAAGTTTCTCTGCCCGACAGTTTATGGCAGTCGCCCGCAATCATCGACGACGCCGAAAACGACAGGACGGAATCGGACATCAACGGTTCGATCGAGGCGATCTACTACCGCAGCGATTACAACGGGCAGGAAAGTTACGCGTTCGCCTATTTGGGGATCCCCGCAGGGGCGAGCGCAAGCAATAAAAAGCCCGCCGTACTTTTGGTGCACGGCGGGGGTGGCACGGCATACTGGCAATGGGTCAAAGAATGGGTCAACCGCGGCTACGTGGCGCTGGCGATGGATCTCGAGGGGCACGTGCCCAAAAAAGAAGGCACGTCCGACAATATGCCCGCAGACCTCTACACGAAATCGCAGTACCCCGCGCCGCACAACCAGAATTACGGCGACGCGGATCTTCCCATCGAACAGACCTGGATGTATTACGCCGTATCCACGGCCATTTTAGGAAATTCCTTGCTGCACGGGCTTGACTATGTGGATATTTACAAGGTCGGCGTCTGCGGCGTGAGTTGGGGCGGCGTGATCACCTCCATCATTTCGGGCTATGACGACCGTTTCGCATTTTCCGTGCCCATTTACTGCTCATTGAACCTCGCCGAGGCGAAGGGCGGCAACCTGAACGGTTATTACCGCGCCCATCCCGCCGCTCGCGTCTGGGACGACGACGAAGGATTGAGCCGCGTCGAAACGCCGCTCTTCTTTCTGGCGATGAACGACGACGTGAACGCGTTTCCCGACAGTATATCCATGACGGCGGCGCGCTGCAAAAACGCGACCGTTTCACTGGTGCGTAACTGGCTGCACAGCCACACGCACGCCTTTGCAAGACCCGAACCGTATGCCTTTGCCGATTCCGTCGTCAAGGGCGGCGACGGAATGGTAAAAGTCGTCGCGCAGCCCGAAAAGAGCAGCGGCTCGGTGAAAATTACCGTGCCCGAAGGGCTTTCGGTCAAGGCATATATCGCCTTTACGGGCGGCGACATGAAAAAGATCCCCTCGTGGGGACATATCCGCCTGACGCTCAAAGAGGGCGAAGCGGCGTACGAAATCACCGACGAGATGAAAAAGGAAGCGGGCGGAGAAGTGACCTGGTTTTATATCTGGTTTACAGATAATTTCGACCGCGTGACTTCCACGCGGATGGTACAATTGATTTAATATCCGCCGAACGGATTTAAATAGAATTTTTCGAGGAGGAAAAACATGAAAAAAAAGTTACTGGCAATCTTGCTTTCGCTCGTTGCCGTAGTGGCGTTCGCAGGCGTTGCGGTCACCGCGTCTGCCGCGGGAACGAAAGACGCCGTCACCGTTAAAAACGCGAATTTCGCAACCGATTGGAATATGGTCTTGTTCGAAACGGACACACCGAGCGGCGCTACCGAGCCTTGGGGCACGGCGGATCCCTCACATATCACCGTGATTGCTCCAGACGGCAGTATTTTGGCGCCGAATGCCGTACATCTGAACAACTATATTTACATTGGCGTAAACAATAATACAGAACCCGCCGTTGGTACCACGTTCACCATCCACGCGGGCTATGCGTATACGGCGAACAGCGAAGTAAAGGAAGATATCACCTGGAAGTACAGCACCCAGGGCGCCACGTTCACGAAAGTAGAGCCGACGGGCGCGGTGGAATCCGTCGCGGTCGCGGGCGAATTGACTGTTCAGGCGGGCGCAACGGCCCTGGATCTTTCCGCTCTGCGCGGCAAAGCGACCTATGCGGACGGCGAGGTCGTTCCGTTCCTCGTCACAAAAGACATGATATCGGGCGAATACGACTTGACGAAAGCGGGCGATTATACCTTGACTTGCACGTACGAGGGAAAGACGGCTTCCGTCAAACTGACGGTGACGCCCTCCGACGAACTTCCCGAACTGACCGTAAACAATATCAATTACGACCCTGGCTGGGGCGGATTTCTGATCAATTTCAACGTAAAAGATAAAGTTGATACAGAAAACGTGGAAGGCAAGGTCGAGAACGTCAAGATCACCAATTCCGTTCGTGAGGACATAAGCGGTGAATTCGACTATATGTATCATGAAACCTATCTTTTTTGTCTGCACGGTCCGAACGAAGTGGGAACGGTGATCACCGTTAAAGAAGGATTCGAATTTTCGGGGCATCAGATGAAAGCGGACGTTTCTTATATCTATGCCACGGCGGGCGCTACTCTCGTCGCATACGATCCCGCCAAGCACGATCCCAAGACGCTTACCATCGACAACAATCCCGAGGACAACGCGGTGCACGTGGGCGGGACCTTGCAACTGACCGCCACGCTCAACGACGGCGCGGCTTCCACCGTACATTATACCACTTCGGACGCCGAGGTCGCCACCGTCGACGCGACGGGCAAAGTGCTCGGCGTGAAAGAGGGGACGGCGACCATCACCGCCAAAGCGGGCGATCTGAGCGAAACTTACGAAGTGGAAGTTTTGCCCGAACTCGAAATGAAAGGGCTGGAATTTGCCACTTCCTATAAAATCTATGTGGAAAAAGGCGGGAAACTTGCTCTTCCCTCGGATTTCACGGCGCACGCCGTATTCGACAATGACGGCAAGGACGTGTACGGCAGCGATTTTAAACTGAACGAGGAAAACTGCACGCTCTCCGACGTCGATACCGCGACTGTGGGCACGAAAGTTTCCAAAGCGACCGTTTCGTTCGCGGGTAAACAATATACGCTCGACGTTTCCGTCGAAGTATATGAAGTCATTCCCATGGACATCAAGGAAGTCGCGGTCGTCGAATGGTTCAGTTACAGCATTTTCGTACAGTATCCCGACAGCACCGTAAATGTTGCGAATATTACCGATGCGACCTGCATCCCCGATGCGACGAAGTATGTATACACGCGGGCTGACGGTACCGAAGTAAAGTGCGGTACCTACAATCTCGGCGGCGGCAACGTGGCGATTCTTCCCACATTCTATGACGGAAAACAGGACGCCGATAACTGGAACAATGCTCCCTATATGCAGGAAGGCGACCGCATCACGTTAAAAGCGGGATTCAGCGGCTATATGTGGACGGGCGAACTTGCTCCGACCGAAACGGATAACGCCGCCATGAAGGCGGGCACGGGCATGATCGTTCCCGAATGCAGATTGGCGGAAGAAGTGACGTTTGTGTTCGACGGCATGGTCTGGGGCATCTATATCCCCTATACGGATCTCAAAGTGCACGAAACGGCGACCGTGCAGGTGGGCGATACCGTCAGCCTCGGCGCCGTGCGCGTTCCCGATACCGCGACCGAAGGCAACTTCTATTATAAAAGCAGCGACGAGAGCATCGTTACCGTCAACAATAACGGCCGCATCACGGGCGTGAAACAGGGCACAGCCACCGTCACCGTCACCTTGAAGGACGGCGTCGCGGGCGAAAAGACAAAGACCGTTACCGTGACCGTCACGGACGGCATCGTCGGACTGGAATTTGCGGAAGGCACCGTCCTCACTGTCAAAAAAGGCACCGAAAAACTCGATCTGAGCGGCTTGACCGCCAACCTCGTCTGGGCGAGCGGCAAAACGGAAAAGGCGGATCTTTCCAAAGCGGAGATCGTAGGTTACGATAAGGACGCTGCGGGCGAGAGCGAAGTGACCGTGAAAGTGACGGTGGACGGCAAGACGTACCAGGCGCAACTGACCGTAAGGGTGCAGAGAGGCGGCTGCGGCTCTGTCGCGGAGGCAGGCGCATCCGTATTCGCGGGCGCGGTCATCGCGCTGAGCGCTGCGGCGCTCGTCGTCGGATTCCGTAAAAAGGCGAAAAAGTAAGGACATACCGCGGCGGCGTTTTCCGCCGCCGCAAAAAAACGAGTATTCCCCCGCGGGGGCGGGAAAATGATAGAAACCGAATAAAAAAATTCTGCGGCGACCGTCTTGTCCTTGTCGGACGGGGGCGGTCGCTTTGCATAACTTACGGAGATCGAAAATGTCGGAATTGATCAATTTCAGAACAGAATACCAGCAGCGGCCGCTTGCCGTTCAATCGCGGACGCCGCATTTTTCCTGGCAATATGAAAAAAGTTTTAGAGGGGAGCAGGCGTCCTACCGCATACGGGTGGCGACGAGCGAAAAACTCCTCTATGAGGGCAGTGAGGATATGTGGGACAGCGGCGAAGTCCGCTCCGCCGCGAGCGTCGGCGTGCAGTACGGCGGCAGACCGCTTTGCTCGCACAGCCGGTATTTCGTATGCTGCGAAACAACGGACGGCGAAGGGAATCGCTACCGTTCGCAAATCGCCTCGTTTGAGACCGCTCTGTACGAGAAAAGCGACTGGAAGGGGCATTGGGTCTCCGTGCCCGTCAACTTCAACGGCGGCACGCTGCTGTTCCGGAAAGCGATCGCGCTGAAAGATAAAAAGATCGCGCGTGCGCGCGCATATATCTGCGGCCTCGGTTATCACGAATTTTTCGTGAACGGCAGAAAAATGGGAAATGCGGTGCTCAATCCCGGCGTCACGGAATACGGCGAGCGCGTTTTCTACTGCGCGTACGAAATGGAAGATCTCGCTGCGGGCAAAAACGTCATCGGCGTGGAAGTGGGCTACGGCTGGCTGGGCGCGCGCAAACTTCTGGCGCAGATCTACGTGGAGTACGAGGACGGCGAAGTGTACGAGGATCATTCGGGCCCCGGCTACGGCTGGTGGGTAGGCGGCAGCCCCACCGTGGACAACAGCGTTTACGGCGGCGAAGTGTACGACGCGCGCATCGAGGACAAATATCCTAAAAACTGGAACACGCTCGCGTTCGAGCCTACCTGGGCGAACGGCTGGATGTACACCATCGCCGCGGCCGCTCCGAACGGGGAATTGGCGGCGCAGGAGATCGAGCCGATCGAGGTGTGCGCGCGCTTTCCCGAAGTTTCGAGGACGGATATGGGCGGCGGCGTCTATATTGTGGACGTGGGCAAAAACATCGCGGGGTGGCTGAAAATTTCCGTGCGCGGCGAGCGCGGCGCTTCCGTCACGCTGAAATTCGGCGAACAACTCACCAATGAGGGATACGTCAACCAACTCAATCTGCGTTCGGCGCGCTGTTCGGATACCTATATCTTAAAGGGCGACGGTGTGGAAGAGTTCGCGCCGCGGTTCACTTATCACGGGTTCCGCTACGTGCAGGCGGAAATTGCGGGCAAAGCGGAACTTTTGTCCTGCGTGGGCGAACACGTGCATACCGCCGCGCCCCTGGTCGGAGATTTTTCCTGTTCCGACAAGACGCTCAACGCCCTGCACGAGATCGCGGTGCGCACCGAACAGAACAACCAGCATTCCATTCTCACCGACTGCCCCCAACGCGACGAGCGGTTCGGCTGGCTCAACGATCTGGGTTCCCGCATTTATCAGACGATGTATAACGTGGATATGTCGCGGTTTATTCCCAAATTTATACGCGATATCACCCACACGCAGACGGCGGAGGGCGGCATCGGCGATACGGCTCCCTATTATACGGGCGGCGTGCCCGCCGATCCTGTGTGCGTCATCTATCCGCTGCTCGCGGATTACGCGTACCGTTATTACGGCGACAGGGCGACCGCTGCGGCGGAATATGCTTCGATCCGCAAATGGGTGGAATATCTTTTGTCGCGCTCCGAATACTATATCATGGAATATTCCTATTACGGCGACTGGGTCACGCCGTTTGCGGACGTGCGCGCGGACAATCTATACGTATCTTCGCTGTATCTTTTGTGGCATCTCAAAGAGATGCGCCGTCTCGCCGTGATCGTCGGCAACGCGGAGGACGAAGCGCTGTACGGCGATCATGCCGAGCGTTGCGCCGCCGCCCTGCACGCAAAATATTTCGACGAAAAGACCTTTGATTACTGCGGCGGCACGCAGACGGAAAACGCTCTCGCGCTGTCTTTGGGCATCGTGCCCGAAGCGTTCCGTTCGCGCGTTGCGGAAAATATTTACCGCGACGCGGTCGGGCGCGGCCATCACTGCACGAGCGGCAATATCGGCTACCGCCACGTCTTTTACGTGCTCGCCGAATACGGCTATGCCGACGAGGTCGTCAATATACTGAAAAATCCCGCGTATCCCGGCTGGGGTTACATGATGGAAAACGGCGCGACCAGCGTCTGGGAGCGCTGGGAAGCGGAAATGCAGAACGAAATGCATTCTTTCAACCATCCCATGTTCGGCAGTTACGATGCGTTCCTGTACCGCTATTTAGGCGGCATCGATGTCGCGGAAGATGCGTTCGCGTGCGATAAGATCCGTATCGCGCCCGTATTTACCCGCCTCGTCGATCACGTTTCGGCGTCGATGAAGACGGTGCGGGGCGAAATCGTTTCAAAGTGGAAGAGAGAAAACGGCAGGATCAGCGTGCATATCGAAGTGCCGCCCCAGACGAGCGCGGAAATTTGTCTTGGCAAAAATATTTACCGCGTAGGCGGCGGTTCCTACGATTACGCCGTATAGACGGGTAGTGAGAGAAAAATGAAAAAAGGTTTGAGAGCCGCCTTCGCGGGGCTGCTGTGCGCAATCGTTCTTTGCGGTTGCGCCTCCGCCCCGCACGATGACGATCCGGCGGAAAGGGGAGATTGGATGCCGTACGATTCATATAGTCTTGAAACCTGGCTGCGCCCTGTCTGGCACACCCGCGAAATGTATAACGAAACAGTCCTGTTCGTGGGCGAAGAGGACGAAGCGCCGCTTTTATATCGCCCCTCGGAAATCAGGTCTGTGCGCAGTTACGGGCTGAACGTCGAATATACGGAGGGGAAAGATTATATCCTCACCGAAGAGGGCAAAATCAGGCGCCTTCGCGGCTCCGCGATCCCGTATTTTGAAACGGACGAATATTACAGAAAGGAGCCCGACAGCGTGCCTGTCGCCGTTTTCGGCAAGTACGCCGCAGGATTTCAGGAAAACCGCTATATCAAATACGGCGAAAAGGATACCTTTACTTCCCGCCAGATCGCCGTGACCTACGCGCATGACTGTGTCTGGGAAGGGAGTATTCCCGAGGATAAGAGCGATCGGGCGGGCAAGTTTTTGAAAAAACTGGAAGGGGAAAAGGCCGCAAAGATCGTCTTTTACGGCGACAGCATCACCGCGGGCTGCAACGCGAGCGGCACCGAGTACGGCGGCAATACTTTGCCCTATACGCCCTCCTACGCGCAAATGGTCGCAAGTTCTCTGGAAGATAAGTATGCGGCAAAAATCGAATGCGTCAATACCTCCCTCGGCGGCGCGAACACTGAATGGGGGTTGGAGAACGTGGAAAAAAACGTGATCTCCCATGCGCCCGACCTCGTCGTGATCGCGTTCGGCATGAACGACGCCGATCTCACGGTGGCAAAATATAAGCGGATGATCTCCGAAATGATCGACAAGATACACGCGGCAGATCCCGACTGCGCAGTCGTCGCGGTGGCGACGAGCGTACCCAACAACGAAACGGAATGGTTTCACGGCAATCAAAAGGAATACGTTGCGGGGCTGAAAGCACTGGAACGGGAGGAAAAATACGATTTCGTCGCGGTCGCGGACATGACCGCCATGCATCTCGACCTGTTAAAAGCCAAACGTTTCCGCGACATGACGGGAAACAACGTCAACCATCCCAACGATTTTCTCGCGCGCGTCTACGCGCAGGTCGTTTTACAGACGGTTGCGGGACATAACTACATTTAAACAGACGGCGCACAAGCGCTCCTGTACCGCCGCGCAATGCGGGGCGTTTATTCTTCCTGCGTCGGCGCGGACCCTTTGGACGAATCTTCCGTGGCGTACAAGAGCACGGATTGTATAGTAAAAGAAAAAGATATCCGAAATTTCGGATATCTTTTTTTATGCGTTTGGCGTCCTTGCGGCGAGCGCGTCCGCAACGGCGAGCAGATTTTCCGCGGGCGTATCGCGCGGAACTTCGCAGCCTGCCGAAGATAAGTAGTAACTTCCGACGGCGTCGGCGCATTCGTTTACTTTGCGCGCGATCTTTTCGGGCGATCCCTGCAAGAGCACCGCTACGGGGTCGTAATTTCCGCACAGGATCGTCGTCTTGTCCTGCAAAAGGCGTTTTGCGTTTCCGATATCGACCATCCAGTCTAAATCGAGGATATCGCTGCCCGTTTCGATCATCTGCGGCAGTACCGCGCTCGTATTGCCGCATATATGCAGTTTGGTACGCGCGCCCGCCCGATGTACTGCTTCGACGATCCTCTTTTGATAGGGGAAGGCGAATTCTTCGAACATGGCGGGAGAGATCAGCGAGGCGGCGGCGTCGCCGATCCCGATGATATCCGCGCCCGCCCGGATCTGGAGCAGTGCGAAACGGATGGCCTGTTCGCAGGTTTTTTCCAAAAATTCGTGGATAAAGTCCGGTTCTTCCAAGGCGATATCCATGAGAAAGCGGTCGATGCCGCGCAGATCGCAGCATTCTGCGAAAGCGCCTTCGACCCAACCGCCGATGCAATAGTCTTTCCCGATCGTTTTGAAGTATTCCACAGATTTCAGTCGGTCGAGCGTTCTGGGGCTGTTTTCGGGGGCTGCGGCTTTCAGTCGTCTGATTTGGGAAAGGTCCGCGATCAAAGGCGCGGGGCTGTAGGGTACGCCGTCCTCGGGCAACAGAACCTCGGCGCCGAAACTTTCCGCTTCGCGCATCGGGTCGGAAATGGCGGAAAGGATATCCAGCCGAAAATCTTCCGCGCAGCGCAGGTCGCATTCGCAGAGTACGCGGTGATCGGAAACGTATTGACGGTACGTTTTGCCGCTATAGGCTGCGGAAAAGCCCATGATAATGTTGAAATTCGGCAATCTGTCGACTGTTTTGCCTTCAAAAACTTGTAAACAGCGTTCGCGGGCGGTCATGTTACTCCTTTTTAGTACGGGCGCTATCGTAAAATTGTCCCTGTACGCCTCGTTTTTTTCGATTATAAATCAAAAAGCGGCAAAAAGCAAGTTCAAAAAGAGAGCAATTTATTTTCATGCCGCGGAAATTTGTATATTTTTTAAACTTGAAATTGCCTGTTTTGTCGGGATTTACGGCGCAAACTTGTATATTTTTTGTGCTTTAACTCCGGGATAAATTATATTACAATAGGGACACAGAATGAGAAAACGAGGATGAAAAATGCTGAAAAAAACGCGTGAGATCTTATCGAAACTCTCTTTGCGGCAAAAAGCCGCTATCCTGACGGGCAAGGATTGCTGGAGCACTCTGGAGATCGAAGAAGTTGGCCTGCCCTCCGTGAAAATGTCCGACAGCCCGAACGGGATACGTATGCCTGGGTGCGACACCGACGTGATCCCTTCCGCGTGCGCGCTGGCGTCGTCTTTCAGCGTGGACACGGCGCGTCGCGCGGGCGAACTGCTGGGCAGCGAATTTAAAAACGCAGGGCTCGATTTGATCCTCGGCCCGGCGATGAATCTGAAAAGGTCGCCTCTGTGCGGGCGCAACTTCGAATACTATTCGGAGGACCCGCATCTTTCCGGCGAAATGGCGGCGGCGTTCGTGCAGGGCGCGCAGGAGCACGTCGGGTGCTGCGTAAAGCATTTTGCCATGAACAATCAGGAAACGCGGCGCATGAGCGTCGATTCGGTCGCGGACGAACGTACGATGCACGAAATGTATCTGTCGCCCTTCCGCACAGTCGTTGAAAAAGCCTCGCCCGTGTGCATGATGTCTTCTTATAATAAGATCAACGGCGTGTATGCAAGCGAAAACAAAAATTTGCTTGTAGATATACTCCGCAAGGAATGGGGGTTCAAAGGGTTTGTCCTTTCCGACTGGGGCGCCGTCAACGATATCGTTGCATCCGTCAGGGCGAGAATGGATCTGGAAATGCCTTCCAATCCCGCGGATTCGGAAAAACTCGTTTGCGCCGTGGAGAGCGGAAAACTTGCGATGCGTCAACTCGACAGGGCCTGCGCGGATCTGATCGATTCCGTCCTGCGCCTGTGCGCGATGCGCAGGAAAAAGAGCAGAACATATACGCTTGCGGAGCGGAAAGCCTTGCTGTGCGAGTTGGCGGCGGATTGCGCCGTGCTTTTGAAAAACGACGGGATTTTTCCCGTTCCGAAAAATAAAAAGATCGGAGTGTTCGGCTTTTTCGCGAAAGAGCCTCTCTTGCAGGGAGGCGGAAGCGCGCACGTCGAGCACGAAATGCCCGTCTCGCCCTTAGATGAATTGAAACATATTTACAACGACGTTTTATATTATGAAACGTTCGGCGAAAACGGCAAGAGCGAAGATTTCGAAGAGAGCCTGCGGGCCGCCGAAACCTGCGACGTATGCCTGCTGTTCTGCGGCTTGCCCGCCGCATACGAGTCGGAAGGGTACGACCGTGCGTCGCTTGCGCTTCCTTCCGAACAGATCGAAGCGATCGAGGCGATCGCAAAGATCAACCCGAACGTTGGCGTGCTTTTGATGAGCGGGAGCGCGGTCGACGTCTCCTGGAGGGATCGGGTAAAGGGTATTTTCGAATGTTACATGATGGGATCGGGCGTCGGCGGCGCCGTCGCGAAACTCGTCAGCGGCGAAAAAAGCCCGTCGGGGCGTCTTGCGGAGACTTTTCCCGCCGATCTGCGGCACTGTTCGGCGGCTCCGTATTTCGGAAATCGCGGGAACACCGCGTATTACGGGGAGGGCGTATTCGTCGGTTACCGCTATTATACGGCCAAAGGCATTCGTCCCGCGTATCCTTTCGGATACGGGCTCGGCTATACGAAGTTTGCGTACGAAGGGCTTGAAATGATCTGCGGCGAAAAAGAAATATCTATTTCCGTCACCCTGAAAAATACGGGCGCGCGCGACGGGGCGGAGGTCGTCCAACTGTACGCTTCGTGCAATGATGAAGAGATCGCAAGGCCCGTGCGGGAATTAAAGTTATTCGATAAAGTTTTCCTGCGAGCGGGGGAAACGCGGCGTCTGCAATACAGCCTGCCCCTCGAACGGCTGAAAAATTATGACGTTTCGCAGCATTCGTTCCGCTTATACGGCGGAAAATACAGATTTGCATTCTGTTCCGACTGCGAAACGGAAATCATCGGCGGCGAACTGGATGTGGAAGGGGATCCGCTGCATTACGATCGAAACAGCATCGTGGGCGAGTTGCTCCGCACGGCGGAGGGACGCAGGATCGTGGACGAGGAACTGAAACCGTATCTCTGTCTTGCGATCATGGGCACGTTCAATGCGGACGTGCGCATCGAAAACGGTAAGGCGATCGGAAATCCGATGTTCGACAACGTGATGCGGAATATGCCTCTCCGCGCGCTGTACGATCTGACCAGCGGGAAATTTACCGAAGAGATGATGCTTCGGTTGATCAATAAATTAGGTAGGAGGAATTAAATCAATGAAGGTAAAGAGATTATTGATGGTAGCATTGGCTGCGTGTCTGGGCGTATGTACTCTGTTTGCCGGCTGCGACCGCTCGAATTCCGGCGCGGGGGAAAACGGCACCTTGAAGATTACATATTATAAAGGCGGCACGGGCAGCGAATGGCTGGAAGAACTCGCTGCGGAATTCGAGGAGGCGACGAAGATCAAGGTCGAACTTACGGCGGATGCGAAAGCGACGGAAAATGCGAAAACGCTGTTGGAATCCAACCGCGATCTGCCCGATCTGATGTTCATTTTGTACACGAACTGGCACGAATACGTGCAAAAAGGCTGGCTCGCCGATATGGACGATCTGTTCGACGGCACGTTCAGTTATGACGTCAACGATATCAAGATCACGTCGAAATACGACGTCGGCAATACCAGTGTATATGCGGAAAGCGGCGCAAAGACCGGTCTGACGCTGAAAGACATCATGACCTCCGATTTCGTGGATTACGGCAAAATGGCGCCCAAACGCGGAGATGACGAACATTATTACGTCATGCCTTGGACGTCTCCGTGCACGGGTATCGTGTACAACGTCGATATTTTGGAAAGCGTAGGATACGATCAGCCTCCCAAGACGGAAGCGCAGTTGAAGGATCTTTGCCAAAAACTCGTCGCAAAGGGCATTGCGCCTTTCAGTTGGGGCGGCCAGGAAATGGGGTATTGGAGTTTCCCCGTGCTCACGTGGTGGGCACAGTCTTCGGGTGTGGATACGTGGGAGAATTTTTATCAGTTCGAATCTCCCGAAGTGTTCAACGATCCCGGCAGAACGAACGCGCTTCGCCTGTGGCAGGATCTGATCGTCGATCCCGACGACGGTTCGATCATCAACAGCGTAGACAAGCCGATGGGAAGAGATCATATGTCCGCGCAGACGCAGTTCGTAGCGGGCAAGGCGGCGATGACTCCGACCGGTTCTTGGATCGAGACGGAAGTGGGCGAGTTCACGAAACCCGGTTTCCGCATGAAGATGATGGCGACGCCCATGATCGAGGGCGCGAAGTCGGACGAACAGATTTTGAATACTTCGGCGGGAGATTTTGCCTGCATTCCCAAGAACGCAAAGAACGTAGACGCGGCGAAGGCGTTTTTGGCTTACATGAACAGACCCGAGTGGGTGGAGCGCTTTACGAAAATCACGGGCGTGCCGCGCGCGTTCAATTATAAACCTTCCACGATCGAGGGGACGAGCGAATTTGCGCAGAGTTGCTTTGAACTGTTCGAAAACAGCACTTTGATGTACAGGGTTTCAAACAGTCCGTTATATGTGTATGCAAACGTCAGCGAATGGCCCAAGTACGGCGACAACGTGTTCGGCAATCTGATGACGGAAACGAAGGTAACGCCCGAATGGATCGTCAACGATATGTATGAATATGCCAAAAAACAGTGGTCGACTTGGGAGAAACTTTCTTAATAGGGAAAACAGATATGGAAAGCACCGCTTTGGAGATGATGAAGCAAAAGAAACGCAAAAGAGATTGGGGCGCAACGATATTCATATGTCTGATGCTCGCCTATCCGCTCGCGCATTTTTGCGTGTTCTGGCTTTACGTCAATTTCGACACGTTCCGTCTGACGTTTTTTCACTTTAATTCGCAGACGGCGCAGTACGAGTGGTTCGGGTTCGAACGTTTCGCGATTTTGTTCCGCGATATGTTCATGGGCGAGGATATCGCCATTCAAAACAACCTGCGCAACTCGCTGTTATGCTTCCCCGTGCAGAATTTCATTATTTTGCCGCTTTCGTTTATTATCGCATTTTTGCTTTCCAAACAACTTGCGGGAACGAGCGCGTATCGCGTGATCTTCTTTCTCCCGTCCATATTGTCCGTCGTCGTCCTCGCCATGTCTTTCCGTTTTATGTTCGACGTGGATTTCGGGCCCGTGGATTCGGCATTGAGCAAACTGTTCGGCGTGGACGTAGACTGGTTCTCTTCGCTTTCACCGACGGCGATGCCGCTGGTGTTTCTGTTCGGCATCTGGGCGGGGCTCGGCTATAACGCCGTGCTCATCAACGGGGCGATCAAGCGCATACCGCAGGAAATATTCGAAGCGGCGAAACTGGACGGCGTGGGGCTTTGGAGAGAGATGGTGCAGATGGTCCTGCCCCTGTGTATGCCTACGATCACGACGCTGTTCATTATCGGCTCTATGAGCATATTCGGATACTATTTGCAGCCGATGCTTTTGTGCGGCGAAACGGGCGGCGTAAACGGCAGTACGGGTACGATCGCCCTGCGCGTGATGCAGTTGATGCAGGGCGGCGATACCGAAAGCGCGGCGGCGCTCGGCCTCTTCTTCTCGATCTTAGGCGTGCCTTTCGTCCTGTTCATTAAATGGTTCATGGAAAAAATCACGCCGGACGTCGATTTTTAAGTTTGATAGATATTTAGAAAGAATAAATCACAAGGAGGAAAATATGAAACAAAGCAAAACCAGGTTCGGTTTGATCGGTACGGTTTTATTGTCGCTGCTGCTTTTGTGTAGCCTGTTCCTGTCGATCCCGAACGGATATGTCGGCGATGCCGCCCGCACCAAGGAATCCGCGTTCAGCGACGATTTCAATTCGTCGGTGCTGAACACGGACAACTGGACGGCGTCTTCTGCAACGGACGCGGCCGTCAAGGATTACGGCGGCGCGATCCAGATGGTAAACGGTCAGTTTTCGCCTGCCTGCAACTGGATGGGGCTGAACAACTCCGCCGCGTCCGACGGCAAGGGGACACCGCTTACCGAGGATTATATCCTCGAAATGACGATTTCGAGAGATTGTAACCCGAGCGACTGGTTCGGCCTGTATATCGGGTTGGACAGCCCCGACCAGAATTTTACCACGATAACCGGGCAGCCGGGCAACGTACTCGTCTTTACGGACAGTTCGATCAACAACTACAACGGATTCGGTACGCAGCCCAAAGAAGGCAATGTTACGATCGCGCTTGAAGGCGACAAGGCGATGACGAGCGACGGAACGATGTATGCCGTCAAAGTCGTCACGCACATCAAGAAGACCGCTTCGGCCACGGGCGATTTCCCCGAAAACAGTGCGGATATCTTTATCGCGCCCATGCCCGAGAGCGGCGAACCCGCTTACGGCGAAAAGGTCGGCACGATCGATAATCTCTCTTTGGCGGGATATTTCGGATTCGGAAGTTTAAGCACGGGCACCGTTACGGTGTCGGGTATCAAGGTCACCGATGGGGCGAGCGGCGACGTGCTCTATACCCCGAAGGGCGATCTGAAAGGCGATTGCATCGACTTCATGGAAGGGGCTTCGCAAGCAGATCCCCAAAAAGAGTTTCGTATGTGGCAGTCCGCCGATCTAAGGCTGGAAGGATCGTATTTTACCGGCCCGCTCGGCAAGGCGCGCGTCGCCAACGGCGCTTCCATCGAATCGAAGTATCGAGTGCAGTCGGACGACAGGCTGATCTCCGCATTCGATCTTTCCTATCAGTTGCATATGTTCTCCGTCGGCGCGGACGGCATGAATCTCATCGTCGGCAAAAGCGCTTCTTCTCAGACGGTCGTCAACCTGAAAACGGTGGACGGCAAGAGCGTGCTCTCCGTCGGGGACAGCCGCTATACTTTCGGGGAAGAACTTTCCGGCGCAAATTTGTTTACGTTCCGCGTCAAAACGAACGGCACGGCGGACGTATATTGCAATAACGTCTTTGCGGCGACGCTGAACGGATTCACCTCCGTCGACGGCAGCATCGCGTTCGTTTCGACGGGCAGCGATTCGACTTTTGAGATCGACAACGTCACTTTGAACGTCTACTCGTATGTTTCGAGCAACTCTCAGAGCCAAGCGATCGATTTCACAATCAAGGATAAAGACGGCATTACCTATCTGAACGGCGAAAACTGGTATATCGGCGGCAGCGCAATGAAGACCCGTTACGACGAGATCTCTTTCATCAACGCTGACCCCAACGCAAATTTTTCGACCAAGCATCAGTATGCGGATTTCGTATTGAACTTCGATCTGTATGACATTACGCAAGGGGCGGGCGGCTGCAGTTGGATCGGCATCACGTTTGCCAAAAATCGTTACACCGACGGATATGCCCAGGCACCGACGATCACTTTCGCTCCGCGCAATGAGAATAATGATACGGGTATCGTGGGCGTTATGAATATCGAGGGGCTTTCGGGGGTGCAGTTCAATACGGCGTCTTCCATGATCGAAAGTTCGTATAACTTTTTCCAGGATATGAACAGCGAAACGGGGCACGAGCGTATAAACGTCCGCCTTGTTGCCGTGAACCGCACCGTAACTCTTTATTTCAAATATGCGGACGAACCCGAAAGCATACTCTCTATTCCGCGCGCGGTCGTCGAGGATATCAACACGTTCGGCTATATCGGCATCTGCTGCAATTACAACGGCAATTTCGCGGTTTCGAATTTTTCGATCACCAACCTCGATCCGAACCGTTCGTTCATTGCGGATGGTGAAGTAGAGGAATCCAAGCGGGTCACAGGCGATGCTTCCCTGCTGGCATAAAGAGGAAAAAGAGATGAAAAAGAAATATAATTGGATCATAACATCTGTTTTGGCGCTCGCGCTGCTCTTCGGCATTTGCTTCACGGGAACCTTTGCCGCGGAAGAGAGCGCGCCTGAATCGTATATAACGGTCAATAAGAGTATTGCGGGCAGCAGTGCGGCGGATAAAATGTCGTATGTCAATACCCCGCTCACTCTGGCAAACGGCTTAAACCTCTATGTCGAGGCGGAAATGGGGCAGTACACGGATTCAGTGATGTTTTTCGGCTTATTTGCCGATAAAACGGACAGTGCTCCCTATGCGCATAAGTCCTTTATGATGGGCTCGCAGGAGATCAAAACTTTCTTCAACGACGCCGCGACGCCTGTGGATAACGGCAAATATATGGAGGATTATTGGAACACGTACTATTACAATAGGGTAATGTACCGTTTCGAGATCAAATCGAACGGCGACGTGAACGTTTACGCGCGCAGCACGGAAGATCCTTCTACATACGTGGGCGACAACGCGCAAATCACAACGGAAACGCTCATAACGACACAGGCGGGGTATTACAGCGCTCTCGCTTCCGACGAGCAGATCTACGCGGGCTTTGCGCTCCGTGCGGGAGCAAACGACGCGTACAAATTGTACTCCCTCGAAGTGCGCGACGGCGCGGGCAACCAGATCTTTACGGATAACGGTTTTCTGAAATACACGACGGAAGCCTATGTGCGCAGCGAAGGCATCGACGCGGCGATCGAAGCGGGCGCTCTCGCCGTTCCCGAAATCGTCGAAGAGAGTTCGCTTTCCGTCAATTCTAAGATGACGATGGGCGACGTGATGGTCTATGTCGACACCAAAGTACAGGGCGGCGCGGAGATCACGCTCGATATGAAGATGAATCGGAACGAAGCGACGTTCTTTTTCGGCGTATTCACGGATAAAACAAACAGCAATTTTTATAATACGCACGTTATGCAGATGTCCAGTTCCGCGATCGTTTTACCGTATGATGCGAACGCTGCGGACAACGGCAATTATAACGAAAACACCGGCGTGGAGGGCGGTCTGAAATTCGTCGACCGTATCCGTCTGCGCATGAATATTTCCGCTTCCGGCACGTTGAACGTGTACGTTTCCAGCATCGAAGACGCGGATTCGTATACGGGCACGACCGCGCAGGAGTCGTTGCAGGACATTCTGATTCTCACGCAGGAAAATCTTTACTCCAAGGAAATGACGGACGGCGGCTACTTCGGATTTGCATTCCGCGCGCCCGCCGCAAATCAGGACGTCGTCCTGTATAACCTGAAAATAGCGGATAAAGACGGCGTTACTTTGTTTCAGGATGATTTTTCCAAAGTTCTGACCGATTCGTATATCCGTACGGGAGGCGACGCGCTCAAAACCAACGTCGAAAACGGCGGCGCCGTACTGCGCGTCAAAAACGTGCAGGAAGCGAAACCCGTGTTCAACTTTGCGGCGCTCAAACGCGAGGGATACCTCGACGAAACGTTCCATCTGACGCCGACGGTGGACGATATGCCGGAGGGCGGCGAACTCTCCGTTATCGTAAAGGATGCCGCAGGCAATGCGATCGCGGCGCAGGCGGACGGTACGTTCAAGTTTACCGCGCAGGGTATCTATACCGCCGAATTCGCGGTGACCGTGAACGAAGAGATCATTTTGCAGGATAGCGTTAAAGTTTATATAAAGAATCATTCCACCCAACCCAACGCCGAAGCCAATTTCGACAAAGGGTATTTCAACGGCGATCTGTGGGCGATCACGGAGAAAGGCGTTGCGGTCAAGGACGGCGCATTGATCATTGCAGGCGGAACTTTCCGCACGAAAGGGTTCTCCGAGATCTGCTATTTCACGTTCGACGTCACGTCGATGAAGGCGGGTTCTTCCTCCTTCGATCTGATCTTCGGGCAGGACGGCGTCGGGTACGCCCTTCGGTTTACGGACAAAACGAGCGTTGAATTTATCACTCCCGAAGGTTCGAGGGAGATCGCTGTCGGTAAAAACTTTGTCGAAGCGGCGCTCGCGGGCAAAAAAGTTACGCTGCGTCTGGAACTCGCTTCCGATAAAGCGATGCTCTACGGCATGATCGAGGACGAGTCGGAGGAAACGCTGGAAACGGCTCTGTGCACGTTGGAAGGCATCCGCCTCGTGGGAAGCGTAGGCGTTACCGTACCCGAGGGCAGCAGGATTACGATCGACGACGTGCAGTTCGTCAACATGGCGGGCGTCGATAATCCGAATACGGATCCTTCCAAGCCCTCCGATCCCGGTGAAAATCCCGGCGAAGACCCGGGCGAAAAACCCGGCGACGAAGATCCGAAGAAAAAGGGATGCGCAGGTACGGCAGTAGGGTTCAGTATTGCGGGCGGGACCGCCGTAGTGCTTGCCGCGGCAGTGCTGTGCCTTCGTAAGAAAAAGAAAATTTGACGGAATGAATAACAGGGGAGATCTTGTATGGTAAAGACAAACGAGGTTCGGGCGAAAAAGGGGATCAATAAGGCCTTTTCAGAGCATAAGATCGCGTATACGATCGTCTACATTATTTTCACGTTGTATGCGATCACGCTGGTCTATCCGCTCTTATGGGTATTCGTTCAATCCTTCCGCTCGAAGATTGATTTCTTTTGGTATCCGCTGGATTTCCCCAAATCCTTTTACGGGGAAAACTATCTGAGGATATTTACCGAGTATAATATGGCGGAACTGTTTGCAAACAGCATCGTTCTGTCGGTGTGCGGAACGTTCGCTTCGATTCTGGCGAGTTCCTGCGCCGCCTATGTGGTCAGTAAATATAATTTCAAATTGCGCAACGTCATCTACGGGTTGGTCATCGTTACGATGATCATCCCGACGACGGGCAGCATCGCCACGACCTATCGCCTGATGAACGATACGGGGTTGGCGGGCACGCATATCGGCTTGATCATCATGTATTCGGGCGGATTCGGTTTCAACTTCTTCCTGCTGTACGGTTTTTTCAAGAATCTGTCCTTGACGTACGCGGAATCGGCGAAGATCGACGGCGCAGGGCATGCGACCATCTTTTTCAGGATCATGCTTCCGCTCGCGAAACCGTCGCTGTTTGCGGTGGGTATCATCACGTTTATCGGGTATTGGAACGACTATTATGCGCCGTATATGTATTTGCGCAACTATCCCACGCTCGCAGTCGGCATCTATCAGTTGTCCTCGGATATCACGACGGGCGCCAATTCCTACGATTACCCCGCGCTGTTTGCGATCATGACGATCTCCGTCGTTCCCATTATTGTTCTTTTCAGCATCTTCCAGAAAACGATCATGGAAAATACGGTAGCCGGAGGTATTAAAGGCTGATGAAAAAGATTTTAAGTTTGATTTTAGGGGGGACTTTCGCACTCGGTGCGGCGTTCGGTCTATCCGCCTGCGGCGGGGGCGAAAAAGATCCTTATGCGGATATCGATAAATCGCTCCTGTACGGCATGGACGAACCGCTCTACGAAAAGGGCGCGAGCAGTACTTCTCTCACGCAGGTGCGCGGGTTCGATCTGGATACGACGGTCGATTTTGTCGCCATGCTCGGCGCAAAATCATTCCGTTTCCGTATGCCGAACGGGTTTATCCAGTCGCCCGGTCAATACGACGAAGAAATTTATGAATATTTGCAGTCCGCGTCCGAAAAGTTTCGCAATGCGGGCGTCACCAACCTGATCGGGCAGGCGAGTTTATTCCCCGCATATTCGGGCTTCCGCCCCGATTCGGCAAACAGCGCGCCGCGCCCCGACGACGAGCACTACGGGGATTGGCTGCAAGCCGTTTCCGAAATGTGGCAAAAAGTCGCGGAATTGTTCCCCGAGATCACGCAGTGGGAAATGGGCAACGAGTTTAACACCAATACCTTTTTCCATCCCAACGGCTATCAGGGGATCGCAGGATCGCTGGAAGAGGGCGTGGGCGGATTCTCGCGCGAGGAACAGGTGATCGTCGTTACCGATTATATGTATTATGCCGCGAAGGGCATCAAGGCGGCGAATCCGAAAAATATCGCGATCATGCCCGGGCTTTCGCCCACGCAGTTGAACATGAAAAACGTGGAATATTTCGTTGAGGACGTCTATGCCCGCATCAAGAGCGGCGAGGCGCCCTACGGCAACACGAAGTCGAAGGATCCCGACGATTATTTCGGCGCGCTTTGCTGGCATCCGTATGCAAAAAGTATCGACGAATCCTGGTTACAGTCGCAAAAGGATGTCTATAATATCGTGATCGAAAACGGGGACGAGGGAAAGAAAGTGATTTTCTCCGAACTCGGCTTTTCCGATAACGGCGTGGACGACGTCGAAGAATTGCAGATCGGCTATACCGAGCGTGTTTTCGAATACTGCGAGAACGAACTGCCTTTCGTCGAAAGCGTGCTCTCGTTCCGTTTGTACGAATGCGAGTATGCCGCGACCTGGGGCGGCAGTCAGGAGTCGCATTTCGGATTTTTCCGCGAACCGACGGGCGATAAAGGGTTCAGCCCCAAGGCGAAAGCATATAAATTGCAGCAGATCTACGGCGGCAGCGGCGATCTTGCCAAATACGAAACGCCCGCGAAATCGTGAGGGGAAAAATGATCCGTAAATTATGCGCGTTTCTTGCGGCATTGCTCGTCGCGGTTACCCTCGTTGCTTGTAACACCGCCCAGGATTCCGATAAACCCGATCCGGACCCCGGCACGGAAGTCGGAGAAAGTTTGCTCTACGGCATCGGGGAACCCTTTGCGGGTTCGGGCGTGGAAGGATTCAATTCCGAAAAGGCGTCCTCGCTCATCGGCGCTCTGGGGGCGAAAACTTTCCGACTTTGGGTCACGCCGCAGACGCTGTATGCGGGATGGAATCAAACGACGGTGTTCTCCGATGAAAGCCTCTCCTCGATCGATAAAAACGCGCGGCTTCTGTATCAGACGTATGTCGATCAGATCCGCAAAAACGGCGTAGAGGAAATTACGGCGATGGGAAACTTTTTTCCGCGGATGCCTTCCACTGCAAACGGCAAGGAAGGAAATTTTATCCCTGCGCGCGATACGTCGGAAGGCTCAGAATATATGCAGTTTTTGCACAAATATTATGTAATCTGGAAGGCTGTCGCAGCGGCGATGCCCGACGTAGATGTCTGGGAAATGGGCAACGAAACGAATCAAGTCACTTTCCTGACGTACACGGGATACGAAAAAGACAGCACGGAAACGCAGTTTGAAAAACTCGCGGATATCAATGTCGATTTGATGTATTACGCCGCCAAGGCGATCCGCGAGGTCAATCCCGACGCGGTCACCCTCACGCCCGGGCTTGCGCCCGCCTATGAAGGGATCCCTTCGCTCGGCCGCTTCATGGAAGCACTGTACGAGCGGATCGAGAGCGGCGAGTTCCCCGCGGGGGAAGAAAAGTGCAGCGATGCCGACGTCTATTTCGACGGCGTGGCATGGCATCCGTACGATACGGTCAACGGGATATCTTTGACAAAGGAGCCCGACGCCGATGCGTGGAAAGAGGCGAACGACGCCGTTTTTCAGGTGATGAAAGAGCACGGCGACGGGGATAAAGAGGTATGGTTTACCGAATTCGGGTTTACCATGCCCGTTGAGATGCTCGACGCCGCGGAAAGCGACTGCACCGATATGGACCGATACCTGATCAACAACAAATATTATACGCTGAACGACGATTCCGAACAAAAGCACGCCGATTGGCTGAAACTGTACTTTGACACGATGAAGGACATGGATTACGTACATACGTGCCATTTCTTCCGACTGAATTGTTCCGCGCACGACGCGCTCTGGAACGGCGTCGGCGAGGTGATGTTCGGGTTGTTTTTGGAGCCCGATTACGATATCGGCCGAGGTTTTTATCCTCGGGAAAAGGCATTTGCATTGCAGAAGATCTATGGAGGTAAAGGGGATCTGTATCAATTTGCCGAACTTTGAGAGGTAGTGGATGAACCGCATTTTTCTTGTTTACGAACAGATCGTGAAACATTATATCGATCGGATCGAAACGCACGACTTGAATCAGGGAGATTCGATCGAATCTGAGGAAGACATCGCGGCAGCCTTTTCCGTATCGCGCGGTACGGTGCGCAAAGCGATGACGGAATTGGAATCCATGGGATATCTCGCCTGTTCGAAGGGAAAGCGGCGTACGGTCGTGTCCGCGGGCGGCACGTCGGCGGAAGAGCGGTATCCCGCAGTCGTATGGCGCGTCGCGCTGATGCTGCTGAACCGCTCGGAATACCTCGATGCGATCTTGAATGCGGTGCAGACCTGCGCGGCGTCGCTCGGGTGGAGTCTGGACGTGTTCTATAATTCCAGCGAGGAGGCCGAACAGGATTGCATCACAAAGATCAAGGAGGGGAACTATGACGGGGCGATCGTCGTTCCCTTCCGCCGCCGCGGCGAACTGTGCACATATAACTATTTGCGATTGAAAGAGGCGGGGATCCCCTACGTCATGATCGGCCGCCCTCACGAATCGCTCATGTGCGACGCGGTCTATGCGGACGATTATTCGGGAGCGTACCGCATCACCGAACTTTTATATAAAAAGAAATGCAGGGAAGTGGCGTATTTTTACGATTCCACGATGGACAGCGTGGTTTCGCGGGACCGTATGAAAGGATACGACGACGCCGCGCTTCGGCACGGGCAGAGAGAATTATATCGCTATGACGTGCGGGATCCGATCTTTGCCGCACGTTTCGGTGAACTTGTGGAAGGAAATTATGAAAAGATAGGGTTAAATATCTATTCGAACGAGTTGTTTCCCATGATACGCGCCGTATTGCACAAGTACGGCAAAAAGAAAAAGAAAGATTACGAACTCGTCGCCTTTTTCGAGCATAGTTTTGAAGATCAGGCGCGTTATACCGTAATGAAAGTGCCCAAAGAGATCATGGCGCAGCGCGCCGTGTCTATGCTGAACAAGCGTATGCTCACCGATGAAGGCAAGAGCGTGGTGCACGAAATATTCGAAGTGGATCTTTTGGACGTTTGATCATTTGATAGGTAAATTCGATGAATAAGTTATTGCAGACATTACGCGACAAAGCGGATTTATATAAACCGAAGCCCTTTTTGACGTTGAACGATACGATATGCGAAGAATCGTTGCGGAAACTGATCCGCACGATGGCTGAGCACGGATTGGGCGGATTTTATGCCCATGCGAGGAGCGGACTTACGGCGCCTTATCTTTCGGAGGAATGGTTCCGCATCATCGATATCTGTGCGGACGAGTGCGAAAAGACGGGCTTACGGTTCTGGATATACGATGAAATGGGATGGCCGAGCGGTTCGGCGGGCGGACAGGTAACGGCGAAAAACGCCGACTATGCGTCGCGCTGGCTGGAATTGTTCGATTCCCGTCAAAAGATATGCGGCAGGCTCGTTGCCTGCTACGATGCAAACGCCCGCCCGTGCAAAGAAGAGAACGCGAGTTATTTCCTCTGCGAAGTTTCCAATGACGGATATATCGACGTGCTCAACGAAGACGCCGTGCAGACGTTTATCGAAATCACATACGAAAAATACCGCGTCCGCTACGGGAACAGGATCGAGGGATTTTTTACCGACGAACCGCAGTTCGGTATGCTGCGTATGCCCTATACGCCGTCCGTGGAACCGCTCATGCGGGAGAACGGCGCAGACATACGCGATTTCGGGATTCAACTGTTTATGGAAACGGGCGATTATAAGCGTATCCGCCGCCTGTATTTCGATGCGATCGGCGCCCTGTTTTTACGCAATTACGTCGGGCAGATCTCGCGTTGGTGCGAACGGTACGGATACAGGCTGACGGGGCACATTTTGGAGGAAAAATCGCTCGACAGGCAGATACTATCCTGCGGCGATATACTCTCCGTCTATTCCCTCATGCAGAATCCTGGCATGGATTGGCTGGGACGCGATATCGGCGAAAACGCGCTCGCGCCTCGCCAGGTCGCTTCGATCTGCAAACAATTCGGAAAAAAAGAGAACACGTCCGAAAGTTACGCCTGCGTCGGGTACGGCGCTTCCGTGCAGGATCTGAAAACGATCGCCGATTGGCAGATCGGAAACGGTATCTCGAATTTGTGTTATATCATTCCGTATTCCGCGCGCGGCAGGCGCAAGCGCGATTATCCTTCGGGTATCGTACCTTTTCAGCCGTATTTTAAGATCGCGGATGATTTCAATTTGTATGTATCCCGTTTTTGCGCACTGTCCGCGGAGTCGGAAAACACCGCCGAAGTTCTGCTCGTCAGTCCGCTCGGACAGGCGGAAGAAACGTTCGGCGTGGGGAAAGAGAATATCTATTCCGACCGTTTGAACGAGGCCGTCAATATTCTCGAAAGCAAACATATTTCCTATCACGTTACCAATGCCAATATTTTGCGCGCATACGGAAGCGCGGAAGATCAAAAACTGCGCGTAGGGAAATGCGTCTATTCCGCCGCGGTGTGCTTTACAGGCGAAGAGAGCGGAGTTTTGGAAAAGTTCCGCCGTTCGGGCGGCACGGTTTTGCTCGCCGATCGGGACGAGCGCTGGCCGGAGATGTTGGAGCCTTTCCGCGACTGCGCGCTTTGCGGCGACTGCGCGGAAGATCTTCGGACGGGGCGCTTTGTGCTGGACAACGAGGAAGCCGTGAGCGTGCAGAACGTTTCAAACAGAAGCGTACGCTTTTCTGTCTGCAGCCGCGCGGGAAAGCAGGGCAGCAGGCTGGATCTGATCACCCTGCGCGAAACTTTCTCGGAGGAATACGTATTGAACGGCGGCGAAAGCGCCCTGTTTGTTTTCGACGGCGAAAATCGGAAGAAAAAATCGACGGTGCTGCGCCTTTCGGAGGACGGCTGGGTATGCGGCCTGTCCGATCGGAACGCGCTTCTTCTCGACCGTGTGGATTGTTATCGGGACGGAGAACTGTACGCCGAAAATATCGCTCCCATTCTTTTGCAGGAAAAATTGGTGCGCGACGGCAGAAATTGCAATCTGAAACTGGTCTACCGCGCCCATTCGGACGTGCCGCTGCGCGGCGCGTATTTAGGGATCGAGGACGCGGAGCGGTACGAGATCGCCGTGAACGGCACACCCGTTCCTTCGCGCGGAAATTTTTCCTCATTCGCCGCGGAATGTATTTCCCGTGTCCCGCTCCCCGATCTTTCGGCGGGGGATATCGAAATATCGCTGCGCTTTGATTTTGTCATTCCGAACGACGTGCGCAGGGTGCTCTTGGGCGAAGACGCGATCGAGAGCGATTTTAACCGTTTGCAGGATCTGCCCGAGGTGGAAAATATCTATCTGATCGGAGATTTCTGCGTCTCGGGCGTGCATAGAGAGGGCGATATGCTCGTTTCCGACGGTGCGTTCGCGCTTTCGCAACCGGAAATGCCGACCCGCATTTCCGCCTTCGGAGAGAGCGGATTTCCGTTTTACGTCGGCGAGATCGTCGCGCGGAAGAAGATTCGCTTGCATTTGCGGGAAGGCGCGCTCGAATTTGCCTGTGCGCTGAAAGGCGTTGCGGTGCGCGTTTTGATCAACGGAAAATTTTTTGGGGATATCCTCTGGAACAGCCGTTTCGACGCGACGGGGTTTTTGCTTGACGGCGAGAATGAAGTGGAGTTACATATCTATAACGACCTGCGCAATCTGTTCGGCCCGCACCATAATAAGTTGAAGGAGCCGCGCATGGTCGGGTTCACGACGTTTGCGGACGAACCGGGCTGGTGCGATCCTCCGATGCGGCTCTGGACGGATACGTATTATTTAAAAGAATACGGCGTTGCTTTTCCGAGGGAAAACGATGAAGATTAAACAGGAACACGAAAGTTTTGTTTTACAAGGCGAAAAGTGGAAAAGTCTGCGCTATGCGGATATCGATCCGTCGTCGCTCGTGGTGTACAGACAGGAAGGGGAAACGCGCAGGGTGTTTCCCGCGCAGGCGTATGAATACCGCGACGGGAAGATCCGCCGCGCGAAAGGTTCGCCGATCCCCGATTTCAGCGCTTCGCCCTTTTACGATCTGAAAGGGTTCGATCACGAAAAATTTTCGGTCTGGGGCAACGAACCGTATATGCTCTTTGCCGATTACGAGTGCTGCGCCGCCGCGGAGCAGACGCCCGAATTCCGCGCGCGGGAACTTTCCCGCAAAAACGGAATGGCGGGAAGACTAGAAAAATTTTTCGGGGCGCGCAGCGGCGGCGAGATCCGCTATACGGTATTCGGCGACAGCATCAGCACCGGCTGCGAAGCAAGTATCCCGCAATATACGTTTTTCGAACGATTTTCCCGTTATGCGGCGCAAAAGTTCGGCGTGTCCGTGCCGATCGAAAACGTTGCCGTCGGCGGCGAAAGTACTTTCGAAGGAGTGCGCAGATATCGCAGAGACGTTCTTGCAAGTCGGCCCGCTATCGTTTCGATCGGGTTCGGCATGAACGATCAGAACACGATCGGCGGCAAACTGACGGTGCCGCCGGACGATTATTATAAAAATATCTTGGAAATCACCTGCGCCGTGCAGGATACGGGCGCGCAAGCGGTCCTTCTGTCCCCTTGTTGTCCGCATCCCCGTTGGGTCCACACGAGCGGACGCATGGACGATTACGTTGCGAAACTGTATGAAGTTTCCGACCGCACGGGCGCCTGCCTTGCGGACGTGAACGCGCTGTGGAAGGATGAACTGCAATACAAGCAGCCGGACGATCTCCTTCGCAACGGGATCAATCATCCCACGGATTACGGACATTATCTGTACTTTTTGATGCTGAAAAATTTGATCGATTGAGGAGAAGAAAAATGAGGGCGGACGAAAGGTTTTTGAAAACTTTGCGGGGCGAAGAAACGGACAGGATGCCCGTTATCGAAAATTCGCTGTGGTGGGATCAGACCATTTCACGCTGGGCGGGGGAAGGCTTGCCCGCAGGAAAAAATTATGCTTATGCGATGCGCGACGTCGTGGCGATCCAGGAACATTTCGGGCTGGATCTGCTTGCGCATTGGTGGGCGCGGCCGTACACCGAGCGCACTCCGTTTGCCAAAGTCGTGGGCGCGGGCATGGGAGCGGTCGATGAAGAGAGTTACGAAAAAATATTGCTTCCCACATTATATCCCGAACCGCGTATGGACGATGATTTCATCCGCATGGTCAAAAAATATAAGAGCGAAGGCAAACTGATCCTTGAATTGATTCTGGACGGCGCTTTCTGGGAACCCCGCGAATATATGGGGATCGAGGCGCACTTGTATTCCTTTTACGATCAGCCTGATCTGTACAAACGAATGTTGTCGGATATGAAGGCCTGGCAAAAAAAAGCGGTCGAATATGCGATGAACGCGCTTCCGTTCGATTACGTCACGTTTGCCGAAGATATGAGTTACAATAACGGCCCCATGCTCAGTCGGGAGCATTTCGACGCCTTCATGGCGCCCTTTTACCGCGAAATGGTGCCTGTATTGAACGGATACGGGTTGCCCGTACTCGTCGACAGCGACGGGGATATTTCCGAAGCGATCGCTTGGTTCAACGAAGTCGGAGCCGTGGGATACCATCCCCTGGAAGCGCAGGCGCATTGCGACGTCAATGAACTTTGCAAAAAATATCCGGATACCGCGTTTATCGGCAATTTCAATAAGATGATCATGAACGGAGGAGAAAAAGCGCTGCGGGAAGAATTCGAACGGCTGAAACCGTGTATCCAGAGGGGCAGATATATTCTTTCCGTCGACCATCAGACGCCTCCGTCGGTCAGTTTACAGGACTACCGCGCATACGTACGGTTGCTCAAAGAATATGCCGTGCGCGGCTGAAAAAGAGGAGTGAAACGATGAAAAAATTTTTATGTCTGTTTCTCGCTTTGCTGATCTGCCTTGCGTGCACGGCGTGCGAACATAAGGAGGAGGGAACGATGTTTCCGATCAAGACGGAGATGAAAACGGACGGGCAGTTATATCGCGGGGGCGAGGTCGAATTTCCCGACTCCCTGTGGCAGACGCCCGCGTTCGAACGATATGAGGAACTGGATTACGAAGAACGGAATATCCGCGCCTATTTTTTAGACAGCGTGCAGGATACCAAAGTATTTGCCTTTGTCGGTATTCCAAAGGGGGCGAGCGCGGAAAATAAGGTGCCGGGCATTGTTCTCGTGCACGGCGGCGACGGCACGGCATATTACGAATGGGTCGATTTCTGGGTAAAGCGCGGATATGCCGCCATCGCCATGGATACCGAGGGCAGGATGCCAGAGATCACGAGCCTGATGACGAATAATAACCGTAAAGAGAGCATCAAGGAACACGGCCCTTCCAATTCCGCGCTGACGGATATGAATTATCCCGTAGAGCAGCAGTGGGCTTATCATGCGATCGCCTCTGTCATCGTCAGCAATTCTTTTTTGCGGAGTTTCGATTGCGTCGACGGTTCGCGCATAGGGATCACGGGCATCTCTTACGGCGCGTTCCTTACCTGCCAGACGGTCGCATATGACGATCGGTTCGTTTGCGCGGCTCCCGTTTACGGAAGTCTGGAACAGAAGATAGGACATTGTACGTTCAGTACTCTCGTGACCGGCCGCGCGGGAGAGATTTGGGATGACGTCGGGATTTTAAAGGAAAATACCACGCCGTTTTTATTCCTGAACGGCAACAAAGATTACTGGTTTTCGGTCGAATCGACGAGTAAGTGCAGGGCTTCCGTGTTGTATGCCGCAATGTCGCTGAAATACGCGTTTGTGCACGGGCAGCCGCAGGGCGCGTTGGAAGTGCCCGAAGTGTACGCCTTTGCCGATTACTTTTGCAAGGGTGGCGACAGTCTGATTTTGATCGAAGAGCAGCCAACCTCCGAAAATCAATCCGCGAGGATTAAAATTCCGAAAAATATTTCGGTCGGGGAAGTTATCGGATATTACACCGAAAACGACATTTTGGATATGAATACCGAGTGGAAGTCTGTGGACGGCTCCCAAGACGGAGGAAGATGTTCCGTGCAGATCCCTGCGGGAGCAAAATATTATTATATTAATATTGAAGACAGCCGCGGACTGGAAGTTTCCACCGATGTGATCGCCCTGTAATTGCGTTGCAAGCAAAAAAATACGATCCCCTTTCAAAATCGAAAGGGGATCGTATCGTCATTGGAACCGAACGGTTCAAACTGTTACGGTCTGGTGCTGGTAATCGGACTTGAACCGATACGGTGTTGCCACCGAGGGATTTTAAGTCCCTTGCGTCTGCCTATTTCGCCATACCAGCATATTATACGGAAAGAATTGAAACGAAAAAGGGACTGATAAAGTCCCTTTTTTAATGCCCTGAAAGGGGCCGGCATGCAGTTTGGAGGCGCCACCCGGATTTGAACCGGGGAGTCAGGGTTTTGCAGACCCTTGCCTTACCACTTGGCTATAGCGCCGAACATAAAATAAAAGTGCGGAAGTATCTTTGGAGCGGGAAACGAGATTCGAACCCGCGACATCCACCTTGGCAAGGTGGCGCTCTACCACTGAGCCATTCCCGCATATATGTTTGATATTCCGCACTTTTATATGGTGGAAACTATAGGGCTCGAACCTATGACCCTCTGCTTGTAAGGCAGATGCTCTCCCAGCTGAGCTAAGCTTCCGAACGCTTATATAATATACCAAATCTATATAAAAAATGCAACTATTTTCATCGGTATTTTTAAAATTTTTTTTAAAATTTTTCTGCTCCTTATCAATTTATGCCGCGTGAGAAATTTTTGTGAAATTGCGAAAAACCGCTTTAATTTTGCGAAAAATGCAGTATAATAGGAATGCTGCGGAAATTTTCGCAGGGGAGGGATACTATGCCGTCTTTATATACGCACCAGATTCTGGCGGAAAAAGTAATGGAACTCTTGCCCGAGCGCACGCGGCGGTACGTCACGCGCGAGGGAGAATATTTCCTCGGCGCGCAGGGCGGCGACGTGTTCTATTTATATAAGATGCGCGAGGGGCAGAAAAACCTGGGAAAATACCTGCACCGCAAGAACGTGTATATGGTTTTCTGCAATTTTTTGGAAGCCGCCCGTTCGGGCGACGGGTGCGTCACTTCCTATATCGCGGGTTACATTACTCACTACGCGGGCGACATCGTATTTCATCCTTACGTATATTCTCTATTGAACCGATTGGAATTCGAGGATACGGGCAACTGGAAGGGCAACCGCCACGCCCTGATCGAGAGCGACATGGACAGTTATTTCGTACGCAAATACAAAGACCTTATCCCGCACGAATATAAATATCCGCTCTCCTATTCGGATATTTCCTGCGAGTCCCTCTTTCGTCTGATGGAAGATTCTACGGGGGAGAGGACCAAGCGCAACGTGCGCATGCACGCTTTCAAGACGGCCGTCAAGCGGTTTATCCGCTACAACCGCTGGCTGCACGACGGCACGGGCGGTAAAAAGAAATTCGTGTACGGCACGGAAAAACTATTCCATATCCCGCACACGCTGTCCTCGCTCATTCACCGCGCCGATTACGACGAGAGTTATTTCAATCTCGAACGCGCGCCCTGGCGCTACCCGAACGACGACTCGCTGGTGTTTACCGACGGCGTGGACGAACTGTTCGACCGCGCCGTGTCCGAGAGCGTACGCCTGATCACCCGCTTTTTCGACTGCCTCGAAAACGGGACGCCGCTCGAATACAACGATTTTTCCAAACACTTTCTCACGGGGCTGGTCATCGGGGGATAAAAATGTCGGCTGCGCTTTGTTTTCCGTTCTTTCCGCGATATACTTATGTCGGGAGGAAAAGATCATGCGCAGACTCTACGATTACAACATGAACCCGATCGGATACGTTTCGGAAAACGCAGACGGCAAACAGACGGCGTACGACACCAACTACCGCGTCCTCGGTTATTATTTTTCCGGGAGCGACAAGACGTACGACAACAATATGCGGCTCGTCGGGAGGGGAGATCTTCTGTCAGCCTTTTACGCGCCGACCGCAAAAAGATGAAAACAGCCGACCGCAAACCGCGGTCGGCTGTTTTTGATTATTGCTGCGCTTCGAGCGCTTGGATCACGTCGCCTGCGATCTTTTCCAGATCTTTTTCCGTCGGTCTGTACGCCTGGCGCACGGGCGGCAGCAACGGCTGCGCCTTGCACTGCGTCAAAGCGTCGTACACCTGCTGGATCGATTGTCCGCCCCAGCCGTAGGAACCGAAAGCGATAAACTTCTTCGCGTTGCCCGTCAGACCTTTGAAATAGGTGAGAAAACTCGCGACGTTGGGCATCATGTTGTTGTTGAGTGTGGGCGAGCCGACCGCAATGTATTTCGCCTGCATCGCCTCCGTTATGACGTCGGAATTGTTTTCGCATTTCAAGTCGCACAGTTTGACTTGGATCCCGCAATCGACGAACGCCGTTTCCAGCGCGTGCGCCATCCGTTCGGTGGAGTGCCACATGGTATCGTAGACGATGACGGCGCGTTCTTCCTGTTCTCCTGCCGTCCAGCGCTGATAGCGGGCGAGGATCTCGGGGATATGCTTTGTCCAGCAGACGCCGTGGCTGGGGCAGATCATGGAAATTTGCAGGGAGGAGACGGCTTCCAGCGCCTTTTTTGTCTGCAAGCCGTAGGGCTGTACGATGTTCGCATAGTATTTTTTCGCCTGTTTCAAAACTTCCGGAAGGTCGCTGTCGGTATCGAAACGCGTGGAGGAGGCGTAGTGCTGGCCGAACGCGTCGTTGGAAAAGAGAATGTTTTCGGGCGTCATATGGCAGACCATGTTGTCGGGCCAGTGCACCATGGGCGTGGAAACGAAGGCGAATTCGTGTTTGCCGACGGACAGTTTGTCCCCCGTCTTTACGCCGACGACGGGAAGATCGCCGTAATAGCCGCCGAGGTCTTTTTCTCCCGCGGGGGAAACCGCGTAGACTTTCGCGCGGGGCGCATGGCGCAGGATAAAGGGCAGCGCGCCGCTGTGGTCGGGTTCGGCGTGGTTGGATATGATCACGTCGATCTTGTCGGGCTCTATGACGGAGCGGATGCGTTCGAGCATTTCTTCCTGCAGGCAATCCTTGACGGTATCGACGAGCGTGATCTTTTCGTCGAGAATGAGATAGGCGTTGTACGTGGTGCCTTTTTCCGTTTCGTACCCGTGGAAATTGCGCACGTTCCAGTCTATGGCTCCCACCCAGTAAACGTTTTCGGATATTTTCAATGCTTTCATAAAAACCTCCTTGATCCCTGTTTTCGCGTGCATTATATAATATGGATAGAAAATTTTCGTGTTGCATTTGCAACATCGGACTATATTATACACATTTTGCGGAAAGAATGCAAGTCAAAAGGCATATTTCATGCAAAAAAATACGCAAAGGGGCAAAAAAGAGGGGCGAACGGACGCAAAAATCATTGACAAGGCAAAAAGAATATGATAAACTCTAAGAACACACCATCGTGAAGAGGTGTGATTTTTTTGTACGGAGTTTTTTAAAAATGGCTGCTATAAACAGAACCAAAGTTACGTTCGAGTGTACCGAATGTAAGCACAGAAATTACGACAATATGAAGAATAAGAAAAACGATCCCGAAAGATTGCAGCTCAAAAAATATTGTCCTTTCTGCAAGAAGCACACCGTTCACAAGGAATCCAAGTAAGGAACGCGTGTTCGGGCGCTTTTGCCCGTTCTCTAAAATTACAAAGAGGTTGAAATGAAAGCGAAATCGGCAGAAAAAAAGCCCAATATTTTCGTCAGAATGGGCAGAAAACTCAAAGAAGTTTTTTCCGAACTGAAAAAAGTTACCTGGCCCACGTTCGGTAAAGTGGTCAAGGCCACGGGCGTCGTTCTCGTCGTCGTGGTGATTTTCCTCGTCATTTTCGGGGCCATCAATTACGGTCTCGGCGAGCTTTTGAAACTGATAACGAGTTTGGGCAGCGGTTCGTAATAAGAGGAGTTGAACATGGACAATTCTCTTGAAAGTCAGGCAAAGTGGTATGTTCTGCATACTTACTCCGGCTACGAGGCGATGGTCAAGGCGAGTCTGGAAAGATTGATCGAAAACAACAATCTCAAAGACAGTATATTCGATCTTCGGATCCCCATGGAACAGACCATCGAAGAGAAAAGCGGCAAAAGAAAGGTCGTGGAGCGCAAACTCCTGCCTTGCTATGTCTTTATAAAAATGATCTATTCGAACCAGGTCTGGTACCTTGTCACCAACACGAGGGGCGTTACGGGTTTTGTCGGCCCGCAGGGCCGTCCTCTTCCCTTAAAGGAAGAAGAAGTGCGCAAAATGCAACTCGAAACGGTGGCGACCAACGTGGATTTCGAGGTGGACGACGACGTCAGCATCGACGCGGGCCCGCTTTCGGGATTTGTGGGCAAGATCAAGGAACTCAACGACACGGCGCAGAAGGCGAAGGTCAACGTCATGATGTTCGGCCGCAACACCGACGTGGAAGTGGAGTACGTCCAGATCCGCAAAATAAATCCCATGGAAATTACGAAAGAGTAAGGGGCGACCCTTTTTTCTTAAAAAGTGGGAGAAGCGCAAATATGTAATCAAGCGGCGCTTTGTTAAAACCACAATATTGGAGGAGATTTTATGGCTAAGAAAATCACTGCGGTAGTCAAATTGCAGCTTCCTGCGGGCAAGGCAACTCCCGGTCCGCCCGTCGGCTCCACGCTCGGACCGCACGGAATCAATATTCCCGGGTTCACCAAGGAATTCAACGCGAAGACGGCCGACCAGGCGGGTCTTATCATCCCCGTGGTCATCACCATTTACCAGGACCGTTCTTTCACGTTTATTCTGAAGACTCCGCCCGTACCCGTACTCATCAAAAAAGCGTGCAAGATCGAAAGCGGCAGCGCGAAACCCAACCGCGACAAGGTGGCAAAACTCACCCGCGCACAGGTGGAAGAGATCGCAAAGTTGAAAATGCCCGATCTGAACGCGACTTCGCTGGAATCGGCGATGAGCATGGTCAAAGGCACGGCGCGCAGCATGGGCGTTACGGTCGAAGAGTAAAAAAGGAGTATGTGGGAGAGTTTATCTCGCGATTACCACAAGGAGGTTTAAGATAATGAAATACGGGAAAAAATATGCCGAAAGTCTGAAGGCATACGATCGTTCCAAATTATATGACGTCGACGAAGCGATGGGGCTCGTAGTCGATACCGCGAAAGCGAAGTTTGACGAGACCGTCGAACTGCACGTCCGTCTCGGCGTCGATCCCCGCCAGGCCGACCAGCAGGTCAGAGGCGTTTTAGTCCTTCCCAACGGCACGGGCAAATCCAAAAAGGTTTTGGTCATCGCCAAAGGCGAAAGGGCGGACGCGGCGGCAGCGGCGGGCGCCGATTATGTAGGCGCGGAAGAAATGGTCGCCAAGATCCAGAGCGAAAACTGGTTCGATTTCGACGTCGTCATCACCACCCCCGACATGATGGGCGTGGTTGGGCGCATCGGTAAGGTCTTGGGCCCGAAAGGACTCATGCCGAACCCGAAATCCGGCACAGTCACCATGGACGTCGCAAAGGCGATCTCCGAAGTCAAAGCAGGTAAAGTGGAATACAGACTGGACAAGACCGCCATCATCCACTGCCCGATCGGCAAAAAGAGTTTCGGCAAGGAAAAACTTTCCGAAAACTTCAACGCGCTGATGGACGCCGTCGTCAAGGCGAAACCCGCCGCGGCGAAAGGCCAGTATATCAAGAGCGTGACCGTCACCAGCACCATGGGACCCGGAATCAAGGTCAATTACGCAAAATTATAAGTTTATCCCCTCGAAAAGATTTGACTTGCCGCTCGTTTTGCGGTATAATCTTTGAGAATCGAATATACCGCAGAAAGCAGGCACCGCAAGGTTTAATCGTAAGGCCCGCCGAGGTACGAGGTTTTTGTTTGCATACAATGTTTGCAAGTCCTTATACCCGCGCGGTATAAGGACTTTTTTAATGCTAACAGGAGGTAAAGACATTGTCATCTAATTTAGAAGCCAAAAAGCAGGTTGTCGAAGAGATCAAAGAAAAGATCCAAAACAGCAAGTCGGTCGTATTTGTCGACTACAAGACGCTTACCGTGGCGGAAGTTTCCGCTCTTCGCAATAAGTTCAGAGAAGCGAACGTCGAATACAAAGTCTATAAAAATACTTTGCTCAGGAAAGCGTTCAACGATCTGGGCGTCACTGCTTTCGACGAGGACCTGAACGGTCCTACCGCTACGGCGTTCTGTCCGGACGAGACCACCGCCGCAAAGATCTTTGCGGAAGCGGTCAAGGCTATGCCGGAAAAGATCATCCCCAAGAGCGCCTATGTAGACGGTGCGTACGTGGGCAAGAGCGGACTGAAAGCGCTTGCGGAAATGCCTTCCAAGGAAGAACTTCTCGCCAAGATGCTCGGTTCCATGCAGGCGCCTATCGCGAATTTCGCGGGCGTTCTGTCCAATATGTTGAGAGGCGTCGTTGTCGCGCTCAACGCCATCGCCGAGAAAAAGGCGTAAAACGTTTCAAAATAATCAATTAATAAATAATTCGGAGGAAATTTAAAATGGCTGATATCGCTAAATTTATCGATGAAATCAAAAATATGACTGTTGTCGAACTCAACGAACTCGTGAAAGCGTTGGAAGAGGAGTTCGGCGTAAGCGCCGCCGCTCCCGTTGCCGTTGCGGCTGCTCCCGCTGCAGCTGCCGCTGCGGAAGTGGAAGAGAAGACCGAGTTCAACGTCGTTCTCAAAGACATCGGCGCGAAGAAGATCGACGTCATCAAGGCTGTCCGCGAGTTCACCTCTTTGGGTCTTGCCGAGGCGAAAGCGCTCGTCGAAGCGCTCGGCACCATCAAAGAAGGCGTCAACAAGGAAGAGGCGGAAAAGATCGTTGCCCGCATGAAAGAAGCCGGCGCGACCGCCGTTGCGGAATAATCTTCAAAACCAGCATAAAAAAGTCGCAAACGCCCGAGGAGATCTCCTCGGGCGTTTGTTTTCGTGTGAGCTGCGTGATAAAATGCGATAAAGTTATTTGCAATTTCGAAATGCTTTGCAAAAGTGCTTGACGATTTTACTTTTTACAGGTAAAATAATATAGACACAAAATCTAAAAACGATAATGCACAAACTATTTTCAGGAGGCTGTATGGCACAGAGTTTAGGCAAAAAAGTTGCCAGAATTTTTTCCGTACTCGTCGCTGCGCTTTTGATTTGCAGCGCGGCGTTTTTGTTCACGGCGTGCGAAACCGATCATCCCAAAATCAAAATGACCATTGAGTTCAACGACAAATCGTACGAACTCACTTATAAACTGTATCGGAACATGTACCCTAAGACCGTGGCGCACTATCTCGAACTCATCGACATGGATTTTTACGACAACACCGTGATCCACGATTACTCCACGTCCTCGTCGGACGGCAAGGGGCAGGGATTCTACGGCGGCGGCTATTATATGCAGGAAGACAACGCCGATCGTATGGCTGAACTCGATTACGAGAAAGCGACGATGACGAACGACTCGGTCACGTTGAAAAATATTTCCGTATGGAAGGATACGGCGCAGAACGAACCCTTAAATACGCTGTACGGAGAATTTTCCGCCAACGGATTCAAGGTCGCAAATAACGGTCTTACGCATAAAAAAGGTTCTCTCGCCACCCATTACAACGCGGTGAGCGACGCCAACGGCAAGAAAGTCGCGGTCAAGAGCAACAAACTCGGCGTAGTGGAGCGCGAATACAAGTACAACAGCACCACGAGCCTGTTCTTTATTTCTTCCTCTTCCAACTCTTCGCTCGACGCGAATTACTGCACGTTCGGCTATCTGGCGGATTCCAAAAACGAGGATAAATTCCAGGAATTGCTGGACGCGATCAAGGATTTCATTGCGGACAAGACGGAAGCGGATTCGGAATACTCCTTTACCGAAGAACAGGATTACGACATCGAAGGCAACGAATATACGGGACAGACGGAAGTGAAATACAACGTTCCCAAAGAAGAGGGCCGCATCACGATCAAGAAAGTGGAAGTCCTCAAATATTAAAAAGAATATAGAAAAACACCCGACTTCGGTCGGGTGTTTTATTTTTCGAAATTATTTGCGGTTGCGCCCCGTGAGCATGATCACGTAAACGAGGAATCTTATAAAGTACAAAAGAGATACCAAAGACGACGCAACGTAAGTCATCGCCGCGGCTGAAAGCACTTTCGAGGCGCCGCGCTTTTCCTCGTCCGTCTGCAATACGCCCGTTTCGGCGAGCATTTTTTTGGCGCGGAAGGAGGCGTTCAGTTCCACGGGCAGGGTGACGAGTGTGAAAATAAAGGACAACCCGTAAGCGCATACGCCCGCAAACACGATGATATTGCCGATGGAAGTGGCGAGGAATATTTCCAGCAACACGCCCAGAAGCACGAGAGGGATCGCCAGCGACGAGCCGATGTTTGTCACGGGTACGAGCACCGAACGCAGTTTGTAGGGGATGTAACCCTCTTCCCGCTGCACCACGTGCCCGACTTCGTGGGCGCAAACCGCGACTGCCGCCACGGAATTGGAGGAATAGGTGCTCTCGGAAAGCGTGATGGTCATGGCGCGCGGATTGAAGTTATCGGTCAGATGCCCTTTCCCCGCCTGTACGGCGACGCCATATATCCCGTTCTTTTCCAGAAGCATACGGGCCGTGTCGCTGCCCGTCCAATTGGAACTCGTCGGCAGCCTGTCGAACGCGGCAAAGGTGGAATGCACTTTGCTGCTCGCGACGACGGAAATCAGAATACAGGGCAAAACGATGACCGCGCTGATCAGATACATGGTATAGATATCCAGAAACATAATGGTCTCCTTAGGTTCCGTTTGATTCTATTATACCACGCCGCGCGGCTTTTATCAAGAAATTCTCAGTCTTCCACGGGGCAGATGTTCGAGATCAGACCGCCTTGCATCTGCACCTCGAAAAAGCGCACTTCGAAGAGGTTTGCCGAACGCGGATACACCAACCCCGCGGCGTTCTTGCCGGGGTGTTGTAAATCGAACAGTTCGGGCGGCGCCGAAACGCCCGCAAAGGCGCCGAGATAATCCGCCAGTTCCGCCGCGCGCGGTTTCAGTGCGTCGCCCAGGTATTGGGAAGGGTCTCCGCGCACGAGCACTTCGTTGAAAAACAATAGGGGAACGAGCGCGGGATTGGTTTCGGCAAGGTCGAACGTTTTTTGCGCGGTCACGGAATATCGGCGCATGACGAACGCGCCGTTCGAAAACGCCCACTCCGTTTCCGCCACGTGTCCGGCGGGATCGTGATAGGCGATCTTCGTTTTAAGGCAGTCGGTAAAGGAATATTCCAGCACGCGGCTTACGAACGTCTTTTCGGGCGTGCCCGAAAAGACGATTAGTTCGGTTTCCCCGTCGGCGGGCGCGCTCGCGCAGAAAAAGACTTCCCCGCCCAATTTTTGCGAGGAAAGTTCGCAGTCTTCGAATTCGCGCGGCAGCACGGTCAGCGCGAATTTGTTTTGGCGCTCGACGGAAAGTTTGAGGTCCCCTTCGCTGTACAGCGTCAGTAGCGCATCGTCCATGCGTTCCTGCCGCAAAACTTTCAATTCGCGCGCGCGGGCGGGAAAGGCGGTCACCTGCACGATCGCCCCGCCCTCGAACACGTATACGTCGCAAAAGTCGGGCGGAGCCTTGAAAAAATTCTCGTCCAGCACGCACGATAGCGGATAAAAATCGCCGCTTTCGGGCAGGATCTCCGCGAAAATGCGGTCGGCGGGCGAAAGGTCGGTAAATTTTTCGAAATTTCCGATAAACCCGAGAAAAATTCCGTTGAGTTTGAGCGCTGCGCTCTTCGCGCTCATAAAATATACTCTCATGGTTATAAAAGTATGTATAAGCCTCATTTTTTATGTCAATAATGGGATAAAATCAATTTTAAGGAGGCTTAACGATGGATAAGATCAACGGATACAGTGCGCAGGAAGCCGAAGGGCTGGTCGAATATATTTCCGAAGGGAAAAAGGCGGGCAAGACGCTCACCTCTCTCTTTTCGAGTTACGGCAGCCGCCACGGCCGCGCCTCGGGCAGCGTACGCAATTACTACTACCAACTGTTGAAGACCAAGGACGAAAAGGCGAAGCGCATTCTGCGCGGCAAGGGGCTGAAAGCGGAAAAGATCAAAGAATTTTCCGATCGGGAAACGGACGAAATGCTCAAAAACATTCTTGCAGAACGCAGCAAGGGCGTTTCGGTGCGCCGCGCCATTCAGAAGATCGCGGACGGCGACGACCGCCTGATGCTCCGCTATCAGAACAAGTACCGCAATATGCTTAAAAAGCAGCCCGAACGCATCGAAGAAACGGCGAAAAACATGGGACTGGAAAACGTTGTGGTGCAGAAAAACGGGCAGGGACGCGGCAAAGATTTTCTCGAACGGCGTCTGGAAAAGGAGATCAACGAACTGTACGACCGCCTCGCGCTCTCTTTGAAAAACGAAAACGAACGGCTCAAAGAGACGCTCAGGCAACTCAACGAGGAAAACGAACTCTTGCGCCGCGCCGCGCGCGCGCAGTCGGAAAACAAGCACGCGTAACGGCATAAATTCTTTCATAATGCACATACTCGGCATAGAGCGAAAGCTTATCCGGAGGAAAAACAAATGGAAAAATTTATTGCTGGTCTTGCCCTCGGCATGATCGGCGGCGCGCTGATCGTTGCCAACAGCAACCGCACGCGTTCGCTGGTCAAGAAGGGCCAGGACGAAATGATTTCGAGAGTGGACGCCTACATCGACGAAAAACTCGAAAACATGGAAAACGCGGTCTCCAAGCAGGGCGCGGGCAAAGCGAAATCGGGTGAGAAGAAATCCGATAAGGAATGAGTATGATGTAAGGCGGCGCGATCAAGCGTCGCCTTACACCATATTTCACCAAAATATTTAAATAAAACTGTGGACGCGCTCGGGGTAATGTGTTATAATGGGTTCGATCGAATGCCCGAAACCGTGCGCATTCGGATTTTTACGCATAAAAATACCTGCGACGAGGAAATATGGAAAAGAGGATCATTGCTTTCGATATCGGAGATAAACGCGTGGGCGTCGCCGTGAGCGATCCGTTCAACACGTTCGCCCTGCCCGCGAGCACTTTTTTCCGTACGAAAAACGCCGAAGAGGATGCGGAAAAACTCGCCGCGCTGGCGCGGGAAAAGGACGCGGGCCTCATCGTATGCGGCCTTCCTTTCAATTTCGACGGCAGCGAATCGGCGCAGACGGTCAAGACGAAAAAGTTTGCGCAGCTTTTAGAGGCGCGCACCGAACTTCCCGTCGTGTTCGAGGACGAGCGCTTTACCACCATGGAGGCGGAGCGCGTTTTGATATCGGGCGGCGTGCGGCGCGAAAACCGCAAACAGTCCATCGACAGTATAGCGGCTTCCTATATATTGGAGGGCTATTTGAATAAAAGAAATAAAGGAGCGAACCAATGAGCAAAGACAAACAAATGCACGACGAAGAGTGCGACTGCTGCGAGGAGGACGTCAATATCGTCGATCTCGTGGACGACGAAGGAAAGGTTCATAAATGCTATCACATCGGTACGATCGAGTATAAGAACGGCTGGTATGCCTTCTTTCAGCCCGCCGACGAAGAGGAGGGCGACGAGGATTCCGTCACCATTTTGCAGATCGTGGGCGAAGAGGGCGAAGAAGAACTCGTACCCGTCGAGGACGACAAACTTCTGGACGAGGTGTTCGAAGAGTTCTGCCGTATCATGGAAGAGGACGAGGACGCGGACGAGGCGGCGAGTCTCGACACCGAATTCGAAGAGGGCTGCGGCTGCGGCTGCGTGCATCACGACCACAAGCATCCCAAGGAAGACAAATAAGTTCATCTTTCGGCTTTTTGCGCGGCGCAAGACTAAGATTTTGCGCCGCGTTTTTGTAAAAACGGGACAAGTACCGTGAAAATCGCTTGCAATCGGCGGTAGGATATGGTAAAATAATATGGCTAAAAATTCACACCCGCAAAGCCCCGCGCTCCGTTCCCGTAAATTTTTGTTTGCACTACGGGTCAATCGCGCGGATCAAAGGCGTTTCGGGGAGGAATAAACGGAGGAATTCAAAATGGCAGTCATCACAATGAAACAGCTTCTCGAAGCGGGCGTGCACTTCGGTCACCAGACGCGCAAATGGAACCCCAAGATGAAAAAGTACATCTTCGCGGCGAGAAACGACATTCACATCATCGATCTGCAACTCACGGTCGGCCTCATCGAGCAGGCGTATTCGTTCGTCGCGGATTCCGTGAAAGCGGGCAAGAGCGTGCTGTTCGTCGGCACCAAGAAGCAGGCGCAGGAAGCCATCAAGGAAGAGGCGCAGCGCTGCGGTCAGTTCTATATCAATTCCCGCTGGCTCGGCGGCACGCTGACCAACTTCAAAACCATCCGTTCGAGGATCGACCGTCTCAATAAACTCAACAAGATGGAAGAGTCGGGCGAATTCGATCTTCTTCCCAAAAAGGAAGTTCTCGGCCTCAAAAAAGAGATGGAAAAACTGGAAAACAATCTCGGCGGCATCAAGGACATGAAGGGTCTGCCCGGCGTCATGTTCATCGTCGATCCCCATAACGAAGACATCGCGGTGCAGGAAGCGAGAAAACTCAACATTCCCATCGTCGCGATCACCGATACCAACTGCGATCCCGACCTCATCGACTACGTGATCCCCGGCAACGACGACGCGATCCGCGCGGTCAAACTCATCTCTTCGGTCATCGCCAACGCGGTCATCGAGGCGAACCAGGGCGAGACCATGGACGTTGCGCTTGCCGCCGAAAAAGAGGAAGCCGCGCCCGAATCCATCGAAGAAGTCGTGGAAGCGGCCGTTGCCGCGGATGCGGAATAATCGTTAAGAATACGGAATATAGGAGAATAAAGAAATGGCAATCACAGCAAGCGACGTAAACGCGCTGCGTCAGAAGACGGGCGTTGGCATGATGGACTGCAAAAAGGCCTTGACCGAAGCGAACGGCGACATGGACAAGGCTGTGGAGATCCTGCGCGAGAAAGGCATGGCGACCGCGGCGAAAAAAGCGGGACGCATCGCGGCGGAAGGCATCGTCGACAGTTATATCCATATGGGCGGCAAAGTGGGCGTGCTCGTAGAAGTCAACTGCGAGACCGACTTCGTTGCGAGGGGCGATCAGTTCAAAGAGTTGGTGCACGATATCGCCTTGCAGATCGCGGCGGCGAAACCCGAATATATCACCAAGGAAGAAGTTCCCCAGGAAGTTCTGGATAAAGAAAAAGAAATCCTGAAAGTGCAGGCGATGAACGAGGGCAAGCCCGAAGCGATCGCCGAAAAGATGGTACAGGGCAGGATCAAGAAATATTACGAAGATTTCTGCCTGTTGGAGCAGCCTTTCGTAAAGGATACTTCCAAGACCATCGGCACGCTCATTACCGAGGCGGTCGCCGCCATCGGCGAAAAGATCACGGTGAGACGCTTTGCCCGTTTCGAAATGGGCGAGGGGCTCGAAAAGAAAAAGGACGACCTCGCGGAGGAAGTCGAAAAACAAGTTTCCAAGATGAAAGGTTAACGACCGAAGGCGCACAATTATCGATTTTTGTGTGCCTTTTTTTCCACTAACGGTACGGAGGACTTATGAAAACAGATTTAAAACCCAAGTATAAGAGGATCGTTTTAAAACTTTCGGGCGAGGCGCTCGCGGGAGATAAGGGCTTCGGGCTGGACGAAGAGATCATCGCCGGCGTCGTCGATCAGCTCATCCGCGTACACGATATGGGCGTGGAGATCGGCATCGTCATCGGCGGCGGCAATTTCTGGCGCGGCCGTCAGGGCACCAGCATGGACCGCACCACCGCGGATCACATGGGAATGCTCGCTACCGTCATCAACTCGCTCGCCTTGCAGGACGCGATCGAACAGAAGGGCGTTCCCACCCGCGTGCAGACCGCGCTCAATATGGTCAGCGTGGCGGAACCCTTTATCCTTCGCAAAGCCCTGCGGCACTTTGAACTGGGCAGGATCGTCATTTTCGCCTGCGGCACGGGCAATCCCTACTGTTCTACCGATACGGGCGCTGCGCTGCGCGCCTGCGAGATCAACGCGGATATCCTGCTTTTAGCCAAGAACGTGGACGGGATCTACGACGACGATCCCAAGACCAACCCCGATGCGAAGAAGATCGACCGCATCACGCATATGGAAGTCATCAATCGCGGACTGAAAGCCATGGACACAACGGCGATCACGATGTGTATGGATAACGACGTGCCCGTTCTGGCGTTCGCGCTCTCCGAAAAGGACGCGATCGTGCGCGCGATCGCTGGCGAACAGACGGGAACGCTCATCACCAACGAAAATTAAAAAAAGGAGAACGACATGACAGACAACGAAAAAGTGGAAGAGATTTTGCTCGTTTTGGAAGAGAGATTGGAAAAAACGTTTTCCGTCCTCAAAGAAAACTATGCCTCCGTGCGGGCGGGCAGGGCCAATCCGCACATTCTTGACAAAGTTCTCGTGGACTATTACGGAACCATGTCGCCTCTCAATCAGGTGGGCAACATTTCCGTTTCCGACGCGAAGTGCCTCGTCATCAGCCCGTGGGACGTCAGCCTGTTAAAGGGCATCGAAAAGGCGATCATCGCCTCGAATATCGGCATCAATCCCACCAACGACGGCAAAGTGATCCGCCTCGTTTTCCCCGATCTTACCGAAGAGCGCCGCCGCGAACTCGCCAAGCAAATCAAAGCGATGAGCGAGGAGAGCAAGGTGGCCGCCAGAAATGTCAGACGCGACGCGATGGAAGCCCTCAAAAAACTCAAAAACAATAAAGAGATCTCCGAGGACGAATGCGCGGGCGTCGAAAAAGACGTCGAAAAGACTGTCTCCAAGTGCATCGAGCAGATTGAAAAATGCACGGCGGATAAGGAAAAAGAGATCCTTTCCGTATAGGAAAGACGCTATGAGAAATATCAGACTCCCCGCCCACGTCGCCTTCATCATGGACGGCAACGGCCGCTGGGCGAAAAAGCATTTCCGCCCCCGCGGTTACGGGCATAAAATGGGCGTGCAGAACATGATCAAACTTTGTTCGCACGCGTTCAAACTGGGCGTGAAGATCGTCACGGTGTACGCCCTTTCCACCGAAAATCTCTCCCGTCCGCAGGAAGAACTCGACGGGATCTACGATCTTTTCCGTTCGTATTTTCAAAAGCAGAAGGGCAAGATCCAGGAGTTGGGCGTGCGCGTCAACGTGATGGGCGATCTAACGCCTCTCCCCGAGGATGTGCGCGGACTTTTGCTGGAAACTATGCGCGACACCGCGGTCAATGTACCCAACGGACTTTTAAATCTGTGCATCAATTACGGCGCGCGCCAGGAGATCATTCAGGCGGTCAATCATGCCGTGGCGTTCGGGCGTTTCGTGGACGAAAACAGTTTCAAATCGCTGTTGTATTCCGCGGGCATGCCCGATCCCGACCTCATCATCCGAACGGGCGGCGAGGTGCGGCTGAGCAATTTTTTACTCTATCAGGCGGCGTATACCGAGTTGTATTTTTCCAATAAAATGTGGCCTGAATTTTCCAGGCGAGATCTGGAAAAAGCGCTCGTCAATTATTCGCAGCGCGACAGAAGGTTCGGAAACGTAAAAAAGGGTTGATAATATGTTGAAAAGGTTGATTACGGGCATCGTCTATATCGGTATCATCGTGGGTTTTTTCTTTCTGCGCCACGTGCATACCTCCCTGTTCGGCATTCTGGTGTACGCCTTTTCCATCATCGGCACGCTGGAAATGATTCAGGCTTTCGCCCATAAGAGCGCGCAGCCCGACGGCTCGCTCGCCCCGAAAGTGGCGATGACCAACGCACAGAAATCCGCCGTGATGACGTACGCCGTGTTCTTTGCGCCCGCGTATTATACCGTAAATCATCTCTATCCGGGCGAGGGCTACCGCGCCATGCTCGTGCTCTCCTTCGTATTGGGGATCATCCTTTTGTGCCTTCTCGTCGTGGACAGAAAGACCACGCTGGAAGGGGTGGGCGCGTCGCTTTTGTGCGGCTTTTATCCCACTGCCATCCTCGCGACCATGCTGCTCACGAACGATCTGGGGCAGGGCTCCACGCTCGCGCTACTTCTCATTTTTACCATTTCGCCTATTGCGGACAGTTTCGCTTTCGTCGTCGGAAGTCTGGTAAAGGGCAAAAAACTGTGTCCTTCCATCAGTCCGAATAAGACGATCTCGGGCGCGATCGGCGGCGTGGTGTTCGGCACGGGCGGCTGCCTTCTCATTTACTGGCTGTACACGCTCACAACTTCCTACGTCTATGCGGGATTCGGGAATCCCTGGGTGATGTTCACGATCGTCGGCATCATCTGTTCGGTCATGACGGAATTCGGCGATCTGGTGGAAAGCGTATTGAAACGGCGCATCGGTATCAAGGATATGGGCAAAATACTGCCCGGACACGGCGGCATTTTGGACCGTATCGACGGAACTTTGTTCGCCAGCACATTTATTTATATCGTTTTTGTACTATTTATCCTTTGACGCAAAATAGAATAGAATGTAAGAAAAGATACCTGCTTTCCCGCAGGTATCGCTTTTATACGAAGGAGGGGACATGCGTAAAAAAATAGCCCTGATCGGAAGTACGGGCTCCATCGGCAGACAGGTGATCAACGTCGCGCTGCGTTATCCCGAACGATTCGAGATCGTGGCGATAGCGGCAAATACCGATGATATCGCCTTTTCCCGTCAGATTTCCGCCGTGCGCCCCGCCTTTGCCTGTATGCGCGACGAGAACGCGGCAAAGCGCGTCGAGGCGCCGCGGGGAACGCTCGTAAAAGGGGGCGAGACGGCTTTTTCCGAGGCTTGCGGGTATGCGGGGGCGGACGTCGTTTTTAACGCCGTAACGGGATTTGCGGGCCTGAAAGTCGCGCTCGATGCGATCGCCGCGGGAAAGCGGCTGGCGCTCGCCAATAAGGAATCGCTGGTGGTCGGCGGCGCGCTCGTCATGCCCGCGGCAAAGGCGAAAGGCACGGAGATCGTGCCCGTGGACAGCGAACATTCCGCCATCTGGCAGTGCCTGCATTTCGACCGCGCGGCGAAGTTTTCCAAACTGATCCTGACGGCGAGCGGCGGCGCGCTTCGCGACGTTCCCCTTGAAAAACTGCCCTTCGTCACGGCGAAAGAGGCGCTCTGCCATCCCAACTGGGACATGGGCGCCAAAATTACCATTGACTGCGCCACCATGCTCAATAAGGGTTTCGAGATCATCGAGGCGATGTGGCTGTACGGCGCGCCCGCGGACAAGGTCGAGGTCGTTTTGCACCGCGAGAGCGTGGTACATTCCATGGTCGCCTTTGAGGACGGCGCGGTGCTCGCGCAGATGAGCGCGCCGAGCATGGAACTTCCCATTCAGTTGGCGCTCACCTATCCCGAGCGTCTGTCCTGCGCGCTCCCTGCGCCCGATCTCGCAAAACTCGGCGCGCTGCGGTTCGAAACGGTGGACGAGGCGCGATACCCTTGCTTTACCGTCGCCAAAGAGTGCGCGCGCGAGGGCGGCAGCCTTCCCTGCGTTTTAAACGCGGCGGGGGAGATCGCCGTGCGTGCATTCCTCGGCGGACAAATAAAATACACGAAAATTGCGCAAATTTTAGAGGGAACGCTTTCTCGCTTCGCGCGGGAAGAGGTTTCCGATTATGCGCAACTACTCGAAACGGACGAACGGGCGAGGGCGATCGCAAATCAACTTATAGCGGAAGGTTAAATCATGCAATTCAGTTTACTTTCGGCGGCGAGCGTATTTTCCGCCATCGGCTCTGTCGTGGTCGCCGTCCTCATCTTGCTCATCATGATCACGGTGCACGAATTCGGGCATTACGTGGCGGGCAAAATTTTCAAATTCAAGATCAACGAGTTTGCGATCGGCTTCGGCCCCGCGCTCTTCAAACATACCAAAAAGAACGGCGAGATCTTTTCGGTGCGCGCGCTTCCGCTCGGCGGCTACTGCGCGTTCGAGGGAGAGGACGAGGATAAGGAAGATCCCGCCGCGTTCAACAATAAAAAGCCGTGGCAGAGGATCATCGTACTCGTTTCGGGCGCTTTGATGAACTATCTTCTGGCGGTGCTCGTGATCATCGTTTCCTTTTTCGCCTGCGGACAGCTCCTCTTGATGACGCTGGAAACGGAGGATTCCTCCTATACGGCGGCGGGAAATTATATCGAGAGCGAATATAAATTTCAGGACCGCGACGTCATCATTTCCTGCGAAGGTAAAAACGTTTATCTGACCTCCGATCTGATGGACGCGTTGGAAGGGCTCAAAGACGGAGAACTTGCGAACTTTAAAATATCGCGGGTTTTCGAGGACGGCCGCAAGATCGTGGAAGTGGAGATCATGATGCGCGCCGACGCGGATTTTTCCGGCATGACCGACACCGATTCGGTGTGGGAGTGTATCGGCGTCGCCAAGCAACTGAGCGAGGACGGCGAAACGTATACGTACAAGATGGCGTCGACCGCAGTCAAAGGATTCGGATTTTTCGAGACCGTCGGCCGCGCGTTCACCTATTCCATACGCATTGCGGGCACGCTGTTCCGCGTGCTGGGCGAACTTTTGACGGGCGCGCTCGGATTATCCGCGTTCGGCGGTCCGATCACGACTATCCGCATGACTTCCGCCATCGCCACGCTCGGGTGGGTGCAGTTCTTCGAGATCACGGCGCTCATCGGCGTGAATCTCGCGGTGTTCAACCTCTTGCCGATCCCTGCGCTCGACGGCTCCAAAGTCGTGTTCACGATCATCGAGTGGATCCGCGGAAAGCCCGTCAACCGCAAGGTGGAGGCGGTCATCCACACGGTCGGTTTTCTCTTTCTCATCGGCTTTGCCATCTTAGTGGATATTCTGCAACTGTTTTAGAAAAAAACGCCCGACGTTGCGTCGGGCGTTTTCCGTTCAAATGTTATTTATCCTCTGCAACGGGTTCGCATTCCGTCGGAGAAAGGGTGTATCTCTCCATTTCGTGGCGGAAGGTGCGCGAAGAGAAGAGCAGCACGCCTGCGACGATGACGATGGCGATATCGGGCAGAACGTAACTCGCCTGATAGATGAAACTGTACAGCGCCACGGGCTGAATGGTCGCAAACGCGCTGAACGCGAAGATACCCGAAACAAAGTGCATTGCAAGCCGTCCCACGCCCGCGACGATCGCGCCCAAAGCGAATTTTACTTGGGGATAGCGCAAAGCATCGGTGCGCGCGAACATACCCGCCAGCCCGATGGCGGAAAACGCGAGGGGATAGTCGAGCAGAAATTGCGCGGGATGCAGGATATACGTATCCTGAAACGCCTGCAATACGCCGTAGATCATGCCCGCGAACACGCCCTTTTTCGTGCCGAACATATACGAATAGATCATCAGCGGCAAAAGGCTCGCGAGCGTAATGGAGCCGCCCTGCGGCAGTTTTACGATGCGCAGGTAGGAGAGGGCGAAACTCATCGCGATGCAGACGGCGGCAAAGGCGATGGAGCGCGAATCGAATCCTTTTTTATCCTTGCGGCCGAACAGGAACGCCAAAACGACGACGGCCGCCAGCAGCGCGGCTGCGAGCAGCCACAGAGCGAGCGTATTCACCGTGCCCGCATCCTCGATGCCGTTATCCTGAATGGGATCGCCCGTCGAAAAATGAACCATCATGCAGACGAGCGTGGCGATCAGCGCCGCGCCCGTCGCGATCCCCGCCGCAAGATAGGTCGCTTTGCCGCGCCTGAAATACAGGCACACGCCGCTCGCGCCCAGAACGAGGATCAACGCCAGAAGGGGATAAAAGAGAATGGGCTTGATCCCGTCTTCCGCAAATGAAAGGGACAGGAACAACACGCTCAGCGCCGCTACGTAAACGATCGTGACGATCAGGCTGATCTTCGCGCATTTTTTCCGCGTTCCGCCCGACATCAGAAACATTATGAGCGCGAAAGCGACGGCGAGCGCGACTGTCAGCCAGATGGCGACGGAACGGCAGGCATTCATCGGCGAGTCAAAGCGGAACAAGAACCAAGGGTTTTCCGCTTCCAACAAATTGAGTAACATGAGAAACCTCCTTTGTATTCCGCCGACAATATAAAAAGCGCTCCCGAAAAAGGGCGCGCCAAATCATCTCTTTGCTCTTTCGTTCAAGTGTTGCCTTGTCCGATTCAAAGGGTATAATCTCAGCTTTTTACAGCACCCCCGGCGGATATTTAATTTTCTTCGATTATAGAACAATTCCTTGCGAAAGTCAACTGTTTTATGATACAATAAAGCACGGAGAAAAACGTCATGTACAATTTTTACGCCTTTTTGGACAGAATGAAATACATCCGCCGCTGGTCGCTCATGCGTTCCTCGCGCGACGAAAATATCATGGAGCATTCGCAGCAGGTGGCGGTCCTCGCGCACGCGCTCGCCGCCGCGGACACCGAACTTTTCGGCGGCAAAGCGGATATCCCCAAAACCGTGCTCTACGCGCTCTATCACGAGGTGAGCGAGGTGATGACGGGCGATCTTCCCACGCCCATCAAATACTTCAACAGCGAGATCCACGGCGCTTACAAACAGTTGGAGGACAAGGCGGCGGATAAACTTTTAAATATGCTGCCCGAACCGCTTTTTCCCTATCTCGCGCCTTACGTCAAGGCGGACGCCGCGTCCTACGAATATAAACTCGTCAAGGCGGCGGACAAGCTTTCCGCTTACATCAAGTGCCTCGAAGAGTTGAAAAGCGGCAACAACGAGTTTAAAAGGGCAAAGGAGAGCATCGAAAAGGAGCTGCGAGAAAAACATATGTCCTGCGTGGATTATTTCATGGAAAACTTTATTCCCGCGTTTTTATTGACGCTCGACGAAATGGAAGATTTGGAATGAACAAGGTCAGAATCACCGTTTTAAAGACGCTTTTCGACGAGGAGCTGTCGAAAGATAACTTTAAACTTGAAAGCACTGAAATCAAATCGGTAATCGATTACACGCCCGTGGAATAAACGGGAACGAATTGCGTGAACAAATTTTAAGCCCGCGGAGCAATTGTCCCCGCGGGCTGTTTGATTGCATATTCAGTTTTAAGAGACACTCTTAAAGATCTTATTTTCCGTCAAAATCGAACATAACAACGCAGATGCCTCCTGCCTGCAGCGCTATCGGCCGTCTGCCCGTCGCGGAATTTATCTTATCTGTCTGCCCCCTTGGTTAAATAGTACATCGGTCTATACCTCCTTAGCCAAGTTTTCTCAAAAAATCGGATTTGTACATAACAGTACCTCCTTTTTGATACGGGCAGAACCGATCTCGTTCCCCGATTGCTTTTTCCGGCAATCTATATCCCACGTGTGCGTGTATTTGGCAGGGAACAATTTTCGGCTCCGTTCTCCTTTCGTTCCGTAAAGAATTTTTACTCCTTCCGTGTTTTTTTTGAACTTTGAACGGCTTTCACTTTTCCCGTGCACTTAGGATCCTGAAAATAATTGCCGCTTCGGAACTTATCGGGCGAACGTTGCCCTCTCAGTATTGAGATGTACTATCGGGAAATGTTTTATTTTTCCCTTTTGTACCTTTATTATAGCATAGATTTTTCGCTTGTCAAGGGCTTTTCCGAAATTATTTTTGAAAAAAAATTGCCGTTTTTGTGAATTTGTGACAGACGTGTGAAGTCAGCGGAGTGTATGGAATTTGACGCTGTACTCGGGATGCACCGCCTGCAGGATATCGTCTTTCATTTTTTCGTAGTACTTATAATTGTGGCGGTACAAACTTTGCTGCACGCCGTAAACGTCGCAGCCGCTCTCCATGCTCTTGGTATACACGTCGGAAAGCGTTTCGGTAACCTGTTTTTCCGCCGCGTCTAAAACCTTTTTCTGCACGATCTGCGAACGGGTGATATCTTCCACGCTCTTGGCTTTGCTCGCGTCTGTGATCTGCGCGCTGCACTTTATCATGACGGTGAACTTAGCGAGATCGTCCGTCACTTTCAGTTTTACGCCCTTGGATTCGGGCTTGATCTGCAAGATATAGGTGATCTCTTCTCCCTCTTCTTCCATGCGGATGGGAATGGTCGCCAGTTTCGTGTCCCCCGTCGTGACATTGAGCGCGAGCGTTTCCTCTTCGTTTAAAAGCCCGACCATCCTGCCCGCCTTGAAGAGCGCCGTCTTCGAGGCCTTGAAGATCTTCGGCTTTTGCTGCCCGCTCTTTCCGCCGCCTCCGCCGCCCGAACTTTCTTCCGCCGAAACGGGCAGGGGCGTTTTACGGAAATCCCACCAGCGGAAACGCAGCCTTTTGAGCCGCGCGAGCGTGTTGTCGAACCCCGCCGAATAGGGCAGGGGAAAGTTTGCGACCGCCGCGCTCTCGCCGCTGCCGCCGCTTCCGCCCGTCTGTCCGCCGCTCTGCTCGCCCGAATCCTTCATCTCGATCATAGGCAGAAATCCGCTTTGGGAGGGAGAATAGTAACCCTTGGCGAAATCGCGCAGGTTGCTCACCGATACGGTGCCCGACTTTTGCGCCTCGGAAGAGAGCGTCTTGGTGATCGCCGTGGCGGACATATCGTTGATGGGCGACTGGCTGCCGAGCACCTCGTCGCAACGCCCGTTCACGACGGCGACGAGCGCGGTGTCGGGCACGTAATCGCTGCGCAGGAAATAGTCGAGCGCGTCGAACACGTCGCGGTCGGTGGTGTCTTTCCCGAACAGCACCAGATTGCAGTAGACGAGGGTCGGGAACCAGCCCGTCTGCGAATTGATCTGCGCGACCGCCTCGCCGATGGTGTTGGTGTCGCGTATGGTGATCTCGCAGGCGGCCTCCGCGCCCGACGTGCCCGCGGTTACGGGAATGGCGATCTGCGCCGTCACGTCGTATTTATCCTCCTGCTTTTCCGATTTGTCGATGCCGACCGCCACCACGATGGCGGTCTTCTGGATATCGATGATCCCGAAGTCGTTGGAAAAGAACAGGAGCAGCAGCACGCAGGCGGCTACGATGAAAACTCTTGTCCACAGTCGGTTCATTTTTTCTTCTCCTTTCGCAAAAACCATGCAAGTAGCGGCGCCACGTAGCAGAATAAGATAAAGAACAGCCCCATTTTCTGCGTCATGAACTTTTGCATCGCGTTGAACGAGCGCGTGAAGAACATGACGAACAGAAACAATATGCCGTTGACGGCGAGCGCCGGATACAGCGCCTTACATCCGATCGTCTTTTTCACGCAGTGCACGCACAGCACGAGCGGCAGCATCAGATAGAACACGAGCACGAGCGTCAGGGCGTAGATGAACACGAAATCGATCCTTCCCAGCGAGGAAAAGGTCGTCGTGTATTTGGAGATCTGCGAGAGCGTATATTGCTGGCGCAGGGCGATGCTGCCGAAAATGGCGTAAAACACGGCCAGAAAGACGAGCGTGAGAACGGCGCCCACGCCATAGGAGATCATCACTTTGAGCGTGGAGCCCTTTTCATAGCGGTAGTGCCCCATGAAAAATAAGAGAAACACGCAGTCCGTGTACCAACTCAGCGAGGTATAGGACGAACGGAAAATTTTTGACGGGGGCGTCGCGGAAAGGACGGGAAGAAGTTCGCCGAATTCCGCTTCAGGCAGGGAAAAGACGATGAGCGCCGCGAAAGATACGACGAAAACAGGCATCAGCACGTCCGCCATGCGCCCGATGCTCTTGATGCCTTTGATCGAGGCGAACAGGCTGAGCGCGAAAAAGGGGGCGAACGAGATGAACGAGGGAACGTTTTCGTAAAATACCGTCAGAACGAAACTTTTCTGCTCCATGATCGGCAGGGCGGCGGCGACGATAAAGAATACGGCGAACAGCCCGTACACGATGCGCGCGCCCACGGTCCCGAAGGTGTTTTCCACCAGTTCGAACAGCGTCTTGTTCGTCTTTTTGGAAAGCAGCATCACGGAAAGGATGATGAGGCTTTCCGCGACGAGGTTGATGGCGGCGCTCCATAAAAGATCGTGCCCCACGTCGTAGACGAGCGTGGTTGGGTAGATGATCGTCTTTGTCAAGGGCAGCATGCACGCAAGTATAAAGCAGATCTGTCTGATTTTGATTTTATCCATATTCGGTCTAATCCTCCCGCTCTTCTTCGTCTTCGATCGCAAGGCGTACTTTGTTTTGTCCCTGCAAAAACTTGGGGCGCATTTTGAGATTCAGGATATCCGCCTTTACGATTGAATCTTTGAGATCGCGCGTGATCAGCGGCGAGAAGGGCGCCAGCAGCGGCGCGCCGTAACTGTCGGAGGTCACGAGATATAAAAGGACCAGCCCCGTAAACAGCACGATGCCGAACGTGCCGAGGCTTCCCGCCACGATCAGAAAGGCGAACCGCAGCAGCGTCAGGCTGCCCGCAAGGTCGGGAAGGGTATAGGCGGCGATGCCCGAAAGGGCCACGATAATGATGGCGGAGGAGGATACGATGCCCGCCTTTACGGCGGTGTCCCCCAGGACCAGCGCGCCCACGACGGAGAGCGCCAGGCCCACGTATTTGGGCATGCGCACGCTCGCCTCGATGAGTATTTCGAGGATCACCATCAAAAAGAACATTTCCAGGCTCGGAGAAAGCGGCAGATCGCGCACGTTGCCCGAAATGGTCATCAACAGTCCCAGCGGCAGCAGTTGTAGTTTGAACAGTTGCGCCGCAACGTAGTAGGCGGGCAAGAGCAGGGCGATGACGAGCGAGACGAGGCGCAAAAGGCGGCTGACGGTCGCGCGGTAAGGGGAAACCAGATAGTCCTGCACGCTCTGAAAATCTTCGACTAGAATATAGGGGAGCGTCAGCGCGATAGGCGAACCGTCCACAAAGATCCCGATGCGCCCTTCGAGCATTTTGGCTGCCAGAATGTCGGGTTTTTCCGTCGTGCCGACCTGTTTGAACATGGAATAGGGCTTTTTTGCGAGAAATTTCGCGATATACGAGGCATCGGGTATGCCGTCGATCTCGATCCGTTTGAGCCTGTCTACGATCTGTTTTTTGACTTTCAGATCGGAAATGCCGTTTAAATAGCACACGGCGATCATGGACTTCGATCGCGTGCCCACCGTCAGCGTTTCGAATTGCAGATCGCCCGTTTTCAGCCTCTTGCGCAGAAGCGCCATGTTGGTCTTGATGTCCTCGATAAAGCCCTCGCGCGGGCCTTTGACGGCGATGGAGGTGGGCGGCTCGGTGATGGTGCGCACGGGGATCTTTTTCACGCCGATGATCAGCGCGCTGTCCAGCCCGTCCACGATGAGCGCGGTGTTGCCCGAAAGCACTTCGTCGGCGATCGCCTGAATGCTCTTTTCTTTCTTGACTTCCGGCGAGGTCAACTTTTTCGCCACTTCGTCGATGCTGTCGCCGCGTTCGCTCGAAGATAAGGGACGGATGACCTGTTCTCCCAGAAGGTCTTTGTCGCAGATGCCGTCGGCGTAGATCGCGGCGCAGGCGGCGCCGTCCGTCGTTTCGAAATGAAAGACGAGAATATCTTCCGCCGACAATATATTTTTGACGGCGCGTACGTTCTTTTGCAGGTTGGCGTTCATTTTGTTCATTCGCGTATCTTCCTCATTTTTCCAACAGTATCCGCAAAAAAATAAAAAAATATCCGCGTCCCCGAAAAGGGAACGCGGATAAGCGGGGCTTATACGTTTTCGATGGTCTTAACCAGCCATTTCAACAAATTTTCCCGCTGCGAAGGAGTAACTTCGGGCAGATTCTCTGCGAGAAGTCCGCGCATTTTTTCCTGTCCGTCCTCCTCGCCCGCCAGCGCGCACAGGTTTTCCGACAGACCTTCGGGCACTTCTTCGAAAAATCCCGCCAATATCTCGCGCACGCAGTCCGTCCGCACGGAAATTTCCGTCGGCGCGCCGCCGCGCAGAAACTGTTCGTACACCACGTGTATCACCGTGGCGGCGCCGCCCGCGGCGACGCCTTTCTGCAACGTTTCCTGTACGGGCGGCGCCTGCCAGTGTATGAAAAAGGAAAACGCCGCATACAGCAGAATCCCCAGAAGAAAGGGCACGAACGTCAGATACTTTTTGGGCGCTTTTTTCAAGAGCGTCTTTTTCAGTATCAGCGTCAGAACGTACGCGAGCGCGCCCAACGCGAGCACGTCCGCTCCGAACTTGTCGAAAATCGCAGCAATTTGCAGCCACTCCATGATTTACCGCCTTTTCAGGAGGCGAAAAGTTCGCAAAGGCTCTCGTACACGCCTTCGGCACGGTCTTGCAACCGCGCGTGAAACAAAAACACCGCAAACATCTTTCCACCTCCCGCCGTTTATTTTCCCCGCCGCATTCCCATTATACCGCGGAAAGACTGCAAAACCAACGGTGACCGACAAAAAAGGCGCCGCGCATTTGCGCGGCGCCCATGGGGACGTTCCGTTTCAGTCGGTACTTTCGAAGATGCGCGCGGCGACCACGGTCATGTCGTCTACGGCGACGCCGCCGCACAGATCGATCGCCTTTTTCAACAGTTCGTCGGCAAAGGTCTGCGGATTGAGGCAGGGCACGCTCTCCATAAAGGCGCAGATATCCGTACTGGAAGAGAATGCGGAAGTGATGCCGTCGCTGATGAGAACGACGGTGTCGCCCGCGCCGAGCGCTTCGCGCAGCACCGTGGGCTTTACGCTGTCCAGAATGCCGAGCGGCAGCGATTCGCTCTCCAAAACGCGGATCTTGTTTTCCGAGAGCACGAAGGAGAGGGGCGAACCGATCTTCACGAGGTCGGCGCAGCCCGTATCGAGATCGACCGTCGCCACGTCGATGCAGGAAAAACTTTCCTCGCGGTTGAACGAGAGCAGTTGGTTGACGGTGGAAAGAATGGTGTCCGAAGGCATTTTCGCGCGGTAAAAACTTTCCACGAGCGAGATGGTGCAGTCGGAAATGCGCCGCGCGTACTCGCCGCTGCCCATGCCGTCCGAGAGTGCGAGCATAAAAGTGCGCTCGTCTATCTTGATGACGGAATGGGTGTCGCCGCAGGCGATCTCCCCCGTCTTGGTCGCGGAAGCGATGCCGAACGCCGCGTCGTACGCGGGCTTAGGCTTTAAAACGTAACAGTATTTGTTTGCGGCGAGCGGCAGTTTTTTCGAGAGCGTCATGCGCCTTCCCAAAACCTGTTCGGCGGCGGAAACGAGTTTTTTCAGATCGTGCCGCCCGCTCACCGTCAAGGAAAGCGTCAGATCGTCCTCGCCGTACACCATGATCTCGTTGAGCACCACGCCCTTTTTGGCGACGAGGTCGCGGATGCGCCGCTCCGCGTCGGGGTTCATGGAAAGAGGGGAACTCTGTTCGAGCGCGAGGTTTTTCAAAATGGTGCTCACGCCGCGCGCCTGTTCGGCGAGCAGGCGCTTGCCCGCGGAGGCGTTTTCCGCTTCCAGCATGCTTTTGCGGTATTCGGAAAGCAGCGCGTTGAGCGTAAACATGATGCCCGAGGGGTTTACGCATTCAGCGGTCAGCCGCGCGGGCAGGTCGATCAGATTCACTTTGCCCTTGCCGCCGCCCACGGAAACGAGTTTCTGAATGCTCTCGCCCATGCCCTCGTTTCTGCACCGCTCGAAATTGGCGCAGCGGCCGCATACGTCCTCGGCGATCTTGTTGCAGATGAACTGCGAGGCGTCCTCCGCGGTCGCGCCCGATTCGTCCAGGCTGATGAACGTGTTTTCGATCTCCTTGAACACGGCTGCGATCTCGAACAGTTTTTCGCCCGTCGCGGAGCGGTTGGCGTTGATATTCAGCCTTGTCAGTTGGCGTTCCGAATACAGTTTTAATACGTTTGCCGCCTTTTCGTAAACAAATTCGGGGATGAGCAGAAAGAGAAAACAGGGCACGAGGGAAGTGAGCATGGTCAGATAAAAGGCGGAAGACACGAACGCATCCGCGCCCACGGACCAAAAATCCCGCGCATAGCGCACGAACACGTCGCTGAGAAAGAGCGCCAGCGCGGCGGGCAGTTTTCCCGCGCGCAGAAAGCACAGCGCCGCGGCGGAATAGAGGATAAAGGCGGCGCAGGCGGATAAATCGGGCGCGCCCGCCTGCACGCTCATCGCGATGGCGCGGGGGATGGAGAGAACGAGCGCGACGTAGGCGGCGGAAGCGTTTTTGAGCACGGCGCAGGCAATGAGTATGAGCAAAATCGCCGCGCCGTCGTAGGCGTAACCGCCCGCGCAGTTGAAAAATCCCGTGCCGACGGCGACGACGGCGGCCGACAAAAAGACGAGTTCCTCCGCCGCGAGGCGGCACCGCCCCGCCTTGAACAGCACGCATTTGAGCGCGCTGATGAATACGAACGCGAGAATGAAAATAACGATCGCCACGATGGCGGCGCGGTAGATATCGGCGTATATGTACTCGGCGTAGATCCATAAAAAGGGCGCGAGCGCGACGGCGAGAAAGATCACCGTTTCCGCGCCGGGTTTTTTGCCCGCGCGGTTGTAGAACCAGAACACGGCGAAAAACAACACGCCCGCGATCGCGTACACGGGAAAGGCGAGCAGGCTCACGGAAAAACTCAGCCCGCCCGCGAGCAGGAAAAGCCCCGCGCTCGCCCAGATATTCAGGCCGCACACGAGCATCGCCACAAAGAGCGCGAGCGAAAACGGCTCGAACGCGGGCATGGTAAAGTTTAGGAACAGCATGCAGAGGAAGAGCGTGAAATACAGGATCACGTTTGTGTATCCGTATTTCAACTTGAATTTATCCGACATGATTTGTACTCCGAATGAAAATGATTTTATTCATTATATCACGCGCGCGCGTACAAAATTTGCCGCATTTTAGCGAATTTATGCCGATTTGGTCTTGCCGCTATTGCTCTTCGCGAAAAAACGATAAAAGGAGTTTGAGGTCTTCTTCCGCCTCTTCGAGCATTTCCGAGGTGATTTCTACGTTTTTATCGCAGCGAGGACTCCAATATTCACAAGCGTCGCTTTCGTTTTTGAGTTCGTCTGTCGCCGTACAGACGCCCGAATTCTCTTGCAGGAAATTGCAAAACAGTTTTCGGAAGTGGGGCTGAAAACGATCGCACTTGCCGCAAAATTTTTCCATGAATTATAAATTCTCCTCTTCGCGTTCTTCCTCAAATATTTGCCGTATTTCCGATATTCGTTCAGTATTCCCTTTAACGCCCTATGTATCGATAAAGTAGCGTAGCCGTGCTTTACTTTTGTATTCCATTTTTCGTAGGTTTCGCTGTTTTGCACAATGCATTGGCGCTTGATGCAAAAACCGTTTTTCGTCCTTTTATAATTGCGGCTGCTTTTCGTGTAATAGGCGCGGAAATAGTTGCACCGAAAACATTTTTTACTTTTTTGTTCTTCTTCCATGGTAAAATCTCCGAATTATGATTTTGAATATTCTACAACATAGAAAAAAGTTTTTGTTGCATTACAAAAATGTTTGTAGGCGCAAAATAAAAAAGGCACGGGTTGAACCGTGCCTTTTTTCGCGATGTTTTTAAGAACGTAAAGAAAGATACACCATGAGAACGGCGATATCCGCGGGATTTACGCCCGAAATGCGTCCCGCCTGCCCGAGATTCGCGGGGCGTATCTGGTTGAGTTTTTGCCGCGCTTCCAACCTTAACCCGTCTATCTTCATGTAGTCGAGGTTGGCGGGCAGTTTTTTGTCTTCCAACTTTTTCGCCTTTTCGATCTGTTCCAGCCCGCGTTTCAGATATCCTTCGTATTTCACGCCGATACACGCCGTTTCGATATCTTCGCGCCGCCGTCCCTGCAAAATGCCGAACGTCTCGATGATATCCTCCAAGGGGATCGCTCGACGTATCATATCCGCATAACTTACGCCCCCGAACAGTTCCCCGAATCCGTGCGCTTTCATGAACCCGTCCGCTTCTTTGGGCGATACGCGCCCGTCCAGTTCCCGCAAAATCTCTTCCACGGCGCGCCGCCGTTCGCAAAACCGCTGGTAGCGTTCTTCGCCCGCAAGTCCCGCGTCGTACCCGATCTGTGTCAGTCGGAAATCCGCGTTGTCCTGCCGCAGATGTATGCGGTGCTCCGCGCGCGAGGTCATCATGCGGTAAGGCTCATTGGTGCCCTTGGTCACGAGATCGTCGATCAGAACGCCGATATACGCCTCGTCCCTTCGCAACACGATCTGCGGCTTGCCGCGCAGTTTCAAAGAGGCGTTCAACCCCGCGATCAGCCCCTGCGCCGCCGCTTCCTCGTATCCGCTCGTGCCGTTGATCTGCCCCGCGGTGTACAACCCCTCGATTTTTTTAAATTCGAGGGTGGGGAACACGTCCAGCGTATCGATGCAGTCGTATTCGATGGCGTAGGCGTAGCGCATGATCTTCACGTGTTCCAACCCCGCCACGGTGCGGTACATATCCCGCTGTACGTCGTGCGGCAGCGAAGAGGACATGCCCTGCACGTACACTTCCGCGGTGTCCGCCGATTCGGGTTCCAAAAATATCTGGTGGCGCTCCTTATCGGCAAAACGCACAACTTTGTCCTCGATGGAAGGACAGTAGCGCGGCCCCGTGCCCTTGATGACGCCGCTGTATAAGGGCGAGCGGTGCAGATTGGCGCGGATGATCTCGTGCGTCTTTTCGTTGGTGTAGGTGAGATAGCAGGGCGTCTGTTTTTGCGGAACGCCGTCCGAAAGATAGGAAAAGGGATAAATATCCGTTTCCCCGTCCTGTTTTTCGCATTTGGAAAAATCGACGGTGCGCCCGTCCACGCGGGCTGGGGTGCCCGTCTTGAACCGCCTTACCTTAAATCCCAACGAAATGAGATTTTCGGTTAGTAAGTTTGCGGGCGCGAACCCGTTGGGGCCCGAACTTTGCTTGGTTTCGCCCACCACGATCTCGCCTTTGAGATAGACGCCCGTCGCCAGAATCACCGCTTTGGCGGTCAAAATCTCCCCGACGGCGGTCCGAACGCCCGTCACTTTGCCGTTCTCGGTCAAAATTTCCGCCGCCTCTCCCTGTAAAATCGAGAGGTTTTCGGTGTTTTCCAGCGTCTTTTTCATCTGCGTATGGTAGGCGTTTTTGTCCGCCTGCGAGCGCAGACTCTGCACCGCGGCGCCCTTGCCCACGTTGAGCATACGTATTTGCAGCGCCGTCTTGTCCGCGTTGACGCCCATTTCGCCGCCGAGCGCGTCTATTTCGCGCACGAGATGCCCCTTGGCGGTGCCGCCGATGGAGGGATTGCACGCCATGAAAGCGATGCTGTCGAGATTTAAAGTGAGCATCACCGTCTTGATGCCCGTGCGCGCAAGGGCGAGCGCCGCTTCGCAGCCGGCGTGTCCCGCGCCCACGACCACGGCGTCGTATTCGGTTGTATAGAAGCGATTTTTGACCATAAGAAATTTCCGTTTACAAAATCCGTTTCAAAAATTGAAACGGATTTTCCTTCGTTACTGTTTTAAAATGATATTTTTGATATCGTTCACTTCTTTCGCCACGCGGTCGTTCACTTTCAGAAGGTTGTTCACCTTCTCCCGCGAATGGATGATGGTGGTGTGATCTCTGCCGCCCATCGCCTCGCCGATGGAAACGAGGGGAATATTCATGATATCGCACATGAGAAACGCGCAGATCTGGCGGGGTTGCACGAGTTCTTTTTTCTTGCTCTTGCCCAAAAGGTTCTCGCGCGAAATTTTATAAAAGGCGCAGACGCTGGAAATGATCTTATCCGAAGTCACCGTTTCGTGTTCTTCTTCGCTCACCGCCTCGTTGAGCGCGTTTGCGGCAAGTTCGAGCGTAATGGGCTGTTCGTGCAGTTTGCTGGCGAAAATGACCTTGGTGAGCCGCCCTTCCAGCGTGCGCACGTCGGTGCCCGAATCGCGCGCCAGAAAATCCAGAACGTCGTTGGAAATAACGACTTTGCGCTCGTAGGATTTTTGTTTGAGAATGGCGATCTTGGTTTCGGTGTCGGGCGGCTGAATGTCCGCGATCAGCCCGCCTTCGAACCGCGTTCTGAGACGCTCTTCGAGCGTTGCGATCTCCTTGGGCGGCACGTCGGACGTGAGCACGATCTGTTTGTTCTGCGATTGCAGTTCGTTGAACGTGTGGAACAATTCTTCCTGCACCGCCTGCTTTTTGGCGAGGAACTGCACGTCGTCCAGAAGGAGCACGTCGCAGTTTCGATAGCGGCTCCGGAATCGCGCCTGCTTGTCCCTGCTGTTTCCGCCCTTGTTGAGGTAAATGGAATCGATGAGTTCGTTGATAAACTTGTCGCAGGTTGTGTAGATGACGCGAAGGGAAGGTTTATGCAGATTGATATAGTTGGCGATGGACTGCAAAAGGTGGGTTTTGCCCAGTCCCGAAGCGCCGTATATGTACAGGGGGTTGAAATTCGCCGCGGGGTTTTTGGCGACCGACTGCGCCGCCGCGAACACGAAATCGTTGCTCTTGCCCGCCACGAACGAATCGAAGGTGTAGCGCGGGTTCAAATTGCCCGCAACGTCGTCGTCATCGTCGAAATCTTCTACGCTCGTAAACACCACGTCGTCCTTGCCCTCGACCATCAACTCGAAATCGGTGATGCCCGTGTTTGCTTTGCGGATGGCGCTTTTCATGGTGTCGGCGAGTTTCGTTCCGATGTAGTTCGCGAAAAATTCGGTGTCCGTTTTCAGTACGATTTTGGTCTCTTCGATATCCACGGGAACGAGTTTGGAAATGTACATCTCGTAGGTGATGGGGGAGATCATTTCCTGCATAACTCCTTGTATTTGTTTCCATAAAAATTCGAATTGATTGTTTTCGGACATTATAAACCTCGAAACACTTTCTCTTTTTCCGCAAATTTGGTATAATAAATCCGCAGCCGATAAGGTTTTTCTATTATAATACAAATTTCGAGGAAAAGAAAGTATTTTTTGACCATGCGCATAAAAAAATTATTGTTAAAAAATTTCAGAAATTACGGCGAAGAGGTTTTCGGGTTTGACGAAGGGCTCAACGTGCTGTACGGGAAAAATGCGCAGGGAAAGACCAACTGCGCCGAAGCCGTGTTCTATCTGTGCACGGGCGCTTCGCCGCGCGCCAAAAAGGACAAACAACTCATCAAGAGCGGCGAAGAATCCGCCTATATCCGCGCCGAGGCGGAAGGGCGCTACGGTTCGGTGACGATCGAGGCGAACATTTACGAAAACAAGCGCGAAGTGCGCGTCAACGGCGTGAAGATCTCCAAAAACGCCGACCTTCTGGGCAATATCAACAGCGTATTTTTCAGCCCGGGGGAACTACGGCTCATTCAGGACGGGCCCGAAGAGCGCAGAAGGTTTCTGAACGTATCCAACTCGCAGATGTCGAGAAGTTATTATACGGCGCTCATACGCTACAATAAAATTCTGGAACAGCGCAACGCGCTCCTAAAAAACCGCGATATCGAACTGATCTACGAAACGCTGCCCGTCTGGGACGCGCAGTTGGCGCATTACGCGGCGGAACTCGTCGATAAACGCAAGGAATATCTGGAAATGCTCGCGCCTTTGGCGCAGGAAAAGCACGCGTATCTGACGGATAACGCCGAAAAACTGGAAATTTCCGCGGAAAAGTGCTACGGCAAAAACGCGATGGAAACGGAGCAGGCGCTGTTTGCGGAATTTTCCTCCAATTACGAGCGCGACATACGGCTGGGATTTACCGCGTCGGGACCGCACCGCGACGATATCAAGGTGCTGATCGACGGGGTGGAAGCGCGCGTGTACGGCTCGCAGGGGCAGACGCGCACGGCGGCGCTCGCGGTGAAACTTGCGGAAGTGGAAATTTTCAGACAGATTTCGGGCGAGTATCCCGTATTGATCTTAGACGACGTGATGAGCGAACTCGACCTGTCCCGCCGCAAAAAACTGATCGGCAAAATAGACGGGATCCAGACAATTCTCACCTGCACGCACACGGAAAAAGTGCTCTACGGAAAAGAATGCAACAAAATACGCATCGCGAACGGGAAGATTTGTTCACGCAAAAATTTTTGAGCTGTCAAAAATTTTTGCCGTGAGCAAGGGCTCCGCCCTCTTCGCGGCGCTTTTTCGGGGCACGCCATAATTACGCGCCGCGAATTCACCCGCCGAGGCGGCAAAGCCGCAAATCGGGGTTCGCCGCGCAAAAGCGTGGTTTTGCTTGCGAAAGCGATTTATAAAAAATAATTCTTTATAGAAAAGGAGATTGGGGTTCGAGGCGGCGTCCCTTTTGCGGCGGGAAAACGCGTGAATATTTTACCAGCGGGCGCGGGGGCATGATTGCCTCCGCGCCCGCGCATACTGGTAAGAAAGGGGAAACGGGTATGAAACGATGGGGAAAAATCAGCGTGCTTTTCGCGCTGTGCGCCGCGCTGTGGCTGGCGGGCAGCGCTTTTGTCGCGCCTTTCCGCTACCGCGGCGGCACCGTAGACGGGCTGGAATTAAAAGGCCTCACGCCCGCCGCGGCGGAGCGCGTGCTGCGCGAAAGATACGTGCGGGAATTACAGGGCAAAAATCTGTTCGTCGAGGCGGCGGGCGACGAATACGAGTTTACCTATCCCGAGATCGGATATTCTTCCGACCTTGCCGAAGTTCTGAAAGCCGCGCGCGATAAAAAGGGCGATTATACCGTTTCGCGCAGGTTTTTCCTTTTGCGCGAGGAAGAAACGCTCGGCGGCATCTGCGAAAACTATGCGCGCCGCGCCGTTTCCGCGCGCGTGCGCTTTACGGGCGACTACGATAAGCCTTTTGAATATACAGAGGGGAGCGGCGCGCATTTTATCGACTTCGAACAGTTGCAAAAGGACGTGCGGCGCTCGCTGGAAACGAATTTTTCGGCGGTGGTCGCCAAGACCATGTACGCGCCCGAGGCGTGCCGCCGCGCCGATCTGGAAAAGGAGCGCGCGAAACTTTCTTCGTTCACCACCTGTTTCAGCGCCGAAAAGACGGCGCGCGTGCATAACATCGCCCTCGCGGCGGAAAAAATCAACGGCTGTATCCTCGCGGACGGTGAAGAATTTTCTTTCAACGGGCGCGTCGGCGCGCGGACGGAATCGAACGGCTTTCTTTCCGCGCCCATCATTTTAGAGGGCGACTTCGTCGAGGGCGTGGGCGGCGGCGTCTGTCAGGCGAGCACCACCGTTTACAACGCCGCGCTGCTCGCGGGCATGGAGATCACCGAACAGCACCCGCACAGCCTGCGCGTGGGGTACGTGGAGCCGTCTTTCGACGCCATGGTCAGCGGAAAAACGTGCGATCTGAAATTCCGCAACACGAGCGGAAAAAATATTTACATCGTCTGCAAAACGACGGGAAACAGTATCTCCGTCGGTTTTTACGGGTTGGATAACGGCGTGAAATATGTCAGAAAAAGCGTCGTGAAAGAGGAAATTCTCCCTCCCGAACAGGAAGTCGTCGCGGGCGACGAGGACAAGGTCCTGCGCGCCGAAAAAAAGGGGCTGGTGAGCGAAGGGTATCTCATCGCCTACCGCGACGGAAAACCCGTGTCCACGCGCAAGATACGCAGGGACAAGTATGCCGCGGTGCGGGGCAAAGTGCAGAAGATCGAAAAAACTGTTGCATAATCGAGATCTTTGTGATAGAATGGTGATGTTAAACGCATTGTACAAAAGGAAATTTTCATGATAGAAATAAAACAAGTAAGTTCCAAAAAACAGCTGAAAGCCTTCGCCCGTTTCGCCGTAGACGTTTTATACCGCGATTGCAAACTGTACGTTCCCTCTCTGTACGCGGACGAACTGTCCGTTTTGAACCCGAAAAAGAATTTTAGTCTCGAACACTGCGAGGTGCGCTGTTTTCTCGCCTATAAGGACGGAAAGATCGCGGGGCGCATCGCGGGCATCGTACAGAATAAGTACAACGAAATTTCCAGGCGCAAATGTATCCGCTTTTCCCGTTTCGACTGTATCGACGACGCGGAAGTCGCCAAAGCGCTGCTCGCCGCGGTGGAGGCGTTCGGCAAGGAAAAGGGAATGGATACCATGCACGGGCCCTGGGGGTTCAACGACCAGGACCGCGAGGGGCTTTTGACCTACGGGTTCGACCGCCGCGCGACGTACGTCACCAATTATAACTACGAATATTACGAAAAACTCGTCAAAGACAACGGCTTTACCGACGAATCGGAATGGCTGGAATACGACTTCACCGTACCCGAAGAGGTAGACGAGCGCATCTCGCGCATTTCCGAGCGTATCAAGGAAAAACTGGGCGTGCGCGACCTCGCCGAATCCATGAGCATGAAAAAGATGGTCAAAGAGTACGGTTACGAGGCCATCGAAATGACCAACGCGGCGTACGCGTCGCTCGACTGTTACGTGCCCGTCGAGGGGCGCGAGGTGGAAAATATTTTCCAGCAGTTCGTCACCATCATCAACCCGCGGTATTTTTCCCTGCTCGTCAACCGCGACGACGAGGTGGTGGGCATGGGCGTTATCCTGCCTTCGGTCGCGAACGCGCTCATCAAGAGCCGCGGACGGCTGTTCCCGTTCGGCATTTTCCGTTTGCTCCATGCGATCTCCAGGCCCGACGAACTGGAAATGGCGCTCATCGCGGTGCGCCCCGATTACCAGAAACTGGGCGTCAATTCGCTGATGATTGCCCGCATCATGAAAAACATCATCGAGGACGGCATACACAAGATCGAATCCAACCCCGAACTCGTGTCCAACGTCGCCGTGCAGTCGCAGTGGACGAGCCTCGAACGGCGCGTCATCAAGCGCCGCAAGACTTTCGTCAAACAAATCTGAGTCCGACGCGTACCCCGCAAGGGTGCGCGTTTTTTTGATTTTTCGACAATTTAATACTTGATAAATTCCGTATTTTTTGGTACAATGGTTAGAACATATTATAAATGCGATTTTAAGTTTGAGGATAAAGGTATGAAAAGAACTTGTTTTAAAGAGATTTATCGCGACGTTTCCCGTTTCGACGGGAAGGAAGTCACCGTCTGCGGATGGGTGCGGACGCTGCGCGACAGCAAGGCGTTCGGGTTTATCGAACTGAACGACGGCAGTTTTTTCAAGAACTGTCAGATCGTGTTCGAGCGCGAAAACCTGTCCAACTACGAAGAGATCGCAAAACAGAACGTGGGCGCGAGCCTCATAGTTACGGGCGTCGTCGTCGCCACGCCCGAAAACAAACAGCCTTTCGAGATCAAGGCGAAGACGATCGCGGTGGAAGGGGCTTCCTCGCCCGAGTATCCCTTGCAGAAAAAGCGCCATTCGCTGGAATTTCTGCGCGAGATCGCGTATCTCAGGCCGCGCACGAACACCTTCAACGCGGTGTTCAAGATCCGCAGCGAGGCGGCGTTCGCCATTCATAAATTTTTCCACGACAGAGGGTTCGTCTACGTGCACACGCCCATCATCACGGGCAGCGACTGCGAGGGCGCGGGCGCGATGTTCCAGGTGACTACCTTGGAGATCGACAAGATCAAAGGGCAGCCCGACTATAAAAAGGACTTTTTCGAAAAGAAAGCGAGCCTGACCGTTTCGGGGCAGTTGAACGCCGAAACGTTCGCCATGGCGTTTTCCAACGTGTACACGTTCGGGCCGACGTTCCGCGCCGAGCGGTCCAACACGGCGCGCCACGCGGCGGAATTCTGGATGATCGAGCCGGAAATGGCGTTTGCCGATTTGGCGGACGACATGGACGTGGCGGAGGCGATGGTCAAATCGGTCATCGTGCACGTCATGGAAAACTGCGCGGAAGAACTGGAATTTCTGAACAGTTTTGTGGATAAAGGGCTTTTGGAACGCCTCAAAAACGTCGCGGAGAGCGATTTCGTGCGCCTGACGTATACCGAGGCGGTTTCCATTCTGGAAAAGGTGAAAGATACGTTCGAATATCCCGTTTACTGGGGCTGCGATCTGCAGAGCGAACACGAGCGGTACCTCACGGAAAAAGTGTACAAAAAACCCGTGTTCCTAACCGATTATCCCAAAGAGATCAAGGCGTTCTATATGCGCCTCAACGACGACAAAAAGACGGTCGCGGCGGCGGATCTGCTCGTTCCAGGCATCGGGGAGTTGATCGGCGGCTCGCAGAGGGAGGAGCGCGAGGACGTATTGATCGCCAAAATGAAAGAGATGAATATCGATCCCGCCGATTACAAATGGTATCTGGATCTGCGCCGTTACGGCGGCACCGTGCATTCGGGATTCGGCCTCGGGTTCGAGCGCATGATCATGTACCTGACGGGCATCGCCAACATCCGCGACGTCCTTCCCTTCCCGAGAACGGTTTCCAATCTGGAATATTGAGGAGATTTATGAAAATTATTTTAGACGGAATGGGCGGAGATCACGCGCCCTGTGAGATCGTCAAGGGCGCGGTCATGGCGCTCGGACAGGATAAAGATTTAAAAGTCGTCATTACGGGCGATCGCGAACAGATCGAATCGGTCTTGAAAAGCGGCGGCGGCAGCGGGCACAACGCCTTGCCCCTCGAATACGATAAAGAACGTCTGGAGATCGTGCACTGCACGGAAGTCATCACTAACGACGACGCGCCGACCCTCGCCATCCGCAAGAAAAAGGATTCCTCGCTGGTGGTCGCCTTGAAACTTTTGAAAGAGGACGAAGAGGCGGTCGGGCTCGTTTCCGCAGGTTCCACGGGCGCGGTCCTTACGGGCGCGCTGCTTCGCGTGGGCCGTATCCGCGGCATCACCCGCCCCGCGGTCTGTCCCGTCCTTCCCACCGCAAAGGGAGGCAACGTCGTTCTGGTGGACGCGGGCGCGAACGCCGAATGCAAACCCGTCAATCTGGTGCATTTCGCGATCATGGGCACCGCCTATGCGCGCGCGAAGTTCGGCGTGGAAAAGCCGCGCGTGGGGCTCGTTTCCAACGGCACGGAAGAGCATAAGGGCGATCCTCTCCATCAGGAAACCTACCGCCTTTTGAAAGAACTCGACTGCGTCGATTTCGTGGGCAATATCGAGGGGCGCGACATCATGGGCGGCGACGTGGACGTCGCCGTGTGCGACGGCTTTTCGGGAAACGTCGCGCTCAAAACGACCGAGGGCACGGCGCTCGCGGTGATGAGCATTTTAAAAGAAGGCATCGGATCGTCTTTTATGGCGAAGATCGGCTATCTTTTCATGCGCAAGGTGTTCAAAAAACTCAAAAATACCCTCGATTATTCCAAGCACGGCGGCGCGGTGCTCATCGGCATCGACAAAGTGGTCGTAAAGAGCCACGGTTCGAGCAAGGCTGCATCCGTCTGCGCCTCGCTGTTGCAGGCGAAGGAAGCCGCGGAAAATAATCTGGTGGGATCCATCAAAGAACTTTTGTCCGAAGTCGATTTGGAGGCGCTCGCCGATGAAGCCTGAAAACGTTTCCCGCATCGAACAAAAGATAGGATATGTTTTCAAGGATAAAAAATTATTGAAAGTATGCTTTTCCCATTCGTCGTACACCAACGAGCACGGGGGAGAAAACAACGAGAGACTGGAATTTTTGGGAGACGCGCTCCTGGGCGCGTTCGTGGCGGATTTTCTCTTTCAGACCACCCGCGACAACGAGGGAAAAATGACGGAAAAGCGCAAGGCGCTCGTGGCTGCGGCGCCGTTAAAGACGGCGATCGAGCGGATGGGGCTGCAAAAGTTCATCCTCGCCGGCGGCGACGGGCAAAACGTAGGGGAAAAAGCGATATCCAGTCTGTTCGAAGCGATCGTGGCGGGGATCTATGTGGACGGCGGCGCGGACGCCGCGAAAAATTTCATCAACGACAAACTGCTGTCAGTCACAGACACGCACGACAGCAATTATAAGGGAAGATTGCAGGAATTTCTGCAATACCGTAAACTGGAAAACGCGCGTTACGAACTCATCGCGAAATCAGGCGAAGAGCATGCGCCCGTCTTTACCGTGCGCGTGTACGCGGCGAACGTGACGGGCGAGGGCAGCGGCAAGCGCCAGCGCGACGCCGAGCACGCCGCCGCGAAGGACGCGCTTTCCAAACTCGAACGCCATGGGGAGAAAAACGCACATTGAATTTCAAGAAAGTCGAACTCAACGGTTTCAAGTCCTTTGCGGACAAAACCGAAATAAAATTCGATAACGGCGTGACCTGTATCGTCGGGCCGAACGGCTGCGGCAAGAGCAACGTGGCGGATTCCATCCGCTGGGTGCTCGGCGAACAGTCGGCAAAGACCTTGCGCGGTTCCAACATGCAGGACGTCATTTTCGGCGGCACGCAGACGCGCAAATCGCAGTCTTTCTGCGAAGTCACGCTCACATTCGACAACGCCGGCCGTATGTTCGATCTGGATTTCGCGGAAGTGGCGATGACGCGCCGCCTTTATCGCAGCGGCGAAAGCGAATATCTCATCAACAAACAGCCCTGCCGCATGAAGGACATCGTCGACCTTCTGCACAGCGTGGGCGTGGGCAAAGAGGGGTATTCCATCATCGGGCAGGGCAAGATCGAGCAGATCATGAACGCCAAGCCCGAGGACAGGCGCGCCATTTTCGAGGAAGCCACGGGCATCATCGTCTTTAAAAACCGCAAGCAGGAGATCGAGCGCAAACTCGGCAATTCCTATAACAATCTGAATATTTTCATGCAGCGCATGGGCGAGGTCGAGCATATGCTCGCGCCCTTGCAACGGCAGGCGGAAAAGACGAAAAAATACCGCGAATTATACGACGAACTGAAAGAGAACGAGATCAATCTCTACATATACAAGCACGATACCGCCGAATCGTCGAAAAGCGCCATTCACGCCGTGTTGGACGATCTGCACAAACAGATCGCCGAAGGGCGCGAGCAGGCGGAAAACCTCGAACGCAAATACGGCGACGACAGGCGCCGCATCGCGGAATCGGACGAGTTGTTGCAGCGCCTCAACGAGGAAATTCTGAAATACACCCTCGATCTTCAAAAGAAAGAGGGGGACGTCAATCTCATCCGCGAGCGCATCAATTTTTACCGCGAACAGCGCGAAAGCGACGAAAAATTCCTTTCCGACGGCGCAAAACGGCTGGAAGAGATCGCCGCGGAACTTTCCGCCGCGGAAAGTTCTTCCAAGGAAAACGGGGGGAAAATGCGCGAGGCGCAGAAGGAAAGTTCCACCCTCGGCGCGGAGATCGCCTCGCTCAACGAAAAACTTTCCGAATACGAAGAACTCAACGACAAGTCGCAAAAGAGCGTCATCGACTCCATCGAAAACCTTTCGGAGATCCGCCAGAACATCGGAACCCTCTCCGCCAAAAAAGAAGCGGTGGAAGAGCGCATCGCCGAGATCGCCCTCGAAGCGGAAAAGAGCAAAGGCGTCATCGCGGAACACCGCAAGGCGCTTTCCGATTGCGTGGACTGGTACGAGGAACTTTTGGAATACGTTTCCCGCGAAAAGGAACTCAAAGACGCCAAGGAAGAGGAAATTTATTCGATCAACGCCGAAACCGACGCGGTCAGCGAAAACATTTTCAACTGCAACGCGAAAATCGCCGGATTGCAGGACAGATACCGTTTTTATTCCTCGGTGAAAGACGGGTTCGAAGGATATAAATTTTCCGTCAAAAAACTGATGAGCGACAGCAAAAATCAGCCCGAACTTTCCCGACGCATCAAGGGCGTCATCGCGGATATCGTCAAGTGCGACGAAAAGTACGAGACCGCCGTCGAAACGGCGTTCGGCGGCGCCATGCAGAATATCGTCACCGCCACGTCGGACGATGCGCGCTACCTCATCGAATACCTCAAACGCACTAAGGGCGGCTCGGTCACGTTTTTGCCCGTCGCCTCTTTAAAGCCGCGCTACGAAACGGATTTTACCCGCCGCGCGCTCAAAGAACGCGGCGCTTTGGGGCTTGCGACCGAACTCGTGCGCTACGACAAATATTACGACAATATCATCTATAATTTGTTGGGCAACACCCTGATCGTGGACAATATCGCCAACGCCAACGAAATTTCCAAAAAATTTCCGCACGCGTTCCGCATGGTCACGCTCGACGGCGATATCATTTCCACGTCGGGCTCGATGACGGGCGGTTCGCGCCGCGCAGACAGCGGCAATCTTCTTGCCAACGAGCGCAATATCGAAAAGGCGCTCGCCGATATCGAAGAGGTGCGCAAAGAAGTTTCCGCGCTCTCCAAAAAGAAAACGCTTTTGGATGAGAAAAAGGCGAAGACCGCCGGGGAAATGGAAACGCTGCGCGAGAGTTTTCAGGAGGCGCGCGCCAAGATCGCCGCGCTTTCCGAAAAGAAGGGCACGCTGGAAAAGGCGCTTGCCGAGAGCGAACAGGCGCTGAAAACGCGGGAAAACACCCTCGCGGTGCTCTACGAACGGGCGCAGCATCTGGACAGCGAGTTTTCCTCCTCTTCCGAGGGCGAAGAAAAGATCACGAAACTCAAAAGCGACGCCGCGGTCGAGACCAACCGCCGCAAGGGCGAGTACGAAAAACTCAAATCCGAACGCGACGAGCGAAACCTGCGCTATAACGTGCTGCAAGTGTATATCGCGCAGTACCGCGCCGCCGCGGATGCAGACGATGCGGAAACGGCGCGCCTTTACAAAGAGCGCGAGGAGTTGAACGGAAAGATCTCCGATACGAAAAAGAATATCGAGAATATCGCAGCCACTATTTCCGAATTGGAAGAAATGGCGGAAAAGACGGCGCTCACGCCCGAACAGCGCGAAAATCTGAACGCGCTGCGCGCGAAAAAGGAAGAGGCGACGCGCGAAAAGGAATCGCTGAACGCGGAACTTGAAAACATTCTCGGCGAAAACCGCGCCGTGAACGAGCGCATCGAACAACTTTCCGAGCGCCGCCACGCGCAAGAGATCGAACTGACGAAAATAGATTCCGAACTGGAAAATTTGCAGGCGCGCATCGACGAGGAGTATCAGGAAACCTACGAAAGTTGTTTAAATTATAAGGACGAAAATTTCGATCCCCGCGCGGGCCAGACGGCGATCAACCGTTTAAAGCGCGAGATCGGTGCGCTCGGCGCCATCAACCACAACGCGCTTGAAGAATTCGAGGCGCTCAACGCCCAGTACACGGAAATGTGCAGCCAGCGCGACGACGTGCAGAAGGGCATCGACGACACGACGGAAGCACTCAATAAACTCAAAGAAGAGATGCAGACGCAGTTCGACGACGGCTTTAACCAGATCAACGAGAATTTCAAGCGGCTCTTTAAGGAACTGTTCGGCGGCGGCCGCGCGGAATTGCAGATGGACTACACCGACTGCGACGATCCGCTCAACGCGGGCGTGGAGATCGTGGCTTGCCCTCCCGGCAAAAAACTGACGAAGATCTCCCTGCTCTCGGGCGGCGAACGCGCGCTGACCGCCATCGCCATTCTGTTCGCCATTCTGATGCTGCGCCCCATGCCTTTCTGCGTGCTCGACGAGATCGAGGCGGCGCTCGACGAGGCGAACGTCGATAAATTCGCGCAGTTTCTCAAAAAGTTCGCCAAAGAAACGCAGTTTATCGTCATCACCCACCGTAAACCGACCATGGAAAAAGCGGATTCGCTGTTCGGCGTGACGATGGAAGAAAAGGGCGTTTCAAAGATCGTTTCCGTCAAACTTTCCGAGGTGGAAAGCACGCTCGGCGGCGATACGGTGGCGTAAATCACGGAAATTTTTTTGGAGGATCTATGGGAATATTCGGCAAAATTTTAGGCGCGTTAAAAAAGACGAGGGACAACATTTCGGGCAAACTCAACGCGCTGTTTTCCAAAAATAAAATCGGCGACGAGTTTTACGACGAATTGGAAGAGATCCTCATTTCCGCGGATATCTCCGTCGCGACGGCGATGGACATCGTCGAACAGATCCGCGCGGAGGCAAAGACGGAAAAACTCAAAGACAAGGAATTCATCGTCGATTTGCTGAAAGACGTCATCGAGGATACGCTGTCCGAAGCGGAGGCGCCCGAACTCGAATATCCCGCCGTCATCATGCTCGTGGGCGTCAACGGCGTGGGCAAAACGACCACCATCGGCAAACTCGCAAATTATTTCAGCCGTCAGAACAAGTCTGTCACGGTCGCGGCGGCGGATACCTTCCGCGCGGCGGCGGCGGACCAACTTTCCGTCTGGGCGGACCGCGCAAAAGTGCGCATCGTCAAACACGAGGAGGGCAGCGACCCTTCCGCGGTCGTGTTCGATGCGGTCTCTTCCGCAAAGGCGAAAAAGACGGACGTGGTCATCGTGGACACGGCGGGGCGCCTGCACGTCAAGGCGAATCTGATGGAAGAACTCAAAAAAATGAACCGCGTGGTACACCGCGATTATCCCGAAGCGCATTTTTACAAACTTCTGGTGCTCGACGCGACGACGGGGCAGAACGCGCTCTCGCAGGCGAAACTGTTCGACGAGGCGGTCGATCTGGACGGCATCGTTCTGACCAAACTGGACGGCACCGCCAAGGGCGGATTCGTCGTTTCCCTGTGCGGCGAACTGCACGTTCCCGTGCTGTTCGTGGGGACGGGCGAGAAGATGGAAGATCTGGAATTATTCGACGCCGAGGAGTTCACCGAAGGCATTATTTAAAAGTTTATTGTGCGAAACGCTCTGTCCGAAAGGATGGGGCGCTTTTTTTTACAAAAAAAGTTGGTAAAAAATGGTAAAAATATTGACGAAAAAAGTCTTTGGTACTATAATATTGTTATAAAAAACTGAGGAAAAACAAAATCATGGAAGAAAGAGAAAAATTAGCGGCGGCAAAAAAGTATCTGGACGATCTGGCGAACGGCGTCGATCCGCTTACGGGGCGGATTCTGCCCGAAGACAGCGGCGTGAATAACGTGCGGGTCAGCCGGTGCCTGTTCTACGTGTCGTCCGTGCTGGAAAAAGTCATCGAAAACGGCGGCAGCGTGGGGGCGCGCGTGAAAAAACCCAAAAAACTGATCTTTTCCCTTTCCCAAACGGAAAAGGATGCCATCGAGATCACGGAAACCCCCGTGCTCCTTGCCGATTTTGTGGAGCGCGTAAACGCCAACGTGGATCTCAACGTGATGAAAAAGGTGAGCGCCAAGGCGTTTACCGACTGGATGATCGCCAACGGGATACTCGAAGAAAAGTTTATCAAAGACAAAAACCGCAAATTCCCCACGCTTTTGGGCAACAATCTCGGCGTCATCACCGAAGAGCGGCAGGGGCTCTACGGAAAATACGTAGCCATTTTGTACACCAAGACCGCGCAGGAATTCCTCGTGGACAATCTCGACGAGATCGTGCAGGCCTATTACGGATAAAAATTCGTCTGTCAAGTAAAAATGCTTGACAGACGTTTTGTTTTTCTTTATAATGAATCCATGAAAGATCTGAGGTATTTGCAACTTTGGGACGCGTACGGCCCGTTGCTCACCGAACATCAGCGGGAAATCTGCGAACTGTATTATATATGCGACCTGTCTTTGACGGAGATCGCCGAACAGAAGGGCGTTTCCAAGCAAAGCGTGTCCGACGCGCTCTCGAAGAGCCGCGCTATTCTGGACGAATACGAGAGCAAACTGCATTTCAACGCGATCAATCAGGAAAGCATGCTGGAAATTTCGCATATGCTCACGCGCACGATGCGGGCGCTGGAAGATTTCAAGGCGGCGCATCCCGATTTTTCCGGGGATATCGACAACATTCTGTCGCTGATGACGATCAGCGGGGAACGCGTTTCCACCGTTACGGTGGAAAGCGAAGCGGATTAGGGGAGGTCATATGGCGCTTTTTTCCTCTCTTTCGGAGAGACTCAATCATATTTTTTCCAAACTCACCAAACACGGAAAACTGACCGAATTAGAGATCAAAGGGGCGATGCGGGAAGTGCGCATCGCGCTTTTGGAAGCGGACGTCAACATTTTCGTCGCCAAAAAATTCATCGCAGACGTTTCGGAAAAGGCGGTGGGGCAGGAGATCTTGCAGAGTCTTAATCCCACGCAGCAGGTCATCAAGATCGTCAACGACGAGTTGTGCGCGCTGATGGGTTCCACCAACGCCAAACTGGAAGTTTCCGACAAACCGCCGACAGTCGTCATGATGTGCGGCTTGCAGGGCGCGGGCAAGACCACGCTGTGCGGGAAACTTGCCTATCTTCTCAAAAAACAGGGCAAAAAACCCTTGCTCGTCGCGTGCGACGTCTACCGCCCCGCGGCGATCAACCAGTTGCAGATCGTGGGCGGCAAAGCGGGCGCCGAGGTGTTCGAAAAGGGCACGCAGAACCCCGTCAAGACCGCGAAACAGGCGATCGAGCACGCGCGTTCCATGGGCTACGACACCGTCATCATCGATACGGCGGGACGTTTGCACATCGACGACGCGCTGATGAAAGAACTGGAAAACATCAAAGAGGAAGTGCGCCCGAACGACATTCTTCTCACCGTCGATTCCATGACGGGGCAGGATGCGGTGAACGTGGCGGAAACCTTTAATAAGCGGCTGGACGTCACGGGCGTGATCCTCACAAAACTGGACGGCGATACCCGCGGCGGCGCGTGCCTGTCCATCAAGGCGGTCACGGGCAAACCCATCAAGTTCATCGGCGTGGGCGAAAAACTCACCGATCTCGAACCGTTTTATCCCGACCGCATGGCATCGAGGATCCTCGGAATGGGCGACGTTCTCTCCCTCATCGAAAAGGCGCAGGACGCGGTCACCGAAGAACAGGCGAAAAAACTCGAACAGAAACTCAAAGACGCGTCGTTCACGCTGGAAGATTATCTCGACCAGTTCGAATCGCTCAAAAAAATGGGCGGCATCGCCTCGGTCATGGGCATGATGCCCGGGATGAACAAACTCAAACTCAAAGAGGGCGATATCGACGAAAAGCGGATCGAGCGGCTCAAAGCGATGATCCTTTCCATGACGAAAAAAGAGCGCGACAATCCGTCGATCATCAACTCTTCGCGCAAAAAACGCATCGCGGCGGGCTCCGGTACGAGCGTGCAGGAGATCAATCAACTTTTAAAACAGTTCGAACAGACGAAAGTCATGATGAAACAGTTTAAAAAAGGCAAAAGAATGCCGTTCGGCATGATGTAATAGAAAATCAATTTTCGGAGGTATTATACAATGGCAGTAAAAATGAGACTTACGAGACTGGGCGACAAAAAGTCCCCCTTCTACCGTATCGTCGTAGTCGACAGCAGAAAGGCGAGAGACGCGGAGTATATCGACAAAGTGGGACATTACAATCCTACGTCGCAGCCCGTGGAACTGGTCATCGACAAAGACAAGGCGAAAGACTGGCTCTCCAAAGGCGTGCAGCCCACCGAGACCGTACGCAGTCTGTTGGTGCGCGAGGGCGTCATCGAAAAGCCTACGAAACTTTCCGCGCCCAAGACCAAGACGAGAAAAAAGAAATAACGCGGGGTTTTGATTTATGTTGGATCTGATCAAATATATCGTGAACAGTTTTGCCGAGCATACCGACAAAATCGAGTATATCGTCAACGAAACGGAGAACGCTGTGGACGTGACCGTCGTTCTGGAAGAATCGGATATGGGCAAAGTCATCGGAAAGCAGGGCAAGATCGCAAAGGCGATGCGCACCCTGGTCCGCTGCGCTTCCCAGAAAGAAGGCAAAAAATACAATATCGAAATCAAGGAAAGAGATAAAGCCGAATAATTTTCGGCTTTTTTCTTCTCAAAGGGGTTTTTATGCAGGGCACCATCATCATCGGCGAAGTTTTAAAACCGCAGGGCGTGCGCGGCGAGATCAAGATCAAGCCGTATATCGACGATTTTGCGGACGTCAAGAACTTTAAAACGCTTTTCATCGCGGGCAAGGAATATAAAGTGCTCGCCTGCCGTACCGACCCTTCCGCCGCCTATCTGGCGCTTTCGGGCATCGCCGACCGCGACGCCGCCGAACTTTTGCGCGGAAAAGAGGTCGAGGCTTTGCGGAGCGAGGCGCCTGCGCCCGCCGAGGGGCGCTATTATATCGTGGACGTCATCGGCTGCCGCGTATATACCGCGGAGGGAAAAGATCTCGGCGAGATCGCCGACGTCACGAGCGCGCATACCGATATCTACGAACTGCGCGCGGGCGATGCGCAATATTTATTCCCCGCCGCCGATGGCGTCATCGAAGAGATCGACGTGGAGCGGAAAAAGATCGTCGTGAACGAAAAGCGGCTGCGCGAGGTCTGGATCAAACAGGATCAAAATTCATGAAGATGAGAATGGACGTTTTGACGCTCTTCCCCGAAATGTTCGAGCCTTTGCGGCTGAGCATTTTAGGGCGTGCGCAGCGCGACAAGAAACTGACCATCAACGTGCACAATATCCGCGACTATTCCGAAGATAAGCACAAAAAATGCGACGATTATCCCTTCGGCGGCGGCGCGGGCATGGTCATGACGGCGCAGCCCATCGTTTCCGCCATAGAATCCATCGATCCCGAGCATCGGGCGCGGCGCATCTTTCTTTCGCCCAAGGGCGAAACGTTCCGCCAGCAAAAGGTGTTCGAGTTGTTGGAGCGGGAATGGCTGATCCTCTTATGCGGTCATTACGAGGGCGTGGACGAACGCGCGATCGAGATCTGCATCGACGAGGAGATCAGCATCGGCGACTACGTGCTGACGGGCGGCGAACTTCCCGCCATGGTGGTGTGCGACTGCGTCGCGCGCTATGTGGACGGCGTGCTCAATACTTCTTCGCTCGTACAGGAAAGTTTTTCGGAAAACAGGCTGGAATACCCGCAGTACACCCGCCCCGTGGAATTCCGCGGCAAAACCGTGCCCGAAGTTCTCCGCGGCGGCAATCACGCGCTCATCGATCAATGGCGGCGGGAAAAGAGCGAAGAGATCACCGCTTTCAAGCGCCCCGATCTTTTGAGCGAAACGGAAAAGGAGAGAAACTCATGAAAAAGTGGTATGACGAAGAATACGAATTCACCGTCGAAGTGATCGGATTTCTGCGCGGCGATCATACGGAGCGCTATTGCCGAAACGGCGAGGAGATCGGAGATACGTACACCTGTACGTACGGCTGTCCCGTCAATCGGGACGGGCAGGGCATCTGTTCCAAGACGATGGGCGTGCTGTTCCCGATCATGGAAGCGGTGCGCAGCGGCGGCGATCTTACGAATATCGGCGGCGACGGCGAATACAGCAAGACCGTCGTCTGTCCCGACGGCTGCGTTATGTTCCGCCTTACCGCGAAAAAACTCGGCAACGAAAACTTTTTCAAGGGGAAATTTTACGAGCCGCTTTGATTTCCTGAATTTAACGGAAAAATATCGGTCTCTTTCGCAAAATAATATGTTATAATGTTTTTCAAAGGGAAGATCGAAGGAGTTTAGCCATGAAACACATTCAGTGGTTCCCGGGGCACATGACCAAAGCCATGCGCATGATGGAGGACAGCGTCAAGTTGTGCGACGGCGTGCTCGTGATCCTTGACGCGCGCGCGCCCGCGGCGACCTACAACAAAAACCTGAAAAAACTGTTCGGCAATAGGCCGGTCTTATACGTTCTCAACAAGAGCGATCTGGCGGACGAGGGGCGGGCGAAAGGCTTTTGCGCGCTCATCGAGCGCGGCGGCGCGTACGCCCTTCCGCTGTGCGCGACCGATTCTTCCGCCGCAAAGCGCGTGGGGGCGAAGATCTCCTCCATGCTTTCCGAAAAACACAGAAAGGACGAGGAAAAGGGCATGCGCCGCCCCGACAGGCTGATGGTGGCGGGCATACCCAATACGGGCAAAAGCACCGTCATCAACGCTTTGAGCGGCGCAAAACGCGCGATCACGGGCGACAAAGCGGGCGTCACGCGCGGAAAACAGTGGATCCGCTGCGCGGGTTTCGAACTTCTGGATACGCCCGGCACCATGCCGCCTTCCTTTGAAAATCAATATCTTGCGAGGCATCTCGCGTATATCGGCTGTATCAACGACGATATTCTCGATTTCGGCGATCTGTCGATCGAACTTCTGGGCGAACTTTCGCGCCTTTGCCCCGATAAACTGGCCGAGCGTTACGGCATTTCCGATTTTTCGGCGCCGCTTGCCATGCTCGAACAGTTATGCAAACGCCGCGGCTTTATCCTGCGCGGCGGCGAGTTCGATTACGAGCGCGGCGCGAAAGCGCTCGTCGACGATTTCCGGAAAGGGCGCATCGGGAGCATCACCCTGGAATCGCCCGAAGAATTCGAAAATTTCGGGGTGTGATATGCAAAAGAGTGCGAAAGATAAATTGCAGTTCGAACGGCAGCTGCAGGAGGAAGGCATACGATACATAGCGGCGCTCGACGAAGTGGGGCGCGGTCCTCTGGCGGGACCCGTGGTCTGCGCGGCGGTCATCATGCCGCTCGAAGAGGAACTGCTCATCGAGGGCGTGGACGACAGCAAAAAGGTAAAGGAAGCGGAGCGCGAGCGGCTATCCAAACTGATCATAGAGCGCGCCGTCGCGTATAAGATCTGCGAGATCAGCCATATCGAGATAGACCGCCTGAATATTTTAGAGGCGACGAAACTGTGTATGCTCCACTGTCTGGAAGGGCTGAGCCTCATGCCCGACGCCGTGCTCGTGGACGGCAATTTCCGTCTGGATATTCCCTTTCGGCAGAACAACATCGTCGGCGGGGACGCGCTCTCTTACAGTATCGGCGCGGCGAGCATCATCGCCAAGGTGTACCGCGACCATCTCATGTGCGAGATGGACAAACTCTATCCGCAGTACGGTTTTGCGCAGCACAAGGGCTACGGGACAAAGGCGCATCTGGACGCCATCGGAGAATACGGCTTATGCGAAATTCACCGCAGGACCTTCACAAAAAAATTCTGGGAGAACAGGGAGAGCGGCTCGCTCGAAAATATCTTGTAAAGGCGGGTTATAAGATCGTAAAGACCAATTACCGAACGCCTTTCGGCGAAGCGGACATCGTGGCGAAAGAGGGCGCAACGCTCGTGTTCGTCGAGGTGAAAACGCGCACGGGCGATTCGTACGGCAGCGGCGCGGCTGCGGTGGACGGGCAAAAGCGGCGGCGCTACGTCAAGATCGCGCAGTTTTACCTCTTGCGGGAGAAATTTAGCGACGTAAACGTGCGTTTCGACGTGATCGAAGTGCGGAACGGGCAAATCCGTCACATAATTTCCGCTTTCGGCGCATAAAAACCGTTGACAACGCGCTCTTGTTTATGGTAAGATAATAAATGACTTCGGGCGGTCCTCTTGCCTTACGGCAACGAACGCTTAGTACAATGGAGGTAAAGTCGATGAAAGGATTGATTGAAGCAATCGAGAAAGAGAATCTCAAAGAGACCGTTCCCGCGTTCAACGTGGGCGACACGGTAAAAGTTTCGGTGAAAGTCGTCGAGGGCACGCGCGAGAGATTGCAGGCGTTCGAAGGCGTAGTGATCGCGAAGAAAAACGGAGGCATCCGCGAAACGTTTACGGTAAGAAGGCTTTCTTACGGCGTAGGCGTGGAGAGAACGTTCCCCGTTCATTCCCCGAAGATCGCCGATATCAAGGTGATCAAGAAGGGCAGCGTGCGCAGAGCGAAACTCTACTATCTGAGAGGCCGTACGGGTAAAGCGGCAAAGATCAAAGAGGTCAGATAACTTTTTGTTTGAAAACCGTCGGAAATACCGACGGTTTTTTCGTTTTTTTCAAAAAGTTATTTACATATTTTTCGGAATAAGGTATAATGGACTCTGCGAGATCCAAAGAAAAATAAGGAAATTGAAAGCACATGAACAATCACGATACGGGGCGCGGGAAAAATCCGTTCGCCGCTCTCTCCAAATTCAGTCTGGCGGCGATCATTTTAATGCTCGTCTTTTTCGTGGTGGGCGCGTCCACCATGGGGGTGTTCAACTCTCCCGGGAAGTCCTATCACGCGCAAAAGAACGAGGCCGCTTACTTTTATCTCGATTACGACGCGAACAACCAGTCGGGACTCGCCAATATATATGTGAATATCGGCGCGGCGTACTCGGAGGTCGGCAAGGACGCGAGCATCACCATGCAGTATTCCACGGGCACCTCTTCCGACATCGTATGGAGTTCGGGAACGCGTATGGGCGCGCGCAAGTTCGCCAACGTCTTTACGTCTTCGGAGGACGTGCCCTCGGGCGTGAATTATAACTGGGTCAATTTATATAATATGGAAAGCAATACGCTCTCCACGAGTTACCGCCTCATCAAATTGACCGTCGCGCAGGAGACGATCGTCAACGAAGTGGTGTTTTTCGATAAAGAGGGGAAAGTGATCCCCGCCTACACGCAGTTGAAAGAGAAAATGGGCGAAACGACGCTGAACGGGAAACTGCAAGAAAAGTATCCCGCCAATTATCCCAAAGTCAAAGATCTCTTTTCCAAAAATAACGCTGCGAAAAATATGACCGATTGTCAGCGCAACGTTTCCAAGGGCGAGAGCTGGCGCGAAAATTTCACCGAGGACGAAATGTACACGCTGATGCAGATCGACAATCTCTTCCTCGGGGATAAAGCCGAAGAGGGCAGCGTTTACAACGGCGATACCGATTTCGGTTCGCTCTCCACGCTCGTTTTGTCGCTGGGCGTTCTTATTTTCGGTAAGAGCACGTTCGGTCTGCGGTTCATACCGCTCCTTTGCACGGTTCTTCTCATCGGGCTCGTCTATCTGTTCATGCGAAGGATCTTCCGTTCGGACGGCTACGGCTTTTTGTCCGCGCTCCTTCTCGCGTTCGGCGGCATGGCGCTCACGGCGGGCAGGCTCGGGCTGGGCTTTTCTCTTCTTGCGCTGCTGCTCGTCGGGTGTTATTATCTCATGTACCGCTTTTTCGAAAAGGGCGTCGATCCCGATCGGCCCGTTCGTTCCGCGCTCAACGTCTTATTTTCGGGCCTGTGTTTCGCGGGCGCGTTCGCGGTCTGGGCAAACAGCTGGATCGTCGCGCTCGGCGCAGCGGCGCTGTTCGTTCTCGGCGTTCTGAAAATGCGCAGAAAGCAGGCGGCGCAGTCGCGCGCCGTCGCCAGGGAAACCAACCGCGTCAACGCGGAAGAGACGGACAAAGAAATCATGCAGGCCAATCTGGACGAGTCGGAACGCATACAGGCGCGGCAGGCGGCCGCGTGCGCCTATCATACGCGCGTTTCCGTCGTGTTCTTTCTCGCCGCGTTCGTGTTCGGCACGTTCCTCGTGGTGATCCTTTCCGTGCTCCCCGCGTATTATTCTTACGTGCGCCTGTACGATAACCCCGCCGCGCCGCATATGAGCTTTTTCGCGCTCGTATCCGAAATGGTGAATAACACGCGGAACGTGAGCAATCTCACCTCGCTCACCGACGCGAACGCGATGAACGCGTTTTCCTGGCTATTGGGTCTGAAAGGCGCCACGGCTTTCACCGCCTCGTCGGACAATATGTACGTCGCGCTGAACGTCCAGAACAATATCGCCATGACGCTCTCCGCGCTCGTGGGCTTTATCGTCAGCACGGTTTACGTCATCGTATACTTTGCCGCGGGCGGCAAGGATAATCCCGAATACCGCAAAAGTTTCCGCCGCATCGGGCGCGCCTATCTCGTTCTGACCTCGGGCAGTTTTCTGACGCTTTTGGCGTGCGCCGTGGTGCCCTCCGTGAGCGTCATGTACGGCTTGCTGTTCTACGTGTTCTTTACGGGCTATATCCCGCTGCTCGTGTATATCGCGAACGCGCACGACGCGTCGGGAAAAACGGTCGTCTGCAAAAAATACGAGATCAATAATACGATGAAAGTCCTGTTCGTCGTACTCGCTGTGTACGCGCTGATCTTCGTGGCGAGCCTGCCCATGCTCTTCGGGTTCGGCGTGCCCGCGCCGCTCGCGCACGGACTGTTCGGCTGGACTTCCATCTTCAATAACGGATTTTACCGTTAAACCCGCTATGATTTCCGCTTGTTTTGCAGGCGGAAATTTTTGCTAATAAACGGTTGGGAAAATTTAACGGATAAAGGAGAAAATTATGCTCTCGAAAGTGACGAGTTTCGCGCTTTTCGGGCTGGCGGGGGTGCCCATTTCCGTGGAAACGGACATCAATCACGGCCTGCCCGCGTTCGAGTTGGTCGGGCTTGCGGACGCGGCTGTCAAGGAATCCAAAGAGCGCGTGCGCTCCGCCATCAAAAACAGCGCCAGAAAATTCCCCGACAGGAAGATCACCGTCAATCTCGCCCCCGCGGATATCAAAAAGGAAGGCGCCTTCCTCGATCTTCCCATCGCGATCGGGCTCTTGAAGGCGAGCGAACAACTCGTGGGAGCGGAAACGGACGGCATCGTATTTTGGGGCGAACTGGCGCTCGACGGGGCGCTGCGTCCGGTAAACGGCGTTCTGCCGCTGCTCATATCGGCAAGGGACAAGGGCTATACGAAGTTCATTCTGCCCCGCGCCAACGCGGAGGAGGCGGCGTATATAGGGGGGACGCAAGTTTTTGCAGCGAATAATCTCATCGAGGTGATAGACCATCTGAGCGATCTTGCGCCGATCGCGCCCGTGGCGCATAAAACGTACAGTCCGCACGCGGCGGCGCGCGAAAGCGTCTTCGACATGGCGTACGTCAAGGGTCAGCCCGCCGCAAAGCGCGCCGTGGAGATCGCGGTCGCGGGTTCGCACAACATTCTGCTCATCGGCCCGCCGGGCACGGGCAAGACCATGCTGGCGCGCTGTCTGCCGACCATCATGCCCGACATGACCTTCGAAGAGGCGTTGGAAGTGACCAAAATACATTCGGTGGCGGGACTTTTGCACGGGCGGGGCGTGGTTTCGCAGCGTCCGTTCCGCACGCCGCACCATACCGCCAGCACCGTTTCCATCTGCGGCGGGGGCAACCGTTTCATCAAACCAGGGGAGATCAGCCTCGCGCACAACGGCGTCTTGTTTCTCGATGAGATGCCCGAATACAATCGCTCGGCGCTGGAAGCGCTCAGACAGCCCCTCGAAGACGGCGTCATCACGATCACCCGCGTGGGCGGCGCGGTGGAATATCCCGCCAATTTCATGCTCTGCGCGAGCATGAACCCCTGCCCCTGCGGCAACTACGGCTCCGCGGACAAGCCCTGCACCTGCACGCCCGCGCAGATCCATAAATATCGCGCCAAGATCAGCGGACCGCTCTTGGACCGCATCGATATTCAAGTGGAAGTAGACAGCGTCAAGTACGACGATCTGGCGGGCGACGCCCTCGAAGAGAGCAGCGCGGAAGTGAAAAAGCGGGTGGAAGAGGCGCGGTATATCCAGAGAGAACGCTTTGCGAAATCGGATATCTTCACGAACGCGGATATGGGGGAGCGGGAAATGAAAAAATTCTGCCCGCTCGACAAGGAGTGCGACGATATCCTGCGCATGTCCTTTGCCGCTTTGAAACTTTCCGCCCGCGCGAGGAGCCGTATCGTCAAGGTGGCGCGCACCGTCGCCGATCTCGCTGGCGAAGAGAAAATCAAGCCCGAACATATATTCGAAGCGGTGTCTTACCGAAAATACGACAAATTTATCTGATAAACCACGGCATAGCGCCCGATTTTTCGGCATAAAAGATAAGAGGAAAATATGGAGTACACGCGCGAAGAAAAATTTTTGATCTGGCTGGACAGTTTTTTATCTCTCGATTACGCGCGCAAAGCAAAGATCGCCGCGCTCTCGGAGGGCGGCGGCGCGGATCTGTCCCGTATGCAACGCATCGCGGGGGAAGAGAATTTTGCGGAAATGAAACGCCGTTATTCTGCGCGCTATATCGAAAAAATACTGGGCGAGTATGAAAAAAAGGGGATATCCTGCGTCACGCACGCCTCTTCGCGCTATCCCGAACTATTGAAACAGACTTCGCAGCCGCCTCTCGTTCTGTACTGCAAGGGAAACGCGCGGCTCTTGTCCGACTGGCGCAAATTCGCCGTAGTCGGCTCGCGCCGCACGCCCGCGAATATTTTAAAACTGACCGAAGAATTTTCGAAAAGACTCGCCGAGGCGTTCACGATCGTGACGGGGCTCGCGGACGGCGGAGACAGCGCGGCGATCCGCGGCGCGCTGGAAAGCGGAAAACTTATTTCCGTATTGGCGCACGGGTTCGATCACGTCTACCCCGAATGCAACCGCGATCTTTTGTCAAAAATTATGGAAAAGGGACTCGCCGTCACCGAATACCCGCCTGCGGTCGCGCCGCAAAAATACAATTTTCCTTTCCGCAACCGTATCATCGCGGGACTTGCGGACGGAGTGCTCGTCGTCAGCGGGGGACTGAAAAGCGGAACCCGCCATACCGCGCGCTACGCCTTCGAATACGCGCGCGACGTGTTCGCCTTTCCCTACAATATCGGCGTCGCAGCGGGCGAGGGCTGCAACGATATTATTAAAAACGGCGGGAAATTAGTGGAAAATTTAGTTGACATAACCGCCTCATTTGGTATACACTTGACCGAAACGGAAGAGATCGGTTTATCTTCGCAGGAAGAAAATCTGTTGGAAATTCTGCGCGGCGGCGAAAAACATATTTCCGAGCTCGCCGTTCTTTGCGGCAAAAAGCCGTACGAATTGCAGCCGCTGCTCGTTTCGCTGGAAATGAAGAACCGCATCGCGGACTGCGGCGGCAACCGTTACTGCGCGGTCAAATGAAAGGTAAGGATAAGAAAAATATGGACTTAATCATCGTAGAATCGCCCTCCAAGGCAAAGACCATTGCAAAATATCTCAAAGGAAAATATAAAGTGGACGCGTCGGGCGGGCACGTGCGCGACCTTCCCGAAAAGCGCCTCGGCGTGGATATCGAAAAGAATTTCGAGCCGACCTACGTCATCACGCCCGAAAAAAAGCAGGTCATCAAGCGCCTCGCGGAAGAAGCGGGCAAGGCGGACAACGTCTATCTCGCGACCGACCCGGACCGCGAGGGCGAGGCCATTTCCTGGCACTTAAAAAACGTTTTAAAACTCAAAGACGGCAAAAATTACCGCATCGAGTTCAACGAGATCTCTCCCGCAGCGGTCAATCGCGCGCTGCAAAATCCGCGCGACATCGACTATAACCTCGTGGACGCCCAGCAGGCGCGCAGGGTGTTGGACCGCCTTGTGGGCTACAAACTTTCGCCGCTACTTTGCAAGCGGATCCAGACGGGGCTTTCCGCGGGGCGCGTACAGTCGGTTGCGCTCAGGCTCATCGTGGACAGAGAGCGCGAGATCACCGCGTTCGTGCCCGAGGAATACTGGAACATCACCGCGGAATTGCAGGATCAGCCCAAGCGCTATTCTCCGTTCAAAGCGCTTTTGTCGGAAAAGAACGGCAAAAAGTACAAACCTTCCAAGGCGGAGGAGGCCGCGGCGGTCGTCGCGGCGCTCGAAGGCAATCCCTATATCGTCAAGGATATCAAAAAGAGCGTCACAAAGTCGCACGCGCCCGCGCCGTTCACCACGAGCACCTTGCAGCAGGACGCCTCGAACAAATTCGGCATGACCTCGCCCGAAGTCATGCTCGTCGCCCAGCACCTCTACGAGGGCGTGGATACGGAAAACGAAGGGCATATCGCGCTCGTCACCTATATCCGTACCGACTCGGTGCGCGTATCGGCGGACGCACAGGCAAGCGCGCGCGAATTTATCTCCCAAAAATTCGGCGCGGAATTCATTCCCGAGAAACCCAATTTCTATAAATCCAAAAAGGACGCGCAGGACGCGCACGAATGTATCCGTCCCATAGATTTGTCGCGCACGCCCGAAAGCGTGAAAAACAGTCTTGATAAAAAGCACTACAACGTGTACAAACTCATTTACGAGCGTTTTATGGCGTCGCAGATGAGCGAGGCGAAGTACAACAGCGTGCAGATCAAGATCGAAAACAGCGGCTACGGTTTCAAGGCGAGCGGCAAAACGCTGCTCTTCGCGGGCTTTACCGCCGTGTATCAGGAGATCAAAAAGGAGGACGACGAGGACGAAAGTTCCAAACTTCTGCCCGATCTGAAAGAAGGGGAAGAACTCGACCTTATCAAACTCGCCTCCGAACAGAAGTTCACCAAACCGCCTCTTCGCTATACCGACGCGTCGCTCGTCAAGGCGATGGAGGACAAGGGCATCGGCAGGCCTTCCACCTACGCTTCCATCATCTCCGTTTTAAACAAGCGCAAATACGTGAAAAAGGACGGAAAGTACATGGTGCCCACAGAGGTATCGTATAAAATCACCGATATGCTCATGCAGTACTTTACCGACATTATGGACGTTTCCTTCACCGCCCGCATGGAAGATAAACTGGACGATATCGAGGAAGGGGGCGTGGACTGGCATAAGATCATTTCGGATTTTTATCCGCCCTTTGCCGAAAAACTGGTATTCGCCGCCAACGACGGCGACGAGCCGACGGACATCCTCTGCGAAAAGTGCGGCCATCCCATGGTGCGCAAAGCGGGGCGCTACGGAAAATTTCTGGCGTGCTCCAACTATCCCGCCTGCTCGAATATCAAGAGCGAGGGCATGGAAGTTTCCGCGACCAAATGCCCCAAATGCGGCGCGAACATGGTCGTCAAGAGCGGCAAGTACGGAAAATTCCTCGCCTGCCCCAACTATCCCGAATGTTCCACCATTCTGCCTTTCGAGAGCGAAGTTTCCACCGAAAAATGCCCCAAATGCGGCGAATTCATGATCTACCGCGTGGGCAAATACGGCAAATATCTCAGTTGCGCCAAGTGCGGCACCAACAAGCGCATGGCGGAACTTGCGGGCACCTGCCCCGTGTGCGGCGCGCCCACCCAGCGCATGAAGAGCAAGGCGGGAAAAATTTATTACAGTTGTTCCAAATATCCCGAATGCAAATTTATGAGTTGGGATCTTCCCACGGGTGAAAAGTGTCCCAAGTGCGGCAAATATCTCGTGAAAAAGGGGAAGAACCAGATCAAGTGCACGGGCTGCGACTATACCGCGCAAGCGGAGGAAGAGAAAAAAGAAGATGAATAACGCGCGCGTCAAAATCATAGGCGCGGGGCTTGCGGGGGCCGACGCGGCGTACTTTCTCGCAGAGCGCGGCGTCAAGGTCGAACTATGGGAACAAAAGCCCGAAAAACGATCTCCCGCGCATCACTCTTCGGATTTTTGCGAACTCGTGTGCAGCAACAGTTTAAAGAGCGACGACGCGTTCGGCAACGCCTGCGGGCTGTTGAAAGAAGAGATGCGTACGCTCGGCTCGCTCGTCATCGCGGCGGCGGACAGGACCAAAGTCCCCGCGGGCGGCGCGCTCGCCGTAGACAGGGATCAATTTTCCCGTATCGTCACCGAAACGCTCAAAAAACATCCCAATATCGAGATCGTCGAAAAAGAGTCGAAGGACTTTCCTGCAACGGAATATACGATTGTCGCAACCGGCCCGCTTACGAGCGATGATCTCGCGGAAAAGATCGCCGAAAGATTCGGCGGCAATCTGTATTTTTACGACGCGGCCGCGCCCATCGTCACGGCGGAGAGCATCGATTTTTCCAAAGCGTTCATCGGGGACAGGTACGGCAAAGGCAGCGGCGATTACGTCAACTGCCCCTTGAACCGCGAGGAATACGAAGCGTTCGTCGAGGCGCTCGTCGGCGCGGAAAAGGCGGTGCAGAAAGATTTCGACAAGCGCGACGTGTTCGACGGCTGTATGCCCGTGGAGATCATGGCGCAGCGCGGAACGGATACGTTGCGTTTCGGTATGCTCAAACCCGTCGGACTGTACGACGCGGAGGGGAAAAGGCCGTACGCGGTGCTGCAACTGCGCAAGGAGAACGCGGAGGGCACGGCGTACAATCTCGTCGGCTGTCAGACCAATCTCAAATTTCCCGAGCAAAAGAGGGTTTTTTCCATGATCCCCGCGCTCGCGCACGCGGAGTTCGCGCGCTACGGCGTCATGCACCGCAATACGTTTTTAAACGCTCCCGCCGTCCTCAACGCCGATTATTCGGCGAAAGAAGACCCGTATTTATATTTTGCGGGACAGATGACGGGCGTGGAGGGGTACGTGGAGAGCGCCGCCAGCGGATTGTGCGCGGCGATCAATCTGTTTTTGAAAATCAAGGGCGAATTGCCCGCCGCATGGGATGCGGAAACGGTGTGCGGCGCGCTGTCGCTGCACGTTTCAACCCCGCGGGAAAACTTTCAGCCCATGAACGCCAACTACGCGATCCTCGCGCCTCTGTCCCAAAACACGCGGGATAAAGCGCTCAAAAAACGCCAGTACGCCGAGCGCGCCCTGGAAAAAATACAAGAATTGCGCGCCCGCATCGATAAGATATCATAAAGGAGAATCAAATGCCTGAATTTCACGGAACAACCATCTGCGCCGTCAAGAGAGACGGCAAAACAGCCATTGCGGGAGACGGGCAGGTCACCATGTCCGAATCCATCGTCTTTAAAAACAACGCGGTCAAAGTGCGCCGCATCTACAACGGCAAAGTCATTTTAGGCTTTGCGGGATCGGTCGCGGACGCCTTTTCGCTGACGGAAAAGTTCGAGGGGATGCTCAATAAATTTTCGGGCAATCTCATGCGCTCGGCGGTCGAACTTGCGGAACTTTGGAGAAACGACAAGGCGGTCAGAAAACTCGAAGCCATGATGATCTGCGCGGACGAAACGACCATGCTCATCGTATCGGGCAGCGGCGAGGTCATCGAGCCGGACGGCGGCGTCTGCGCCATCGGCAGCGGCGGCAACTACGCGCTCGCGGCGGCGCGCGCGCTCGTGCAGGAAACCAAGTACGACGCCGAAAAGATCGCCGTCAAAGCCCTGAAAATCGCGAGCGAGATCTGCGTCTTCACGAACGACCACATCACGGTGGAAACCGTTTAAAATCGATTAAGGAGAACATTATGGATCTTTCACCTAAACAGATCGTCAACGAACTGGATAAATATATCATCGGGCAGCACAGCGCAAAACGCGCCGTAGCCATCGCCCTGAGAAACCGTTACAGAAGGAGCCGCCTGTCCGACGAGGACAGGGAGGAGATCACCCCGAAAAACATCATCATGAAGGGCCCCACGGGCGTAGGCAAGACGGAGATCGCGAGAAGGCTCGCAAAACTCGTCAAAGCGCCCTTTATCAAAGTGGAAGCGACCAAATACACCGAAGTCGGCTACGTCGGGCGCGACGTGGAAAGCATGATCCGCGATCTCGTGGAATGCTCCGCGCGCCTCGTACACGAGGAAAAGATGAAGGAAGTCGCCATCAAGGCGGAGGCGGTCGCCGAGCGCAAACTCGTCAACGTGCTCACCGCGATGAAAAAGGACGAGCGCGGCGAACTTGCAAAGGAAGTATTCGAAGCGCAGATCCTCGAAGATCTGCGCGCGGGAAAATTCGACGATCTCGCCATCGAGATCGAAGTGGTGGACGCGCCCAAGAGCATGGAGATCGTGCCGGGAAGCGGCGCCGAGATCAATTTAGGCAGTATATTCGGGGATATCCTTCCCCAAAAGAAGAAAAAACGCAAGATGAGCGTCAAAGCCGCCATGAATCAGATCATCGCGGAGGAAAGCGAAAAACTCATCGATAAGGACAGTCTCAACGCCGAGGCGCTCTCCCGCGCCGAGGAACAGGGCATCATCTTCATCGACGAGATCGACAAGATCGCGGGCAAAGCCAACCAGAGCGGCGCGGACGTGTCGCGCGAGGGCGTGCAGCGAGATATCCTTCCCATCGTGGAGGGCAGCACGGTCATGACGAAATACGGCCCCGTTAAGACGGATTTTATTCTCTTTATCGCGGCGGGCGCCTTTCACGTTTCCAAGGTGGAAGACCTCATCCCCGAATTGCAGGGGCGTTTCCCCATCACGGTCGAATTGCAGAGCCTGAGCAAAGAAGATTTTAAAAATATTCTGACCCAGCCGCAGAACGCCATCACCACGCAGTACGCGAAACTTTTAAAAGTGGAAAATATCGATCTGGTGTTCACCGACGACGCCATCGACGCGGTCGCGCAGATCTCCGCGGACGTCAACTCGACCAGCGAGGATATCGGCGCGCGCCGTCTGCATACGGTCATGGAGCATCTTTTGGAAGATATCTCTTTCAACGCGGGCGGCGATTATCCCGAATTTACCGTCACCATTGATAAAAAATACGTGGAAGAGCATCTTGAAACCATGATCCGCAACCGCGATCTGAAAAAATACGTGCTGTAAAGGGGTTCGCCGCATGAGAGAACGCGCCACCGTCGTCAAAGCCGCGGGAAAGATCGCCACCGTGCGCATCGTCAAGAACCCGCAGTGCGAATCGTGCCGCGCGTGCGCCTTTAAAAACGGCAAAAGCACGGTCAACGTCAAAGCGAAAAACGAGATCGGCGCCGCCGTCGGCGACAGCGTGACGGTCGCCTGCGAAAAGGATAACCGCACGCTCGCCTCTTTTCTGGTCTATATCGTGCCCGTGCTCTTTGCGGGACTGGGCGTTTTGATCGGGTTTTTCGTCTTCGAAAAGGAAGTATATACCGTTCTGCTCTGTCTGGGAATGCTGGCTGCGGGTTTTGCCGCGGTCGTGATTTTCGACAGGATTTTATCAAAAAGCAAGGGCTTCGGTATGGAAGTCGTTGAAATAATCAATACTGAACAACAGGAGGACAATCACAATGGTACGTGAAATGAATACCGACGATTTTCGTGCGGCATTGAAAGAAGGAAAGACGCTCGTCGCCGATTTTTGGGCGGCGTGGTGCGGCCCGTGCCGTATGCTCGGCCCCGTTCTGGACGCGTTGAGCGAAGATTACGGCGAAAAAGCGGACTTTGTCAAGGTGAACGTGGACGACAATCCCGACATTGCCGAAGAGTACGGCATCATGAGCATCCCCTGCGTAATGGTGTTCAAAAACGGCGAACTTTCGGGCAAAAACGTGGGCTTTGTTCCCAAGGAAACCATGCGCGAATTCATTGATAAAAATATCTGAACCCGGTAAGGCGGCGCCGAAAAATTTCGGCGCCGCCTTTTTTTGACGGGTGCGCAAAGAAAATGGAAGGCAGGACGCTCAAATCGATTGAAAAAAAGCGAAAACTATGCTATGATAAAACCGAATTAAAATACGCACGGAGAAAATACCATGATTGATTTAACGACCATACGAAATGCCGACGCCGAAGTGTACGAGGCGATGAAACAGGAACTCGACCGCCAGAGGAACAATATCGAGTTGATAGCGAGCGAAAATTTCGTTTCCCCCGCGGTGATGGCGGCGGCGGGCAGCCACCTGACCAATAAATATGCCGAAGGTCTGCCCGGCAAGCGCTATTACGGCGGCTGTCAGTACGTGGACGTCGTGGAAGACCTGGCGCGCGAGCGCGTCAAGCAGTTGTTCGGCTGCGATCATGCCAACGTCCAGCCGCACAGCGGCGCAAACGCCAATACATGCGTGTATTTTGCCATGTTGCAGCCGGGCGATACCATTCTGGGCATGAATCTTTCGCACGGCGGACACCTCACGCACGGCAGTCCCGTCAATATTTCGGGAAAATATTTCAAGATCGTCCCTTACGGCGTTTCCAAAGAGAGCGAAACCATTGATTACGACGAGTTGGAACGCCTTGCCGCGGAAAACCAACCGAAAATGATCGTCGCGGGCGCGAGCGCGTATCCGCGCATCATCGACTTCCCCCGCCTTCGCGAGATCGCGGATAAAGTCGGCGCGTATCTGATGGTGGATATCGCCCATATCGCGGGACTCGTGGCGGCGGGATTGCATCCTTCGCCCGTGCCGTACGCCGATTTCGTCACCACAACCACGCATAAAACGCTGCGCGGGCCGCGCGGCGGCGTCATCATGTGCAAAGAACAGTACGCCAAAGCCATCGACAAAGCGGTGTTCCCCGGAATGCAGGGCGGGCCTTTGATGCACGTCATCGCGGCGAAAGCGGTCGCTTTCAAAGAGGCGCTCTCGCCCGAATTCAAAGAGTATCAGCGTCAGGTCGTCAAAAACGCCGCCGCCATGGCGGACGAATTCACGAAATGCGGCGTGCGCCTCGTTTCGGGCGGCACGGACAACCATCTGATGCTCGTGGATCTGCGCGATAAAAATATGACGGGCAAAGAACTGGAAAAAATGCTCGACGAGGTGAATATCACCGTCAATAAAAATACGATCCCCTTTGAGGAAACGAGTCCCTTCGTGACCAGCGGTATCCGTCTGGGCACGCCTTCGATCACTTCCCGCGGCTTTACCGAGGAGGATGCGCGCACGATCGCCCGCCTGATCACGAAGATCATCGACGAGCGCGAAGCGGCGTTCGAAACCGTCCGCGCCGAAGTGAAAAAACTCTGCGACAAGCATCCCTTGTATAAAGACGATATTCTGTAATTTACGCTATGCACCGTCGTGGTCGAACATTTCCATTGCAAGCCGAAACCCCGTAAAAAAACCGTCGCGGTAATTTTCGAAAACGCATTGCGAGTGCGTTTGCATTTCAGCGTCGTCGTATTCGGAAAACAGTTTTTTCAATTCCGCGTTCTCTTCAAGTTTTTCAAGAAGAATTTTTTCTTTTTCGATCAGGATCTGCGCAAGGCGTTTATATTCTTGGCTCAAAGGGGCGCTTTCGTTGTTGCATTTCTTTTTGTAATAAATTTGTTCGAATATGTTTTGCATATAATTACCAATCAATCGCATTTGCGATAATTATATTATATATCCACGTTTGCGATATGTCAAGGAAATTTTATATATTATGAAAAATAAATTTCAAGAAAGATTGACTTTTGTTTTAAAAACAAAAAATGTTTCTCAAAATTGTCTGGCAAAAGCGTTACACATTTCGATGTCGGCAGTCAATTATTGGGTAAACGGCAAGAGGCAACCGTCGGCAGAATATATTTATATGATCGCCGAATATTTCGGTATATCCAGCGATTATTTGCTCGGATTATCCGACAAGATGTGATTGACAAAATCCAAAGTTCGTATTATAATAGCGACAATCAAATAAATTCTTTGGGGCGGGGTGAAATTCCCCACCGGCAGTAAAGTCTGCGAAAGGGCAGTTTTGTCCTCCGAACGGGTGCGATTCCCGTACCGACGGTATAGTCCGGATGAAAAAAGAATTGTTTTAAATGTTCGGCGTACGTATTCTCTGCGCGGAAACTTTAAAATGCAGCCCCGTTTTCGAACGGGGCTTTCTTTCACCCCTTGGAAAATATATTTTTCGAGGTATTTTTATTATGCAGGAAGAACACCTTCACGCGGCCGCGCCCGTCGAAGAGACGGCGCCCGCGCGCAAAGAAAAGTTTTTCAGCGCCCGCCGCATCGCCAAGATCGCGCTCCTGTCCGCGCTCGCCTATGTCGTCACCTTTTTGGAATTCCCGATTTTTCCCGCGGCTCCCTTTTTGAAGTTGGATTTTTCCGCCGTCTTTGTCCTTTTGGGCGGATTTATGTACGGGCCCGTCACCGCCGTCGTCATCAGCGGCGTCAAGGAACTTTTGTCCCTTCTCGATACGCAGACCGCGGGCGTGGGGGAACTTGCGAACTTTCTTCTCACCTTTTCCTTCATCATCGTGCCTACGTTCGTCTATCGTTACAAAAAGGGCATCAAGACCGTTTGCATAACGCTCGCCGTCGGCTGTGTCCTTTTAAACGCCGCGGGGCTCGTCGTAAACCGCTATATCAATTTTCCGTTGTACGCGCAGTTTCTCAGCATGACCGCCGCCGAGGCTTTTGCGGTGCTTTGGTGGTATATCGTGCTTTTCAATCTCGTCAAGGGAATTGCCGTATCTCTCGTGACCGTCCTTCTGTATAAGAGAATTTCTCGGCTATTCAATAAATTTTAATTGCAAAAGCGCGCGAAATGTACTATACTGTTGGTATGGTTACCGAAAGCGAAGAACAAACGATCGAATTTGCAGCGCAGTACGCCCGTACCCTTCAAAAGGGCGACGTGGTGCTTCTGAGCGGCGAAATGGGCGCGGGCAAAACTGTTTTCGTCAAGGGAGTCGCCAAGGCTTTCGGCATCGAGGACGAGATCGTCAGCCCCACCTACGCGTACATGAACGACTATCAGGGAAAATTGTACCATTACGACTGTTACCGCCTGCAAAACGGCGGCCAGGCGGAGGCGTTGGGCTTGACCGATTATTTTTATGCGGACGGCGTGTGCCTCATCGAATGGGCGGAAAATATCGAGAGCGTTCTTCCCCCGCACTGCAAAAAGGTGACCATTCGGAAAACAGAGGAAAACAGACGGGAAATTACGGTAGAATGAATTATCTTGCAATCGATACGAGTTCCAAATATTTAACGGTGATCGCGTGCAAAGAGGGGACGGAAAGCGTTGTTTTCGCGTCCGATTGCGCTTTGCAGCATTCCGTGCGCTTGATGGACGCAATCGAAAACGCAATGGCTCAGGCGAACCTCGGCGTTTCCGATTGCGATTTTTTCTGCGCGGTCACGGGGCCCGGTTCTTTTACGGGCATCCGCATCGGCGTGTCCGCCGTCAAGGGGTTCTGTTTGGGGACAAGCGCTCCCGCCATGGGGGTAACCTCTTTCGAGGTGCTGGCATATAATACGGAGAAAGCGTGTCTTGCGGTCATAGACGCCGCCCGCGGCAACTATTACGTATGCGGGTTTGACCCGAATAAGCAGATCGATATCGCGCCCCGCTATGTTTCCGAAGCGGAACTTTTGCCGCTCATGCGGGGAAGGGTGGCCGTTTCCGCGGACGAGTTGCCGTTCGCAACTACGAAAGCGGACGTTGCGGCGGGGTTGTCCCGTGCGGTGCGGGCGCGCGTTCTGAAAAAAGATATGGGTGAGATCGCCGCTTTTTATCTGAAAAAAAGTCAGGCGGAAGAGGAGAAAAAATGATTTTCAGGGAGTGGAAATACGAGGACATCGCCGCCATCTCCGAACTGGAAAAGGCGTGTTTTCGCGATCCGTGGAGTTTTCAGATGCTTGCCGATTCGTTTATGGGCGGCCGTTTCCGCACGATCTTGTGCGAAGAAGACGGAAAGATCGTCGGTTACGGCGGCGCGATCGTCGGCCTTGACGAGGCGGATATCGCCAACATTGCCGTAGACGAGGCGCACCGCGGCAAAAAGATCGGCAGAAAACTTGTCCGCAAACTGGAAGAGAATTTGCAAAAAGAGGGCATGAAGCGCGTCTTTCTGGAAGTGCGCGTTTCCAACAGCGCGGCGCTCGCCCTGTATTTGAAATGCGGTTTCTGCGGAAAATTCGTCCGTCCGCGCTACTACGGCGACGGCGAGGACGCCGTCATCATGGCCAAAGATCTGACGTAAAAATAAGGAGGTAAAAACTTGTCCGAAAGCGAAGTTTCGCTGATTCAGGAGGGCGCGGGCGAAGATCTCGTGCTGCTGCACGGGTATCTCTCGTGCAAAGAAAGTTTTTACTGGCAGATAAAATATTTTTCAAAGTACTTCCGCGTCACCGCCTTCGACTTCTGGGGATTCGGCAAGAGCCCGCCCCTCACGGAGCCGTGGTCGGTGGACGATTACGCGGCGCATACGCTCGCGCTTTTAGACGAACTCGATATCCGCCGCGCGCATCTTCTGACCCATTCGTTCGGCGGCAGGGTAGGGCTGAAACTGCTCGCCGCGCACGGCGAACGCTTTTTGAAAGCCGTGTTTACGGGCTGCGCGGGCATTCCGCCCAAGCGCGGGATCTCGTACCGCGCAAAGGTTTTTTCCTACCGCGCCGTGCGCAAGATCGCGCCCCGCTACGCCGAAAAACATTTCGGTTCGGCGGAATACAGAACGCTGTCCCCCGTCATGCGGGAAAGTTATAAAAAGATCGTCAACGAAGATCTGACGCCCTGTCTGAAAGACGTTCGCAATCCCGTTCTGTTCGTATTCGGGCAGCAAGATACCGCCACGCCCCTCTATATGGGCAAAATTCTGAGCGAAGGCGTACGGGACGGCGCGCTCGTCACGATGCGCGGCACGCATTTTTGTTTCAGCGAAGATCCCGACTCGTTCAACAGGATCGCGGGGGAGTTTTTGCGCTGAATTTTCATTTTTTGCAGGAAGGTGACTTATGTTTTCATTACCGAATATCGCGGAATATTTTCTCATATCCCTCGCCATGGCGGCGCTGTGCTGTCTGTGCACGTTCAAGTTGTTGGGCGGGTTGCAGCAGTTGGGATACGACGGGAAAAAATACGCCGGATGGCTGACGAAAAAGGGGAATATGGCATGGTCGCGCCTGGCGCTTCTCGGCTTTCTCGCCGCGCTCTCCTCGGCGGTGCTCGCGGTCTGTTTTGCCTTTACGGGCAACGCGGCGGCTTACATATCTCTCGTTCCCTTCCCGCTCTTTTTCGGACTGTATTTCTATGCCGATAAGCGCGCTCTGAAAGTGCCGCTCGTTCCCACGAACCGCGTCAAGCATATTTATCTTGCCGAATACGTTCTCTTTTTGCTCGCAGGCGCGGCGATCGTTCTGGCGGTCAACGCCGCGGCGCACTATTCGGGCATCGGGATCGTGCGGGATCTCCGCTACGTGCCTCTCGCGCTGATGCCCGTTCTTTTGCCGCTGTTGGTAAGAGCGGCAAACTTTTTCGACAGTCTGTACGAAAATCCCAAAAACGCGCGCTACGTCGCGAAAGCCAAACAAAAACTAGCGGAAAGCAAAGCCGTCCGCATCGGAATCACGGGGAGTTTCGCCAAGACGAGCGTGAAAAACATTCTCGCCGCCATGCTATCCGAAAAGCATACGGTGCTCGCCACGCCCGCCTCGTACAATACGCCGCTGGGCATAGCGAAATTCATCAACGGGACGGACCTCGACGGCTGCGAATATTTCATCGCCGAAATGGGCGCGCGGCACGTGGGAGATATCGAAGAGTTGTGCAAACTGGTCGAGCCCGACCATTGTATCGTCACGGGCATCTGCGGCCAGCATCTGGAAACATTTTTATCCCTCGAAAACGTCAAGCGCGCCAAGGGCGAGATCTTAACGGGCACCAAAGAGGGCGGATTTGCCGTATTCGGAGAGGATGAAAACGTGCGTTCGCTCGCCGAAAACTGCGAGGGGCTCGTCAAAGTGTTCGCGGGCGAAGGGGGCGAAGTGTGCGCAAAAAACGTGCGCACGAGCCAGGACGGCATCGATTTCGATTTAATGTTCGGGATCTTGCGGGAAAAGGCGCACTGTAAACTGCTCGGCGCGCACAACGCGCGCAATATCGCGGCGGCGGCGGCCATGGCGTGGAAACTGGGCGCCACGCGGGAAGACATCGTCGCGGCGATCGGAAAACTCGAATTCGTGCCGCACCGACTGCAAAAACTGGACGGGGAGGGAGTGACCATTCTCGACGACAGTTACAATTCCAACATCGAGGGCGCGAAAGCCGCGATAGACGTGCTCTGCGACTTCGGGGGGACGAAATTCGTCGTGACGCCGGGGCTCGTGGAAATGGGCATTTTGGAAGAATCGGCAAACGCCGCGCTGGGTGAAAAACTCGTCGCGGCGGACCGCGTTATATTGGTAGGCGCAACGCTTGCGGGCGAACTGAAAAACGGGTATCTGAAAGCGGGCGGCGACGCGGAAAAACTGACGCTCGTGCCCACGCTCGACAAGGCGAAAGAGATCCTCGCCGCCGAGTTGAAAACGGGGGATACGGTCTTGTTTTTAAACGATCTGCCCGACATATATTGAAATTTTCCAAACCAAAGAAACACCAAAGCGGAAAGGGCATAAAAAGCCAAAATAAAGCGGAGGTGTTTTTTTCATGCGCAAAAACGTAATCGTCGTTTTCGGCGGAATGTCTTCGGAAAACGAAATTTCCGTGATCACGGGCACGATGGTATCCAACCTCGTGGACGAAGAAAAGTATGGGGTGTATCCCGTCTATCTCAACACGGACGGCGAAATATTCGCCGACAAGCGCCTCAGGGACGTTTCTTTCTTTTCCGATCCCGCCTTCCGGAAAAAAGCGGGGCGCGCACTGATTGCGGACGGCAAACTGTATCGGCGCAAGGGCAATCGCCTCAAAGAGTTGTGCAAGGCCGACGTGATCCTGAATTGCTGTCACGGCCGCGGCGGCGAGGACGGCGCCGTCGCCGCAATTGCCGACCTCAACAAACTCGCCAACGCCTCGCCAGATCTTCTCGCCTCTTCCCTCTTTATGGATAAGGCGGCTACGAAACTTGCCGCCCGCGCGCTAGGCGTCAAATGCGCCGATTCCTTTAAGATCTGCAAGCGCGATTACGACAAACGCGGCAAAATGGCGATCAAGTGCGTGGAAACGCGCCTGAAATATCCCGTCATCATCAAGCCTTCGCGGCAGGGCTCTTCCATCGGCATCATCGTGGCACACGATAAAAACGAACTTGTAGGCGCGCTCGAAACCGCTTTTGCCTACGACGACATCGTGCTCGCGGAAAAATTTTTCGCCGAAAAGCGGGAGATCAACTGCGCCGCTTACCGCAAAGGGGGCGACGTGATCGTTTCCGAATGCGAGGAGCCCGCGCTCAAACGGGAGATTTTGACCTTTCAGGATAAATACATAGAGGGCGGCAAGGAGCGCACCGCGGCGTTTCCCGCCCGTATTTCCAAACGCGACGAAACGCTCATCAAGGGCTATACCAAACTTTTATATAAGCGGCTGGATCTGCGCGGCATCGTGCGCGCCGATTTTCTCGTCAGCGGCGGCGAAGTGTATTTCAATGAAATGAACACCGTGCCCGGTTCGCTCGCGTATTATCTTTTCTGCGAGAAACTCGGCGATTTTAAAGAAGTTCTGACCGACGTTATCGAGCAGGGGCTTGTTGAGCGCGCCGTCAAGGACGGGCAGAAAGTGGCGCTCTCGTGCGGCGTCATCAACAAAATGCCCGCCGCTCACGGCAAACGCTTGTAATTTTTGCATAAATTTGATACAATACAGAAGAAAAACGAATCAAGAGGTGTACCGCAATGCAAAAGATCCGAATGAAGACTCCTCTCGTCGAGATGGACGGCGACGAAATGACGCGCGTGCTGTGGCAGTGGATCAAAGAGATCCTGATCATGCCCTACGTGGATTTAAAGACGGAATATTACGATCTTGGATTGGAAATGCGCGACGCGACCGACGACAAAGTGACCGTGGACGCGGCGAACGCCAACAAAAAATACGGGGTCGGCGTCAAGTGCGCCACCATCACGCCCAACGCGCAGCGCGTGGAGGAATACAATCTCAAACAGATGTGGAAGAGTCCCAACGGCACCATCCGCAAGATCCTGGACGGCACGGTATTCCGCGCGCCCATTCTCGCCAAGGGCATCACGCCCTATATTCCCACCTGGACGGCTCCCATCGTGCTGGCGCGTCACGCCTACGGGGACGTGTATTCGAGCGTGGAGGCCGCGGCGGAACAGGGCGACAGCGCGTATCTGAGCGTGGTCGGCGCGGACGGCAAGGAAAAAGAAAAGATACTCGTGCATTCTTTTGCAAAGAGCGGCGGCGTCGTGCAGGGAATGCACAATACCGACGAGTCTATCTCGGGCTTTGCGCGCTCGTGTTTCCAATACGCGCTCGATCTGAAATTCCCGTTGTGGTTCGCCACCAAGGACACCATTTCCAAGAAATACGACCACCATTTCAAGGACATCTTCGAGGAACTGTACGAAAAGGAGTACAAAGAGAAATTCGAGGCGGCGGGAATCTATTATATGTACACGCTGATCGACGACGCGGTGGCGCGCATCGTGCGCAGCAACGGCGGCGTGCTGTGGGCGTGCAAGAACTACGACGGCGACGTGATGAGCGACATGGTGGCGACCGCGTACGGCTCGCTGGGCATGATGACTTCGGTGCTCGTATCTCCCGACGGCAATTACGAATACGAGGCGGCGCACGGCACCGTCACGCGCCATTATTACAAGCATCGAAAAGGGGAAGAAACTTCCACCAATTCGGTGGCGACCATTTTCGCCTGGACGGGCGCGCTCGCAAAGCGCGGCGAACTGGACGAAATCCCCGAACTGACGGCGTTCGCCAAAAAACTGGAAAAGGCGACCGTCGAAACCATCGAGGAAGGCAAAATGACGGGCGATTTGGTGCCTCTGTTCAAGGCGGAAGGGATCGCGCCGCAAAAACTGAATTCCCGCGAATTCTTAGAAGCGATCGCGGAAAAGTTGTAAGAAAAAACGACGGGACCCGGCATGCATTGCAAGGCTTCGTTTTTTTACAAGGGGGATTTATGAAAAAAGTTTTTGCGTGTTTCGCCGCGCTCATTCTGGCGCTGGCACTCGCAGGCTGCGCGCCCAAGACCGAATACGACGATAAGGAACTTGTAAAAATCGAGTATCACGATACGGGAGGAATGCGTGTTTGGGGCATAAACGACTACCGCGTTTTCGATTTTGAAAAAAATATCGTCTACGATATTACGATTGCCGAAGAGGAAGCGCTGCAAGAAATGATAAATCGAGCGGAAGAAGGGCAAATCGAAGAGATCTTGCAGCGGTACAACAACCCGAAAACTATCGCCACGTTTACCGAGGAGCAGGAAGAGGCGTTTGTTACGCACGTCCGCAAGGCGGGCATATACGGTTGGAAAGATTCTTACGAAACCGACGAAGTTATCTACGACGGCGGAGGGTTCGCTTTAGAACTGACATTTTCCGACGGCACGGTAAAGCGCACGGATTTTTATTTCAAATACCCGCGCAACCTGAAAAAGATACAGTCGTATTTTTTAAGCGATCTCGGCGCGGATATGCGCCATAACAGATAAGTAAGGAGCCCCCGAAATTTCGGGGGCTCTTTTTTATATTTTTTCAATTTGAATTCTGAATTTTTCATCTTTCAGCATATCGATATCGATATAATTTTGATGTACGGGAGAAATTTTTGCGATCCATTCTTCGCTCAATATCATTCGAACGAAATTCATCAGTTCTTCCGCGGTGCTTGTTTGTGAGTTGCTTTTGTTTTCCATGTGAGTAAATCTCCTTTTTGTTATTGTACTTATATTATAATACGTTTATTATTAGGTCATCAATAAAATCTGATGAGAAAAATCTTCGAAAAAACACTAATTTAAACATTATTTGTCGAAAACTACGTCTATATTTAGGTCATATAAAATTATTGTTCTAAAAATAGACATAATACTGTCATAGTAACTTTTTAGGGTAAATTATGACAGATAACTTTGTGGAAAGATTAAAAGAGTTGATGGAAGACTTAAAAGTTTCGGGCAGAGGCTTGGCAAAGATACTGAATATCGGTTACACAACAGTCGCTTGTTGGGTGAGTGGAAATACAAAACCGCGTTACGATAAATTGATTCAGTTGGCGGAATTAAACCACAGTTCCATTGATTATATGTTAGGATTGACTGATAACGATAAATTAACTTTAAGCAAAAATCCAAAATCATTTCATGAAAGGTTTATTATTCTTTCGAAAATAAGCGGTTTAAGCGATTATAAAATTGCGCAGGCGTGCGGAGTCGCGCATTCCTCAGTTTCGAGATGGAGGCATGAAGGAACGATACCCGACACGAATGCGCTTATTAAATTGGCGGAATTGTTTGATTGCTCGGTAGAATATTTATTGGGCAGAACAGACTAAAAGAGAGGTCCGAAAGACCTCTCTTTTTAAACCGATTGTTTTTCGTCTGCACGAAAAGATTTGCGTGAATGTACATTTATTTCACGAGCAGCGCGAGCGCCGCTTTGTTGAGGTGCAGGCGGTTTTCCGCCTGTTCGTAGACGATGGACTGCGGGCCGTCGAGCACTTCTTCCGTCACTTCCTCGCCGCGGTGCACGGGCATACAGTGCATGAACAGCGCGTCGGGTTTGGCGAGCGACATCAGTTCTTCGGTCACGCGGTAGCGGCGCAAAACCCGTTTCTTTTCCTCCGATTCGGCATCGCCCATGGAAATAAACACGTCGGTGTAAACGATATCCGCGTTCTGCACCGCTTCCCGCACGTCCGAAGTCAGTTGAATGTCGGCATACTGCATGGCGCGTTCCAGCATGGATTCGGAAGGGCGGTAATTGTTGGGGCTGGCGAGCGTAATATTCATGTCGCACTTTGCGCAGCCCATCAAAAGGGTATTGGCAATGTTGTTTCCGTCTCCGATATACGCAAGTTTCAGATTTTCGAGTTTCCCTTTATGTTCCCAGATCGTGAACAGATCGGAAAGGATCTGCAACGGATGAGCGTTTTCGCTGATGCCGTTGATGACGGGCAGACCGCTGTATTTTGCGAACGTTTCGATCTCTTCCGTGGAGAACGCGCGCAGGATCAGCGCGGAAAAGCCGTAGCGCTTGAACATGGCGGCAGTATCGCGGATGCTCTCGCCGCGCGAAAGCTGCGTTTCGCCTTTGGGGAGAAAAAGAAAATCTCCGCCCAATTGGCGGATACCCATTTCGAAAGAGATGCGCGTGCGGGTGGAAACGTTGCCGAACAAAAGCGCGATCGTCTTATGTTTCAAAAGAGCGGGATTTTCTCCCGCGCGGTACTTTGTTTTGAGCGCCTTGGCGGCGTACAGATATTCGAAAATGTCCTCTGTGGTCAGCCTGGACAGGTTGATCAGGTTGGGCGAAGACACCTTAAATTTCGGTGAAAATTTATTGATATCCATAAAATGACCCCTTACGCGCATGTGCGCGGTCTGATTGAAACGATATCTGCATTATAGCAGAAAATATGTAAAAGTACAACAAATTTTCGAACGTTGGGCAATGTTGACACAATCTTATTGATTATTTGTAATATTTGCCCATTGTTTTTTTGCTTGAAATCGTGTAAAATAGATAATAGATAAATTTGTAGGGAGGAAGTGTATTCATGGCAAGCCTTTTTTTGAAAGGAATTTATAAGGTGTATCCGTCGGGCGTGACCGCGGTTACCGATTTCAATTTGGAAATCAAAGATAAAGAATTTATCGTTTTCGTCGGACCTTCCGGCTGCGGAAAATCCACGACTCTTCGTATGATCGCAGGATTGGAGGAAATTTCCAAGGGCGAACTGTATATAGACGGCAAACTCGTCAACGACGTCGTCCCCAAGGACAGAGATATCGCGATGGTGTTCCAGAACTACGCTCTGTATCCCCACATGACCGTTTACGATAACATGGCGTTCGGCTTGAAACTGAGAAAGGTTCCCAAGCAGATCATCGACGAACGCGTAAAAGAGGCTGCCGCCATCTTGGGCATCAGCGACTACCTTACCCGTAAACCGAAGGCTCTCTCCGGCGGTCAGAGACAGCGTGTCGCGCTCGGCCGCGCCATCGTCCGCGAACCGAAAGTCTTCCTTTTGGACGAACCTTTGTCCAACCTCGACGCGAAACTCCGCGCCCAGATGAGAACGGAAATTTCCAAACTGCACGCAAGACTTGCCACCACCTTCATTTACGTCACGCACGACCAAGTCGAGGCGATGACCATGGGTACCCGCATCGTCGTCATGAAAGACGGTTTCATGCAGCAGGTGGACACCCCGCAGAATTTGTACGATTATCCCATCAACCAGTTCGTTGCGGGCTTTATCGGAACGCCGCAGATGAATTTCTTCCCCGCGACGCTCACCAAATCCAAAAACAAGGTGTACGTGGAATTCACCAACAATAAGATCGCTCTTCCCAAAACGGTAGAGGCGAAGATCATCAATATCGACGATTACGTGAATACGGGCAAACCCATTATACTGGGAGTGCGCCCCGAAGATATTCACGAAGAAGAGAGATTTATCGCTACTTCTCCCGACACCGTCGTGAAAGTGTTTACCGAAGTCGTCGAGAAACTCGGCGCGGAAACGCTCATTTACTGCAAACTCGACTTTAAGGAAGGACAGGAGATCGAGACCATCATCGGTGATTCCACCAATATGATCGCCAAAGTCGATTCGAGAAGCACCATCGGCAGGGGCGAAGTGGTCGAACTGGCGTTCGACGCGAATCACATCCACCTGTTCGACGCGACCACCGAAATGTCCATTCTCGCCAGAGACGAGGGCTATGAAGTTACGCCCGAGAACGAGTCTTCTTCCAACTTCATTCCTCTGACGCCCGCCGAAATGCAGGCGATCATCGAGAAGAACAAGGTCGTGACCAAGGAAGAAAAGGCCGCGATGCGCCGCGAAGCGAGAGCCGCCGCCAAGCGCGACAAGGCCGAGGCGAAAGCAGCCGAGGCCGTCGAAGAGGAAGGCGCCGCAAACGACGAGCAGCCTGAAAATCCCGACGATCAGAACAAAGCAGAATAAGTACGGATCCCTCCGCATAAACGCGGAGGGATTTTTCTTTTGTGTTCAATCGATAAAATTTTATTGATAAATTTTTATCGATACCCCTGAAACCGTTGACAGAATGCAGGGGAAGTGATAAAATAAGTTCGGAAAAAGGGGAGCGGCGTAAGATCCCGTTCCCGAATATTTAAAAAAACGGAGGCATTTAAAAATGGGACGTTTTACGTTACCCCGCGATCTGTATCACGGCGAAGGTTCTTTGGCGGAACTCAAAAACTTAAAAGGCAAAAGGGCGGTTCTTGTACTCGGCGGCGGCAGCATGAAGAGATTCGGCTTTGTGGATAAGGCGGTCGGCTATCTGAAAGAAGCGGGCATGGAGGTGCGTTTTATCGAAAACGTCGAGCCCGATCCCTCGGTGGAAACGGTGATGAAGGGCGCCGAGGTCATGCGCGAATTCCAGCCCGACTGGATCGTGGCGATGGGCGGCGGCTCGCCGATCGATGCGGCGAAAGCCATGTGGGTATTCTACGAATATCCCGAAACCTCGTTCGAGGCGATCATTCAGCCTTTTTCGTTCCCCTCGCTTCGCACCAAGGCGAAATTCTGCGCCATTCCCTCTACTTCGGGAACGGCTACCGAAGTGACCGCGTTCGCCGTGATCACCGATTACGCGAAGGGTATCAAGTACCCGCTCGCTGACTTCAATATCACGCCCGACGTGGCGATCGTCGATCCCGCGCTCGCGGAGACCATGCCCGCCAAACTGACGGCGCATACGGGCATGGACGCGATGACGCACGCCATCGAGGCGTTCGTTTCCACGCTGCACTGCAATTATACCGACCCTCTGGCATTGTGGGCGATCAAACTCATTCACGAAAATCTGAAAAAGTCCTACGACGGCGACGCGCAGGCGCGCGCCACCATGCACGACGCGCAGTGCCTTGCGGGCATGGCGTTCTCCAACGCGCTCCTCGGCATCGTGCACTCCATGGCTCATAAGACGGGCGCGGCGTTTACGGGCGGCCATATCATTCACGGCTGCGCCAATGCCATGTATCTGCCCAAGGTCATTCAGTATAACGCCAAAAACGCCGAGGCGGCGGAGCGCTACGCCTATATCGCCCGCTATATCGGTTTGGAAGGCGATTCCACCGATGCGCTCGTCAAGGCGCTCGTCAAGGAACTGCGCCATATGAACGACGAGTTGGATATCCCGCAGTCCATCAAAAATTACGGACAGGGCGGCGTGAAAGCGGAAACTTCGATCATCGACGAGAAGGAATATAAGCAGAAACTGAAAGAGGTCGCGCGGCTCGCCATCGGCGACGCGTGCACGGGTTCCAATCCTCGCCAGCCTTCGCAGGAAGACATGGAAAAATTGTTGCTCGCAGTGTACGACGACGAAGATATCGATTTCTAAAAAACCGAATTCGACAAAAAAAGGGCGGTTCCGCGGCGGAGCCGCCTCTTTTTTACGCAGCCGCGGGCTCGCTCCGTTGACAAACGGGCTGCGCCGTGATATAATTTCATTATTTCAGGGGAAACGGGTAGTTTATGACGGATATCATTGTCGACGCGATCGTCGACAGCCTAAAATTATTCCCGTTCCTGTTTCTGATCTACGCAGTCATCGAGGTCCTCGAACACAACACCGCCATCGGCAAGAAGGGCGGCGTGCTGCAGGGGAATCTGGCGCCTTTTCTGGGCGCTCTGACGGGTATCGTTCCCCAATGCGGGTTTTCGGTGATGTCCGCCAAACTGTATGACCGCAAACTGATCCGCACGGGAACGATTCTTTCGGTGTTCATCGCCACCAGCGACGAGGCGATCATTATTTTGTTGTCCGACGGTTCCAAAGCGCTCTCCGTGCTGCCGCTGATCGGATTGAAACTTCTGCTCGCGGTCATCGTCGGCTATGCGGCGAACGCCTTTTTAAAGCATGAAAGGCTCGACAGGACCGAAGAACCCATCGGCGCGTGCTGTGAGGAATGCGACGACTGCGCCCGCGTAGGCAACGGATTTATCGAGCGCTATATCCTCACGCCCCTGTACCACTCTTTAAAGATCTTTTTCTTTATCCTCGCGGTCAATCTCGTATTCGGTTTCGTCTTTTATTTTGCGGGAGAGGAACAGATCTCCGCGTTTTTGCAGCGCGGCTATGTGTTCCAGCCGTTTCTGACCGCGCTCGTGGGCCTGATCCCCAACTGCGCCAGCAGCGTCATCCTCACGCAGACGTACATTTTAGGAGGCATTTCCTTCGGCGGGCTGTTCGCGGGGCTGTGTTCCAACGCGGGGCTGGGGCTGGTCGTGCTCTTCAAAAATCCGAAAAATCTCAAAAAAAACTGTCTGATGGTGCTCGTGCTCTATACCGTGGGCACGGCGGCGGGACTGATCATAGACCTTTATTGCCGTTTGGCAATGTAAGGGGGCGGGAATTTCCCGCCCTTTTATTTTGAACGAATATCTTGAAAACGCGCGCGTTTTGTGGTATGATAGAACAAAGGAGTTACATAAAATGAAAATCAAGGATGTTGTTCGGCTTCTCAAAGCCGAAATATTATGCGGGGAAGATCATCTGGACACCGATATCCATACGGCGTGCGGTTCGGATATGATGAGCGACGTTTTGGCATACGTGAAAGATCAATCGGTGCTTCTGACGGGGCTTTTGAATCCGCAGGTCGTGCGCACCGCCGAAATGATGGATATGCTCTGCATCGTGTTCGTGCGCGGCAAGCGTCCGGAATCGGAGGTCGTCGAACTCGCGCGGCAAAAGGGCATCGTCCTGCTTTCCACCGAGGAGAGGCTGTTTACCGCCTGCGGCATACTTTATACCAACGGTCTGGGTGGCGGTGAATGAAATGCAATGCGTAAAACTCGGTTTTGACGTGGACGGCGAGAATTTTTCTTCCGCGGGCAACGCCAGCGAGAGCGTCAAGCGCACCTTGAAACAGATCGGCATAGCCCCCGCGTCGGTGCGCCGCGTCGCCATCGCCATGTACGAAGGGGAGATCAACATGGTCATTCACGCGCACGGCGGCAGGGCGGAGGTGGAAGTCTATCCCGACCACGCCGATATCTGGCTCAAAGACAGGGGGCCCGGCATCGCGGACATCGCGCTCGCCATGAAAGAAGGGTACTCCACGGCGTCGGAAAATATCCGCAGCCTCGGATTCGGCGCGGGCATGGGCCTCCCGAATATGAAAAAATACAGCGACGAAATGCGCATCGACAGCACGGTCGGCGTGGGTACGACGGTGTTTTTACGGGTGAATTTTTAGCGGTAAGGGTGAAGAAATGGTAACGCTCAAAACGGTCGTTTTAGACGACGAAAAGTGTATCGGCTGCATCACGTGTATGCGCCGATGTCCTACCGAAGCGATCCGTATCGTCAACGGCAAGGCGAAAATACAGTATGAGAAGTGCATCAACTGCGGCGAATGTATCCGCAGTTGCAAGGGGGGCGCCAAGCGTCCCGTATACGACAGTTTCGATCTGGTGAAGAGTTATCCTTATAAGATCGCTCTGCCCTCGCCGTCGCTGTTCGGGCAGTTCAATCATCTGGACGATCCCAATTACGTCATCGAGGGGCTTTTGGCGCTCGGGTTCGACGAGGTGTTCGAAGTGGGACTCGCGGCGGAACTCGTCACCGACTGTTCGAAAAAACTCATGGCGGAGGGGAAATTGCCCCGTCCCGTCATCAGCACGGCGTGCCCCGCCGTCGTCGAACTCATCTTAATGAAATTTCACGAACTTGCCGACCATATGCTCGAAGTGTACGCGCCCGCCAAGATCGCGGCGAAACTCGCCAAAAAACGGGCGATCGGGCGCGGCATTCCCGCAGATGATATCGGCATTTTCTTCATCTCGCCCTGCCCCGCAAAGGTATACTCCCTGCACAAAGAGGAAGTTTCCAACGAAAAATACATATCGGGCGTGCTCTCGCAGAGCGACGTGTATTTCCGTCTGGTCGAAAAGATGAACAAGATCGAAAAGCCGCGCAAATTGGGCAAATGCGGTCATTTCGGCATCAACTGGGGCTCTTCGGGCGGCGAAAGCAACGGGCTGGGCCTCGGCAATTATATCCATTGTTCGGGCATCCGCAACGTATTGGGGCTTCTGACCGAGATGAGCGACGGCAAACTCGACGGCGCCGATTTCGTGGAAATGAACGTCTGCCCGGGCGGCTGCGTGGGGGGCGTTCTCAATGTGGAAAATCCCTTCATCGCGCGAAACAAGATGCGCCAACTCGCCGAAAAGATGAAAACGCCGCCCGCCACCATGGAAGAATTCGGATTGACGACGGATTTCTTTTTATGGGATAAGGAGCCCGAGCCGATCACCTCTTTCCGGTTTGACTCCGACGTGTTCGCGGCGATGGAAAAGATGATGCTGGTGGAAGAATACTTGAAAAAACTGCCCGGCATCGACTGCGGCGCCTGCGGCGCGCCCTCCTGCCGCACGCACGCGGAGGACGTCGCGATGAGCGGCGGCATTTTGAACTGCGTGAAACTCAACGAAGTAAAATAGGTGGAAATATGACGGTCAAAGAATGGTGCGCCTGCGCACGTCTTACGGTATTTTGTTTGGGGAATCCCGACGCGGAGATAAAAAACGGCTATTGCGGCGACTTTTTGAGCAACGTGATCAGCCGCGCGCCCGACGCGTGCGCCTGGCTCACGGTGATGAATAACGTCAACGTGGCGGCGGTGGCGACGCTCGTCGACTGCGCCTGCGTGGTCCTGTGCGAGGGCGTAGCGCCCGACGAACCGCTTGCAGCGCGCGCCAAAACGCAGAATATCAATCTTTTGGGGTGTTCCAAAGACGTATATCAGACTGCAAAAATGCTTTTCGAAGCGTGCGGCGTATGAATATCTATTACGATTTTCACATTCATTCGTGTTTAAGCCCCTGCGGGGACGACGACAACACGCCCAACAACATCGTCAACATGGCGCTCATCAAAGGGCTGAACGCGATCGCGCTTTCCGATCATAACACGGGTAAAAACTGCCCCGCGACGATTGCGGCGGGAAAGAAAAACGGTCTGGTCGTGCTGCCCGCCATGGAACTCACCACGAGCGAAGATATACACGTTTTGTGCCTGTTCGAAAAGTACGAACAACTCGCGTCGCTCGAAGAATATATCGCTCCCCGCCGTTTGCGGATCAAAAACCGCGAGGAGATTTTCGGCAGACAACTCATTATGAACGAGTTTGACGAGTTGATCGGGCGGGAAGAGGATCTTCTCATCGTGAGTTCGGGCGTATCGGTAGAGGACGCGGCGGCGCTCGTCGCATCATTCGGCGGGCTCGCGGTCGCGGCGCATATCGACAAGCAGTCCAACGGTCTGATCGGCGTTTTGGGCGCGTTCGACTATCATCTCGGATTCAGACTCGTCGAAAGTCGCACGGGGAGCGGGGTGAAATTGCCCCGCCTCGTCGATTCCGACGCGCACCGTCTCTGGGAAATTTCCGAAGCGGAAAACGTACTCGACGTCGAAACGCTCTCCGCGCACGGCGTATTCGCCGCGCTCAAAAAACTGAGCGAAACGGAGGTTTGAAATGAAAAAGTTTATTGCTTTAACTATGATTTTATTGCTATCGGTAACTGTTTTATGTGGATTTAGAGCTTGCGGAAGTATTGAAGAAGATTTTTTCGATGACGGAGATTTTACTTATTACTATGCAAGCGATGAGGATTGTTACGCAATCGTCGATACTACGAAAGAGAGACGTAAAAATGACACTTTGATCGTACCGGCGTATTATAAGGGAAAAGAAGTCCGTTATACTACCTATACAGATCATTCGCTTGCGCAAAACCGATATTTTATTTATACCCGTAATGCGAATAAATTATATTTGTCATATTTGCATGAAATGAGTGGGAACGATTATTTCTTAGATATATTGTCCAAAAACGTTTACTTTGTTAAAAACGATGAAAGATATGTAAATAGCATGCTAACTTATATTAGATCCGGTGGTGGTATCAAAGCTTATGTTACGCCTTTATTCTTTAATTATGCTATAAGCTTGCTGAAAACAATGGATCATTATATTATTGAAAAAGAAACTGATAATTATTTTACGTATTATACGAAAGCTGCTAATATGACTAAAGGAGAAGTTCAAATCGCTAACACTTCATATCACTTCAATTACGAGGGAGCGCCGAATAATGGTTGTTTTTTCATCAATGATTTCGCGAGTGGTGGAAAGATAGAAAATACGCCGTATGAACCGCAGAGAGAAGGCTATAATTTCGCGGGCTGGTATAAAGAATCCGAGTGCGAACATGTATGGGATTTTGCCGAAGATACATTACCTGCGACGGAGTATGACGAACAGGGAAATCTGATTTTTACGGAAACGAAGTTATTTGCGAATTGGACGAAAAGTTAAATATAAGTGTGTGGACGGCGCATATGCGCCGTCCGCGTTTTTGCCGAAAAAGGGCATTGTTTGTCGTACGGGGCGCGCGCGGCCGAGATTACTTGACAAATGAAAGTAAAAATAGTATGATTTTCGATGAAAAAGGACGGTAACATATGAAAAGTTTTTTAAGCCGCACGGCGCGCGAGATCGAGCCTTATACCGCGGGGGAACAGCCCGCCGATAGACGCTACGTCAAACTCAATACCAACGAAAATCCCTATCCGCCCTCGCCCGCGGCGAGAAAGGCGTACGAAACGTTTGATTTTTCTTCGCTCAATCTCTATCCTTCCCTGACGATGGACGCGCTGAGAGAAAATATCGCCCGCGCCGAGGGCGTGGAAAAGGAAAATATTTTCTGCGGCAACGGCAGCGACGAGATCCTCGCGCTGTGTTTTCCCGCGTTTTTCGACAGCGACGGAGAAGGCGCGGCTTTTGCCGAGATCACCTATTCCTTTTATCCCGTGTTCTGTGATTTTTTCAAGGTGAAGGCGCATACGATAGAGATGGAAGAGGACCTTTCTCTCGATCTTGCCAAACTGACCGCCGCAAAAGCGCAGGGCGTGCTTGTGGCGAATCCAAACGCGCCGACGGGCATCGGCATTCCCCTTGACGAAATGGAAGCGTTTATCCGCGCGAACGCCGCGCGCGTCGTCATCGCGGACGAGGCGTATATGCCGTTTTTCAACCAGTCGGCGGTACCGCTCATCGAAAAATACCCCAATCTCGTCGTCGTCAAAACTTTTTCCAAGGGCTATTCCCTGGCGGGCATGCGCTGCGGCTACGCCGTTGCCGATCCCGCGCTCATCGACGGGCTGGAACGCGTGAAGGATTGTTTCAATTCCTACCCCGTGGACCGCGTCTGTCAGGCCGTCTGCGCGGCGGCGATCGCGGACAAGTCCTATTACAACGAAAGGAACGCGATCGTCGTTTCCGAGCGCGAACGGGTGAGCGAAACGCTTGCAAAAAAGGGATTTACCGTTCTTCCGAGCAAGGCGAACTTTATCTTTGCCGCGCATAAATGCCTTTCGGGGCGGCGCGTTTACGAAGAACTGCGCGCGCGGGGCGTGCTCGTGCGCCATTTTACAAAACCGAAAATCGAAAATTTCTGCCGCATCACGATCGGTTCACCCGAACAGAACGACGCGCTGTTTGCGGCGCTCGACGAAATTTTATAAAAATTCGAAAGCACAAAAGAGAAGGGAAAGAAAAATCGAGGAGTCTTTATGTGCGCTTTGAATTTACAAAAAAATGAAGCGGCCGATACGGATATCGTTTTCGGACCGCTCTGCGACGTCGCGAAACTCTTGCGCGGCTACATACCCTGCGGGAAAGTGGCGCTGATCGCCGACGGCGAATCCAACTTCCCCGCCGTGCAGACCATCCGCGCGGCGCTCAAAGGATTCGAATGCTTCTGCGTCGTCGCGGGCGAAGGCGACAACGCCTCGGGGCTTTTTTCCCTTCCCGACGACGTGCGCGCCGCGATCGCGGTGGGGAAAGGCGCGTTTTGTGCGGCGCGGTATTTTTGTACCCTCAGGGGCGCGTACTGTATCGTCGTGCCCGATCATGCGGATCTTTCCGCCGCGTTCGAAAATCCCGTGCGGCTGTTCGTGAGCGGCGGCTTTTCCCGCTATCCCGCAGATGCGCCCGACGCGGTCTATTGCGATCTTTCGCGTATCGGCTCGTACGACGCGGCGTACGGAAAGCTGTGCCTTTGCGCGCTCTCCGCATTCGACTGCGAGGCGCATTCCGTCTTTGCGGGCGGCGGCGACGCCTCCGCGCCGTATCACAGGTTCTTTGAGGACGCCGTGCGGCTCGCCGATTTCACGGGGCAGAATTTTCAAAGAGAACTGCTGTCATTGTCCGCGGATCTCGCGCTCTTTCTGAGCCGCAGAAAAAAACGCACCGCCGCGGAAATTTTTTCGAGGTTGCTCTGTAAAAAATGCGGCTGTACGAGCGGTTCGGCGGCGCTCTTTTCCTTTTGTTATCTCTTGGAGCGATACCGCCATTTCTTTCAGGCGGCGAAACCGCGCGCCTTTTACGTGCCCGATTACGCGCGCCGTATCCGCATTGCGGCGGCATACGCGGGAGAGGATGAACGCGCGCTCTTTCTCAAAAACAAAGTGCCCACGGTAAAGCGCACGGACGCGCTCGCCGAGGTGTTTACGGAGAGCCGCGCGGTATTTTGCCGCAAGGCGCAGAGCGTTGCGGTCTATACCGAACGGGTAAAGAGCGGACTCTACGCCCTGGGCGCAAAGGCGCCCGCGATCGACGCGGTGCGCGCGCACGAGGCGTTTTCCGCGGCGGCGGAACTTGCCGATACGCTGTCCGTTCCCGCGCTCATGCGGGATTTCGGACTGCTTACATAAAAATTCCGAGGATAGATACACTTATGAAAAATGAAAATCTTGCCCGTATCGCGCGGGAGTGCGACGTATTCCTTCTGGATATGGACGGCACCGTGTATTTGGGCGAGCGCCCGATCGGAGATATGCAAAATACCCTGCAAAAAATGCGCGGGGCGGGGAAATCCATCGTCTATCTCACCAACAATTCTTCTAAAAGCGCCGAAGAATATATACGCAAACTCGACCGCCTGCACTTTTGGGACGAGCGCGACAGCGTCTATACCTCCGGGATGGCGGCGGCGGAATATCTAAAAGAAACCCATGCGGGAAAGCGCGTGTACCTTGTCGGCACCGAGGCGCTGCGCGAAGAATTTTTGCGCGCGGGCATTGCGCTCTGCGAGGAATCGCCTGACGTCTGCGTGCTCGCCTACGACACGGCGCTCACCTTTGAAAAGATCCGCAAATGCAATGAATTTCTCGTCAAGGGCGCGTTTTACGTCGCCACGCACCCCGACGCGGTGTGTCCCGCCGACGGCGTTTCCTGGCCCGACGTGGGATCCTTTCTGAAATTGTTCGAAACTTCCTGCAAACGCCTGCCCGACGTGATCTGCGGAAAGCCGTACACCGTCATGGGCGACTGCGTGCGGCGCAAACTTTCTGCGCCCAAAGAGCGCATCGTCATGGTGGGGGACAGGCTGAATACCGATATCCGCTTCGGCGTCAACAACGGCTTTCACACTCTTTTGGTCTTGAGTGGCGAAGCGACCGCCGAACAGGCGGAAACTTCCTGCGACCGCGCCGAGGCGGTGGCGGAAAGTTTAAACGAAATCGCCGAATATTTGTGATCAAAAAAAGCGTTCCGCATGATTTTTGCGGAACGCTTTTTTTATTGATCGAGTTTTCTCGATTCCAAAGGAACGTATTTCTGCCGCTTGGCGACCGCCTGATAACCGGGGCGGATGATCTTGCCGCCGTTGGTCAGTTCCTCGATGCGGTGCGCCGACCAGCCCGCGATGCGCGCCACGGCGAACAGAGGCGTATACAGTTCGCGCGGCAGTCCCAGCATATCGTATACGAATCCCGAATAGAAGTCTACGTTGGGACTGACGCCCTTGTATATCTTGCGCTTTTCCGCGATCAGTTCGGCGGCGATATCCGCGACCGACTTGCGCATTTCGTATTCTTCCTCCATGCCCTTTTCCACGGCGAGTTTTTCCGCGAATTCCTTTAAAATGTCCGCGCGGGGGTCGGAAAGCGAATAGACTGCGTGCCCCATGCCGTACACGAGACCCGTTTTGTCGAACGCCTCCTTGTCGAGGATCTTAGCAATGTAATCCGTGAGTTTGCCGCGTTCGAAATCGGGCACGTTTTCTTTGATGGCGTCGAACATCTCGCACACTTTGATGTTGGCTCCGCCGTGTTTGGGTCCTTTGAGCGAGCCCAAGGACGCCGCCACCGAAGAATAGGTGTCCGTTCCCGAGGATGTGACCACGTGCGTCGTGAACGTGGAGTTATTGCCGCCGCCGTGTTCGGCATGCAGAACGAGGCAAAGGTCTAAGACCTGCGCTTCCAGTTGGGAAAACTTCATGTCGTCGCGCAGGGTGTAGAGGATGGTCTCCGCGGTGGAAAGTTCCTTTTTCGGCTTGTGGATGCAAAGCGACGCGTCGCTGTTGTTGTAGTTGTACGCTTTCTGCGAATAGACGCACAGAAGCGGGAACTGCGCGATGAGATGGAGCGACTGGCGCATCACGTTGCGGCGCGAAGTGTTGTCCGCTTTCGGATCGTACGAATAGAGGCTGAGAACGCAGCGCGCGAGCATATTCATCATATCCTTGGAGGGGGCCTTCATAATGATATCCCGCACGAAATTGGGATGCAGCACGCGAAGATCGCCCAAAAGTTCGCAAAAACGTTCGAGATGCTCCTTCGAGGGGAGATGCCCGAATAAAAGAAGATAAGTCGCCTCTTCGAATGCGAATCTACGGCCCGCCGCGCCCTTGACGAAATCGCGGATGTTCACGCCCCGATAATAGAGTTCTCCGTTTACGGGCACCTTGTTGCCTTCCGCGTCCTTGCCGAACGCGGTAATTTCGGATATTTCCGTCAGACCGCAGATCACGCCGTTGCCGTTGATGTCGCGAAGGCCGCGCTTCACGTCGTACTTTTCGTACAGTTTGGGGTTGATCACGTCGCTTTTGGAAGCGGCTTTCGTAAGTTCTGCAATATCCTGACCGTATTTTTTGGTAAGATATTCCATGTACTCGGTGTAGTTCATTTGATTCACCTCCTTTGGAATTGAAACGGGCGGAAAAAATACTAAAAGTCTCGCCCGTATGAAAGTCCTTATAGAATAACACAATTTTCACGATTTGTCAAGCCGTTGAAAAATTGGACGGCGCGGAGCAGAGTTTTTGCGTAAAAAACGAACGCCGAAAAAAATTTCGGCTTGTTTTTTTGTCGGAACGTGCGGAATTTTGGGAAAAATTATATTTTAGAAAAAGGCAAGATATATTGAAATTTTTTTCGGAATATGATAAAATAAAAGCATTGAATAAAATGGGCGGATTGTCTTTTTCCATCCGCCGCAAAAATCGGAGGTAGATGAGGTTGGCTAAAAAAATCGACGTGCCCTTCAACGGCACGAAAGAGCAGGAAGAGCGCTTGAAAAGCGAACTCGCCGCGCTCAAAGAAAGCGGCGGCGAAGGGCTTTTGATCGCCGCCCTGCAAAAGGCGCAGGAGATCTACGGATATCTTCCCGAAGCCGTGCAGCAGATGGTCGCGGACGTGTTCGACGTATCATTGGCGGAAGTTTACGGCGTCGCCACGTTTTACGCGCAGTTTTCGCTGTACCCCAAGGGCCGCTATAAAGTGGGCGTTTGCCTGGGCACGGCTTGCTACGTGAAAGGTTCGGGCGAAGTGTATCAAAAGGTTTGCGATTCGCTGAAAATATCGGGCGGGGAATGTACGGACGATCTGAAATTTTCTTTGGTCGCCACGCGCTGCATCGGTTGCTGCGGGCTTGCGCCCGTCATGACCGTCAACGACGACGTATACGGCAAAGTGACGGTGGACGAAGTGGAATCCATCCTCGCGAAATATAACGACTGATGCGCGAACTGGCTCTCAACGTGCTCGATATCGTGGAAAATTCGCTCGCCGCGGGCGCGAAACTCGTGAAAGTTGCTCTGACCGTGCGGTTATGCGATGACTTTCTTTCCATTTGTATCGAGGACGACGGCTGCGGCATGGACGAAACGACGCTTGCAAAGGCCTGCGACCCCTTTACTACCTCGCGCACGACGCGAAACGTGGGATTGGGGCTGCCGCTCTTCCGTTTTTCGGCCGAGAGCGCGGGCGGCGCCTTTTCCATCGAATCGAAAAGGGGCGAGGGCACAAGGGTTGAGGCGACCTATCGCATCGGACATATCGACAGAATGCCGCTGGGCGATTTCGGCGGCGTCGTTTTGCAAATGGTCACGATGAACGAACGGGTGGACTTTTATATCACCGTTTCCGACGGGGAACAAACGGGCGTGCTCGACACGCGCGAGATCAAAAAAATTTTGGGGGATATCTCCTTAACGGATCCCGAAGTGAGAACATATCTCAAAGAGTATATTCAGGAAAATTTAGTCAGTGTTTACGGAGGTAAGTTATGAAGAGTTTGGAAGAACTCAAAGCCCTGCGCGATAAAATGAAAGCGGCCACGGACAACCGTGCCGTCGCGGGCGACGACGAAGTAGTCGTCAAGGTCGGTATGGCGACCTGCGGCATTGCCGCGGGCGCGCGCCCCGTTCTCGGCGCGCTTTTGGACGAAGCGGATAAACGGCAACTGCACAACGTCAGCATTTCGCAGACGGGCTGCATCGGGCTTTGCAGGTTAGAGCCCATTGTGGAAGTATTTAAGAACGGGGAAAAATATACGTATGTTTTGATGACTCCCGAAAAGGCGCGAAGAGTCGTTGCCGAGCACGTCGTCAACGGCAACGCGGTCAAAGAGTTTTTGATCGCGGAGAAATAACGCGGAGGAGTTTTCATGTTCAGGACACACATTTTGGTTTGCGGCGGTACGGGCTGTACCTCCAACAATTCTATGAAAATATACGATAAACTCGTGGAGGGCATCAAACGCGAGGGGCTGGAAAGCGAAGTGCACGTGACGAAAACTGGCTGTTTCGGACTTTGCGCGCTCGGTCCCATCATGATCGTCTATCCCGAAGGCGCCTTCTATTCACAGGTGAAAGTGGAGGACGTGGACGAGATCATCGCCGAGCATATCGTGAAAGGGCGTATCGTAACGCGGCTTCTCTACACCGAAACGGTGGGGGACGACGGCAATATCAAGGCGCTCAACGATACGCAATTCTATAAAAAACAGATGCGCCTCGCCCTTCGTAACTGCGGCGTGGTCAATCCCGAAAAAATCGAAGAATACATCGCCTACGACGGTTATCAGGCGCTCGGCAAAGTGCTCACGGAAATGACGCCCGAAGAAGTCATCGAGGAAATTTCCAAGTCGGGCTTGCGCGGCCGCGGCGGCGCGGGCTTCCCCACGGGGCGCAAATGGCAGTTCGCCAGAGCCTCCAAGGGCGATAAAAAATACGTCTGCTGCAACGCGGACGAGGGCGATCCCGGCGCGTTCATGGACCGTTCCATTCTGGAAGGCGACCCGCACGCCGTCATCGAGGCGATGGCGATCGCCGCCTACGCCATCGGTTCCGACCAGGGCTACGTATATATCCGCGCGGAATATCCCATCGCGGTGCAGAGATTGACGATCGCCATTCAGCAGGCGAGAGAGTACGGGCTTTTGGGCAAGAACATTTTCGGAACGGATTTCTGTTTCGATCTGGATATCCGTCTCGGCGCGGGCGCGTTCGTCTGCGGCGAAGAAACGGCGCTGATGACCTCTATCGAAGGGCACCGCGGCGAGCCGCGTCCCCGTCCCCCGTTCCCTGCGGTCAAGGGACTGTTCGGCAAACCGACCATTCTCAATAACGTGGAGACCTACGCCAACGTGCCGCAAATCATCTTGAAGGGCGCGGATTGGTTCTCCTCCATCGGCACGCCCAAGAGCCGCGGCACAAAGGTGTTCGCGCTCGGCGGAAAAATACACAATACGGGACTCGTGGAGATCCCCATGGGCACCACGCTCAGAGAGATCATTTACGATATCGGCGGCGGCTGCCCCAACGGCAAAAAATTCAAGGCGGCGCAGACGGGCGGCCCCTCGGGCGGCTGTATCCCCGCGCACCTCATCGATACGCCCATCGACTATGACAACCTGATCGCCATCGGCTCCATGATGGGTTCGGGCGGCCTCATCGTCATGGACGAAGACAACTGCATGGTCGATATCGCCAAATTCTTCCTCGAATTCACCGTGGACGAAAGTTGCGGTAAGTGCACGCCCTGCCGCGTGGGTACCAAGCGCCTTTACGAACTTTTGTGCAAAGTGACCGACGGCACCGCGACCATGGAAGATCTGGATAAGATGGAAGAGTTGTGCTATTATATCAAAGAAAATTCCCTTTGCGGCCTCGGCCAGACGGCGCCTAACCCCGTGCTCTCCACCCTGCATTATTTCAGGGACGAGTACGAAGCGCACGTCAAGGAAAAGAGATGTCCCGCGGGCGTCTGCAAAAAACTGTTGCAGTACCGCATCGTCGCGGACAAGTGCAAAGGCTGTACGCTCTGCGCGAGAAACTGCCCCGTGGGCGCGATCTCGGGCACGGTGAAAAATCCTCACGTCATCGATACGGGCAAGTGCATCAAATGCGGCGTCTGCATGGAAAAATGTAAGTTCGGCGCGATCGTAAAGGCGTAAAGGGGGAGAAAAGACAATGGTTAATTTAAAGATCAACAATATTCCCGTGCAGGTCAAAGAGGGCACCACGATTCTGGACGCGGCTAAGAGCGTCGGTATCAATATCCCCACCCTGTGCTATTTGAAAGACATCAACGAGATCGGCGCGTGCCGCGTGTGCGTCGTCGAAGTCAAGGGCGCGAGAAGCCTCGTCGCTTCCTGCGTGTATCCCGTCAACGAGGGCATGGAAGTTTTCACCAACACCGAAAAGGTGAGAAAGTCGAGAAAGACGACTATCGAACTTTTAATGTCCGACCATAAAAAGGAATGCCTGTCGTGCGTGCGCAGCACCAACTGCGAATTGCAGACGCTTTCCAACGAATACGGCTGCGACGCCGCCGCTTTCCAGGGCGAGCGCAACCTGTCCGAACCCGACGACTCCACCTCCTATCTCGTGCGCGACAATGAAAAATGTATTCTCTGCCGCCGCTGCGTAGCCACGTGCAAGAGCGTGCAGCAGGTCGCGGTCATCGCGCCCAGCCGCCGCGGATTCAAGACGCATATCGGCTGCGCGTTCGAAAGCGACCTCGCGGACGTTCCCTGCGTCGCCTGCGGCCAGTGCATCGCGGTGTGCCCGACGGGCGCTCTGCACGAGCGCGAGGAGATCGACAACGTGCGCGAAGCGATAGCCGACCCCGAAAAGGTGGTCATTGTGGCGCCCGCGCCCGCCGTCCGCGCCGCTATCGGCGAAGAGTTCGGCAACCCCGTAGGCACCAATACCGAGGGCAAAATGTTCACGGCGCTCCGTATGCTCGGCTTCGACAAGGTGTTCGACGTCAACTTCGCCGCCGACCTCACCATCATGGAAGAGGCGAACGAACTCGTCGAGCGCGTCAAAGAGGGCGGTAAACTGCCCATGTTCACGAGTTGCTCGCCCGGCTGGATCCGCTACGTGGAATATTACTATCCCGAACTGATCCCCAATCTCTCTTCGTGCAAATCGCCCATGCAGATGTTCGGCGCCACGGTCAAGACCTATTACGCGCAGAAAGAGGGCATCGACCCCAAAAATATTTACGTGGTCGGCGTGATGCCCTGCACAGCGAAAAAATTCGAGCGCACGCGCGACGATCAGTCCGCGAGCGGCTATCCCGATATCGACGCGGTGCTCACCACGCGCGAACTTGCGAAAATGATCCGCACAGCGGGCATCTTGTACAACGAACTTCCCGACGGCACCTTCGACAACCCTCTGGGCGAATTCACGGGTGCGGGCGTCATCTTCGGCGCGACGGGCGGCGTGATGGAGGCGGCGCTGCGTACGGCGGCGGAAACCATTACGGGCAAGAGCCTCGACGCGGTCGATTACAAGGCTGTGCGCGGCATGCAGGGCATCAAAGAGGCGGAATACGACCTCAACGGGCTCAAAGTCAAAGTGGCGGTCGCGTCGGGCCTCACCAACGCCAAAGCGCTGTGCGAGAAGATCAGAAAGGGCGAATGCGACTACACTTTCGTGGAAGTGATGTGCTGCCCCGGCGGCTGCATCAACGGCGGCGGACAGCCCATTCAGAGCGCGTACACGCGCCGCACCGTGGATATCAAGGGCAAGCGAGCCAAAGCGCTGTACGACGAGGACAAGAAGTCCGATATCCGCAAGAGCCACGAAAATCCCGCCGTCAACAGTCTTTATAAAGAATTTTTCGGCGCTCCCGGCTCCCACAAAGCCCACGAGATACTCCATACCAAATACGTAAACCGTAAAAAATAACGGACGGAAAGCCCCGCTCGAAAAGAGCGGGGCTTTAGCAAAAAGGAAAATAGGGGGATATAAATATGTTTCAATGCGAGCATTGCGGCGCGGAACTGGAAAAGGACAGCAATATGTGTCCCGTCTGCGGATACGACAGGGCGTTGGCGAAAAATTTGCGCCTGGAATATGCGGAAAAGACGCTCGACGTCTTGGAAAAGTACGGTGCGGCGGATAAGCCGCGCCAGAGCGCGGCTTCCGTCGTGGGATTCATATTGGGGCTTGCGTCCTTTTTCTGCGGCTGCAATATCATACTTGCGATCATGGCGATCGCCTTTTCTTGCGAGTCGGGACAAAATTTAACGACGCGCAAAAATGCGTTTTCCCGCGCGGGACAGATATTGGGCGTCATTTCGATCCTATTGTTCGTCATCGCGCTGATCCTGTACTTTGCCGCGCACATCAATATTTTCAATTACGTACGCTTATAAACAAGGAAAAGAGCGCGAATCGAATTCGCGCTCTTTCCTTTTATGGATTTATAGAAGAGTAGGGGTTAACGGTTGAAGGAGATCTCGATATCTCCGAGGGCGGTGTGAACGTAAAGCGACTTGGCGCCGTCCGTGCGGTTCGAAAGATTATTGTCGCCGAGATCCGTCTTGGCGTCGATCTTGAAATCTTCCGCCGCGCCCTCGATACTGCCGCTCACGTCGCCGTACGACGAGGTCAGCCTGATCGACTGCGCGTCCAGATTTTCGACTTCGATCTCGCCCAGATCGGAATGGAGGTCGATTTCGTATGCCTGTACGCCGTACGCCTCTACGTCGCCCATGTGCGTGTTCGCGACGAGTTTTTTCGTTATGTCGGCGTCGTTGATCTTTACGTCGCCCGCATCGGTCTTCAGGGTCGCCGCATCCGCAACAAATCCGCTCGCTTTCACGTCGCCGCACGACGTTTCCAAAGAGAGCATACCGTACGAACCGCCCGCAAGCACGACGTCGCCGTAACTCGTCTTGACGTTGATATCGACAAAAGCGGAGGAGGGCAGAGTGATCACCGTCTGCGGCGATACCCAATTCAGGTTGAACGCGTGATCCGCCCAGTTGTAACGGCTCTCTTCCCGCAGGGTGAGTTTGCCGCCTTCCGCAGAAACGGTAAAGTCGGTTTTTTGCTTATCTGCTCTGTCGAAGGTGAGGGGGTAGGAAATCGTAATTTTCTGCGCGGTTTCGGAAATTTCCACGCGCACGTTCGTCTGGTCGAAATCCACGAAAATCGAATCGATTTCATCGTTTTCCGCCTCGTACGTGCGGTACTCGTAACGGAAGGTGCTCAGTTGCTTGAAATCCCAATCGATGACGGACATTCCGTAAATAAAGAGGGCGGCGCCCAATAACAGAATAATTACGCCGAATACGGCGAGGCCTTTGCCCGCGCCCGATCTTTTCTTTTCACTCATGCTTTTACCGCCTTTTTGCCACGGATATAGCGGAACGTGGCTCTGAATATTTTACCTACGCTGACGAGGATGATTTTGGTGAGTTTGAAACAGGGCGCGACGAAGATGAAGCCGAGCCCGGCGACTGCAAGCCCGGTGCCGATGAGCGCGAGGGTAGAGGCGGCGTATCCCGCGATGCCGATCTGTACCGCCCAATAGACGGCGTAGACCAGTCCGCCCGCCATCATGGCGATGCAGGAGAACGCGAGCGCCAGCCCGATCGCCGCGAGGCTTAAGATGACCGCGATGACGGGAATTCCCAAAAAGAGGTATAAGACCAACATGAAAAGGAATCTGCCGAATTTCCCCGAGGAACTCTTTTCTTCGCGCGGCGCGCTTTGGCTGAAATCCGCCGTCTGGCGGGGCGCCTCTTTCGGCGCGGTATAGGCAGGCGCGGCGGGTTCGCTTTCGAAAACGGGCTCCGCCTTTTTTTCATCCCTTTCGGGGCGGTCGGGGCGGAATCTGGGCGGACGCACCGTTTCGTAATCCTCGTACCGATAATCGGATAGGATCTTCTGGGCTACGTCGAAGGGGTTGCCGAATTCATAGATGATATCTTTTTCCTGCATGCCCGCCTCGATGCGGTCTTCGAAGATCTCGCTGTAATAATCGAATATTCTCGCCTGTTCGTTTTTCGGGAGCACGGCGATATGTCTTTTCAGCTCCCGTTCCCATTCGTACTTGGTCATTTTCGTCCTCCGCTCAATATGAATTGATAGATCTTGTCGAATTCCTTGATATCCTCGATAAATTCTCTGATCTTCTGCTTTCCTTTATCGGTGATCATGTAATACTTTCTGAGCCGCCCGCCGTGTTCTTTGCTCCGCGTCGTGACCGCGCCCGTCGCTTCCAGCCTCTTTAAAATGGGATAGAGCGTCGATTCCGATATTTCTATGTACGGCGCTATGTCGGATATGATCTTATATCCGTACGACTCCTCCCGTCTCAAAACGGACAGAACGCATACGTCCAGCAGCCCTTTTTTTAACTGTGTATCCAATGCCGCCTCCTTTGCAATACTGTCTTATGCGTTATACTATACATTGCATAGTATTATTTGTCAAGCGTTTTAAAATATATTTTTTAAAAATTTTTCGGGGAAATAAAACCAAAAAAAGCGGAGCCTGCATAGAGGCTCCGCTTATGAACGGCAAAAATTATTTCAAAAGATTGCTTTGGTTATAAATTTTTTCGAGCAGTCCGTCGGATATCACGTTTCTGTAACGGCCGATGAATACGAACACTTTGGAGAAAAACTCGCGGTTGTCGCCGCCCACCTGGTACATGGGAAGGCGCTTGTTCTCGCCGTAGATGCGGGAAATGAACAGGCGGTCGAACTCGTCTTTTTCCTGCGGCGTCAGGCTGTTGATGAACGCGTCGGGCAGATAGGGCACGGCGCCGCCGAAATAGGGCATGCCGTAATTTTGCGCGAACTGCTGTGCGTAGCCCTGTCCGTAGGTGTAGGGCGCCTGCTGCTGATAATTGTTATAGCCGCTGTTCGGCTGCTGTTGTTGCTGCTGTTGATAACCCGCGAAACCTCCGTCCGGCTGCTGCGCCTGCCGGTCGTTGTTCGGCTGTTGCTGTGCCTGTTCGCGGGGCGTTTCCTGCGTCTGTTCTTGTCTGCGCGCGAAGTCCGCGTATTCGCGGTTGAACTGTCCGTCGTACTGCGCCTGTTCGAAGTTGAACGGCTTTTCTTCCTGCGGTTCGCCCTCGTAAGCGGGCTCTTCTTCCAGGGGTTCGATTACGGGTTCGGGCTCTTGCGCCTCGTCCAACGGCTCGGCCTCCGCCGCGCTCGCCGCGGTCTCCGTTTCCGCCTGCGTTTCGTTTACGATATCCTCGATGGAGATCTGCGCCGCGTCGTCGAGCGCGCTGCTCGCTTTGGGCGCTTCTTCCGCGGCCTGCGGTTCGGTCTCCGCCGCGGGCTCGAAGCCCTTGATCGCCATCTGGTCGTTCTCGTCGAAGACGAACGCGCCGTCCTCGCTCTCGCGCCGTTGCGCCGCGCGCTTATTGAGCGCGTTGACGATGATCACGACGATGCCCTGCAACGCGGCAAGGCCCAGGAAACAGATGGTCCCGAGATTATCGGAAATATCCTTAAAGGAAGTCAACACCGCGAGCATGACGAACGCGAACGCCGCGATGATGAAAAATACGATGGAACGGATGAGATCCAGAGCGCCTGTTCTGGGGATGATGAGGTCGAGCCCCGCAAGCCCCGCGTTGACGACAGCGCCGAACGCGAGCGCCATAAACGCGTAACTCGCGATCTTTTCGCTGGTTTTTGCGCCGAGATCGAGCCCGAACGTGAACAGGCCGCTAAGTTTCAGCCCGTTGACGAATACGAAGGAATAGAACGCGAAGAACGCCGCCGCAATGAGAAAAAGCAGGCATTTGACGATGCCGTAGCGCCCGTACGCCGAGAAGTTGAGCACGACGACGTAGAGGACGGCGAGCGCGAGCGAGAAGAGCACCGCGTTGACATCGGTCAAGATCGCCGCAAATCCCGCGGTGCCGTCCTGGCGGAGCGCTAAGGCGAACAGCGCGAACGCGAGTACTGCCAAGACCGCCTTCATGTAGTTCAAAACGAGCGCGCCTTTCCCCTTGACGAAGAAAGAAACGACGGTCAGAACGATGAGCGCGGCGTAAAAGCCGAGCACGCCGTACATGGCCGCGCCCGCAAATTTGCCGAGTGAGGCGGCTCCGTCCCGAAACAGTCTTGTGATGAGATCGAAAAAACTGTCGCCTTTGAATCCCGCCGCGTCGGGCAGGAAGGCAAGCACGGCAAACCCAGCCAGAAACAGGAGGGCAAGCACGAGCTGTAAAGCCTTGCTTTGTTTTTTTGCGGCCGTCGCCGCAGATTGATTACTCATAAATGTACCCCATAATTGAATTTTAATGAGAAAGCGGGCGCGTTTTTTTCGGAACGCCGCACCGTCCGCCGCTGTGGAAAATACCTTTGAAAAATCGGCTTTTTCCGCGGAACTCTATATTATTGTATAAATAATTTTACTACATATCCCGCCAAGTGTCAAGTTATAAACAAATATTCCTCCCTAAAAACAGGAAAATTCGACAACGGTGCAAATCGTCGGAACGGGATATGAACAGTATGTGCTCGTTTGGTAAAATTTTACGGACTTTCTCGCGCAATAAAAAAATTTTTATTGATATTTTTTGGAATATACGCTATAATAAACGGGAAACCGCTAAGGTTTGCGAAAAGGGGCGCCGCCATGAACAGAGAACTCACGAAAATTTTAAAGACCGTCTACGAAAATACGGGTATCGACGTATTATTATATGCGTCGGACGGCTCGTTTATCGCTTCCGCGACGGGAAGAACGTTTTTTCGCCCCGTAAAACTTTCTTTCGATACGGTGTTTTCCGATACGGAATCCCACCGCACGCATTTTAAACTCTATTACAAGACCGACCGCCTGTTCGGCGAGATCGAAGGGGACGGCGCCGTCGCGGCGAACTATGCCTATATGCTTTCCAACCTCATCGAAAACATGGCGGCGCGCGAAGGCAACCTATCCAAAGAAGAATACGCCAAACGGATCCTGCTCGGCGATTGCAGCGGCGCGGACGTGCATAAATTCAAGATCAAGTACGCCGTGCCCGAACTTCCGTTTTACGTGCTCGCCGTGCGCAGCGGGCAGAAAATTGCGGAAGTTCTGAACATTTCCGCGCAATACGTGACCAACGGCGTGGATTTCGCGGTGAAGATCGGCGAGCGCGAGTGCGTCATCGTCAAGTTCATCGAGGACGACGGCGAATATCAGTCGAGTGCGGATTTCGCGTTTTTTCTCGCCAATTCCATGTACGAAGAACTGGGACTGCGCGTAGAGATCGGCGTTGGCGGCACTTTCCGCCGTTTCGAGGACGCGTGCGTATCCTATCAGCAGGCGGCAACGGCGCTGCGCATGAGCAGCGTGTTCGGTTCCAAGGGCAACGTGCACACGTACCGCGAGTTTATCCTCATCAAAATGCTCGAAGATATCCCCGAGGGCAAACTGGGCGATTATCTTTCCGTTTTGCTGGACAAGGAAGCGAAGGAACTCTTGCGCGACGAGGAAATGGTCAACACCGCCGAGGAGTTTCTGGAAAACAGCCTCAACGTGAGCGAAACGTCGCGCAATCTTTTCATGCACAGAAACACGCTCATGTACCGCTTGGACAAGATCGAGCGCGTGATGGGGCTGAACCTGCGCAAATTTTCCGACGCGGTCACCTTCCGCATCATTACGATCTTATTTAAACTCGTAAAATAAAATTCGCGCTGGCGGCGGATAAAACGCCGCGGATTCGGACATAAAAAATGAGAACGCGCATATGCTACGTATGCGCGCTTTTTTACTCGGAGGTACCAAAATGACGCATCGGGAAATGTATGAAAGGGCGGTTTCCGCGCTCAATCCCACCGAAGAGGACGGCTTGTCCTACGGCATGGTGGCGGCGGCGCTCGAAAGCGCGGGCGGAAAAGTGTACGTGGGGGTGAACGTCGACCTCTTTTGCGGGCTGGGCTACTGCGCCGAGCGCAACGCGGCGGGCACCATGCTCACCGAGGGCGAACGCGTCGTGCGCCGCGTGGTCTGCGTGGACAAGCGCGGAAATCTGATGACGCCGTGCGGCAGTTGCCGCGAATTTTTGTATCAATTATCGCCCGAAAACGTAAACACGAAATTTTTGACGGATCTGGAAGAAGAGCGGTACAAGACGCTCGGAGAATTTCTGCCCGACTGGTGGAACGAAAGGAAATAAATATGAATGCGAAAACGAAAAAATTACTCATTGCGCTGGGCTGCGTCGCCGCGGCCGTCCTGCTGTTTTTTGCGGGATTTTTCACCTATTATCTGACGCTCGACGAAGGGCTGCGCTCGCTTCTATGGTTCAAGAACAAGGTGCAGGACGAATATTACGAAAATATTTCCGACGAGGATTTCTGGAACGCCGCGATCTCGGGCGCGGAAGGGCTGTTGGACGATTATTCCACGCTCTATACCGCCGATGAGTATGACGTGATCGTCAGTTCTTCCAAGGGCGAAAAACTGGGCGCGGGCGTATCTTTTTTTGCGGATACCAATATGATTTATAAGGTCGCCGTCAACTCTCCCGCCTTTTTCGCGGGCATGGAGGAGGGCACCTATATCACGGGCGTCGGCATGAGCCGCGAAGAGTTTGTTTCCACGTTTACGCCGACCGAACTTTCCAAGGCGCTCGACGATATTTCGAGCAATCAGACTTTTTATCTGCGCGCTTCCGCCGATGGCGCGGACGATACGGAGAACGTAAAAATTTACGAAGTGCAGAAGAAAGCGTTTACCGAAAGTTACGCGGTGTATCAGACCTACAATTCGAGTTGGGCGCTCGTCGAGGGCGAGAACGGCATGGCGTGGGAAAAATACGGCGAGGGGAACGCGGAACTGGACCAAGACACGGCGTACGTGCGGCTTGTGCAGTTTTACGGCAACGCGTACGACAGTTTCGCGCACGCGTGCGAGCAGTACAAAGCCGACGGCAAAAGCAAACTGATTCTGGACTTGCGCAACAACGGCGGCGGAAGCGTGGACGTGATGCAGTCGCTTTCGAATTTTCTTTTAAAGGACGCGAAGGAAAAAAAGAATCTGGTCATGACGGCGCAATACCGCGGCGGCAGAGAGGAAAAATATTATTCCAGAGCGAATTACTACGACGAATATTTTGCGGACAGCAAAATTTACGTGATGGCGAACCACAACAGCGCGTCCGCGAGCGAGGCGCTCATCGGCGCGATGATATCTTACGGCACGATAGGGTACGGGGATATATTCCTTTCGAAAATCGGAAACACCTGTAAAACGTTCGGCAAGGGCATCATGCAGACGACCTTTTCCAACCCGCTCACGGGCGAGGCGGCGAAACTGACGACGGCGAAGATTTTTTGGCCGAACGGGCATTGCATCCACGGCGTGGGCGTGACCGAGGCGGACGGCGCGACGCCGATCGAAACGACGGGCGCGACGGTTTACGGCGATCCCGAACTTTCGAAAGTACTTGCGAGAATTTAAAAAATAAGGAGAGGGACGCCCCCGACGGGGGCG